>Ga0137431_1000202_pt1 | contig 26675 bp, 27 predicted proteins | sample EasRivERMZT800_2_FD_104646 | JGI IMG/M metagenome (GOLD analysis project Ga0137431, IMG submission 104646) | Soil microbial communities from meander-bound floodplain in the East River, Colorado, USA - East River MetaG ERMZT800_2 | ecosystem: Environmental > Terrestrial > Soil > Floodplain ... | reverse complement strand
CGGCAATTCGTAGCCGCTGGTCGGCGCCTTGCCGGCAAAATCGCGCCACCTGCGCTCCCATTCGTCCACCGTTCGGGGCGGCTTTCCACGCCCGATTGCCTTTCCAGCCATCGTTGTACCCTTTGGAACAAAAAGTGCGGGCCATCTTGGTCCACTTGCATCCAAAAACGGAACACTTCTATTCTGCCTGCGCCTCTGCTTTTCCGAATCTCCGCGCAAAAGATACCCGACAAGAAAACCTTTCCACTTCACACGGTCCTCGCCCCGGCGGAACCGCGAGCGTAGACGGCAATCTCCGGCCCGTTCTATTTATGTTAAGCGGGGCGAAGCCGACAACGGCATCTTGAATCAGCCGCGGTTCGAGGGCTCGCTCTTGTCCCCGCGGCGGCCCAAGTCCGTTTCGCTGCCCGCCGGACGCTAAAGGATTTCGTGCTCTGTAGAACCTGCGTTTTAGAACCCCAACCGGGCGGGGGTGATTCTGGCACCCGCCTAGGCCGCAGAAACACGCTTCCCAAGCGGTCTTGGCCGGTTTGGCGGACGGGTCATCGGGTACTCATCGAGTACTGGCCCAAACCGGTCCGTTCCAGCCCCAGGGCTAGCGGGCGGCTCGGTAATCTCAAAAAGGCCATCAGGGGCCTGAAAAGCGCCCAACGACGGGCGAATCACGGCAGAACCGGCCTTGTTGACTGCACTCAAATTGAGTACGATAGAACCTATTATGGGTGCAAACGAGCCAAGCCAGCCTATCGCTTCCGCGCTCTTCGGAGCTGCCCGTCAGGGGGTCCTGCGGCTCCTTTTCGGGCACTCCAGCGAACGATTTTACCAGCGCCAGATCGTTCGTGAGGTGGGGCTTGGCTACGGAGCCGTGCAGCGGGAATTGAAGCGGCTTGAAGGATGCGGGCTCTTGCTCCGCTCCGTTGAGGGGCGGCAGACTTACTATCAAGCGAACGCGGACAGCCCCGTCTTTGAGGAGCTTCGTGGACTCATCCGCAAGACCTTTGGCGTAGCCGACGTATTAAGAAGCGGTTTCGCTCGGCTAGCGAAAGACATCCGCGTTGCTTTTGTCTATGGATCGATCGCGAAGGGAGCTGAGACGGCCGAGAGCGACGTGGACCTGTTGGTGGTGGCCGATTCCCTCGCGCTCGCCGACATCGTGGCCGCCCTCCGCCATGCACAGGAAGAACTCCGGCGCGAGGTGAATCCGACCGTCTATCAAACAAAGGAGTTTTCTCGTAAGCTCTCCCAAGGTCATCACTTCGTGGCGAAAGTGGTTGCCGGCCCGAAACTTTTTGTTGTGGGTGACGAAGGTGAGCTTGCAAGATTGGGTGAAATCGGGGTGGCTCAAACCCCATCGCGCAACGCGGGAAGAGGTCGTCGAGTTGTTCGGACTCGCGGAACGTGACCTCGAAGCCTGCCAAACCGCGGATCTCGTCACGGATTGGCGGTTCAACATCGCCTACAACGCGGCGCTTCAACTTGCGACCGCTGCCCTGGCCGCCGCGGGATACGAAGCTTCCCGAACGGCGCACCACCTGCGGGTCATCCGTTCACTGGAGTTTACGCTGGCCCTGTCGCCGAACAAAATCGACCTGTTTGATGCTTTCCGCAAGAAGCGAAACGAAGCCGATTATGAGCGGGCGGGTGTCGTTTCCGACACCGAAGCCGAAGAAATGCTTGCCCTGGCCCGGGAACTGCGCGTCGATGTCGAGGCGTGGATCGCGCGGACTCATCCGTCTTTGAAGCTTTGAACCGATGTCCAGGTAGAGCGGGCGCCAAGCCGGACAGCAGGCCGGGAAACTGCGTCGGCCCTTCTCCACTTCAGGTCATTGCCGACGGGCCCACAACACACAAAGGTCCAAATTATTTGGACCTTTTTGCATCGGCTACTGCGGCCTCCCGATACGCTCGTCGGGATGGTTCCTTGCCCTTTGAGTTAGCTTCCGCTCGGTCGGAACGAACCGAATCTCGACGCGACGGTTCAATGCCGCGGCGATCCGCCGGAGCATCGTGAGCGAGTGACCTTCGTAATCCGCGTTCTCAAACTGACGGATCACGGATGCCGTCGTACCAACCCGCTTCGCCAGCGCGGCCTGCGTCATGCCCGCCTTCTCACGAAGATCGTGAATCTTCAAGGCTACGTCGTGGTTACCGCGCGCTTCCTCCAGTTCGGAGAGTCGCTCCGGCTTCCCTTGGAAGTATCGACGATGCAGAATCTCAACCGCGTCAGTCGTTGGCTTGCGTTTGTGGGCCAACCATAATTCTCCTGGCACGTGCATCCCGCGCTTCATTGGTCGCAAAATCGCGAGTTCGCAGGGTCCTGCCTTTCCGCGAATCGGTGTAACACCAGCACCGGAAGGGTGCAACATTGTCGGCTCCGTGCCCGGCATCACCGTTCCAAAACTCATGCCTGGTTCGGCGGACATTCAACGCACATGGCCTGGTGCACTCGACGCACATACGCACATGATGCGCTCTGAAACCCCGGATGATCCGTCAGGATCAATTCCTGTACGCACCATACGGCGTATGATTTGCCCCACGGCGAGGGTTTCGTGGGGCCGCAATCCCTCTTGGGCACCCTCGCCGAAATACTCGCACCACGGGCCATTACCGTCGTTTAAGCTCAAACCTCCGGGAGCCCGTCCGCAGGCGCGCTCTGCGTCCCACCCAATCGCCCCTCGCCCGCTCGCTCCGCTCGATCCCTTCGAGCGAGGGCCGATCGGGACCCGGGCCGCAGGCGCACAACCGGACGACTGGTCATGTTGACATTTCCGACTGACTTGAGGGCTCTTGTCCATCGAACAGTGGACGGCCAGCGACGTGAGGAGCGATTGGATTCCCGCAACGCCGGCAGGGCCGTGATCGCCATTCGGCATCGAGCTCCCCGTGGAACCGGAGAGTTGGCGGGGCGCGCTTGGTAGGCTGGGAGCAATTCCCTCCGCGGCTCGGAGCCGCTCGATGGCTCGGTCCTCGTCGGTTTGACTGATCACGTGCCAGAGCCCGCGACGAACGATGGCCGCGAAGAAACCGCACGGGTTTCGCGATCCGAGGCGCGCCGCACGTGCCGCGGCGGCGAAGAACCGCAGGCGATCGGCGGACGTTTTCTTCAGCAGGCCGACCGACGCCGCCTCCTCGAACAGCACGTTCAACCGTTCGACGCTGGACAGGTCCGCAGGCTGAATATTCGACAATCTCGGTCGTGAATCTCCTGCCTTTCCTCCCCGAATCCCAGTCAGCCAGCGCCGGTATGGTTTTTGGTCTTTGGATCCGGAACGGAGTTGAATAGATCTAGTGGGGGGTGACATACCGGTATCCGAAATGGTTGCTCGGGGTGACAAAACGGTGTCGGGTCGATCCACCGACTGCCGTGCGTCAACCGCTGGTACTCCAAGCCAATTCAGATTCGGCACCAGGTGTTGCGAATGTCCCGAATCATCCGCATTACCGAACGCCAGCCACCCCATGCGTCGAAGTTCCTTCCGCGCTCGTTTCACGCTGCGGACATCCACACTGAACACGTCGGAAATAAATCCGCTCGCGCAGCGACCGTCCACGTGGCACTCGTCCTTGCGCCACCACACGCATCGGAACAGGTAACCGAACGCGGTCGCCGCGACGCACGGTCTTGAGCCGCGTGCCAGGTAGCCTAGCATCTTCCGTGGAACGGGAACGCGGCGATCACGATGATTTGATCGCTGCAACAACTCCCGTAGGCTGCTTGAGGAATCAGAGCGTTCGTTAACGTCGATAGAATCGAGGTTGGTTGCAAACGAGAAGGACGACGGCTCGATCCGCACCAACCCGATGGACTCCAAGCGCCGAAGCGCCCCAGCGATGAGCCGGTCGCTTTTGCCGCCCACCAGCGTGCGAGTCTCGCGAATCAGTTTCTCTCGCGTCAGCACCAGGTTCACATTGGGCCTGCCCTTTCGAGTCCGAAGACGAGCCGCGGCGAGTCGGCGTTCGTCGATTTCGTGAAGCGCGAGATACACCCGGAAATCCAGGTATCTCGGCAGGAGCCCGGTTTGATACGCCCACCAGGCCATGCAGACCTGTACGACGGAAATCGGGCGGAACCCGCCGGTCGGTTTGGAAACGACCCGTGGTGGTACACCCGTAACTTCTTGACACGCTTGCATAATTCCCCCGACGGTTACGTGAGCTACCGATGCTCGCTCGCTTTGTCGGGAGGCCAACCGGAATCATCAGCACAGTAGTGCCACAATGATGGCACTTTCGTTGTTGACTGGAATCGCCAACGTGATAGGATTCTCGTTGTTGACGCCGAGAATCACATCGTCCGGCGCGCAGATGGCCCGTAACCTCTCTTTAGCAGGCCGTTCGCAGCGCAGCGTTTGATTCGCAGTTCGCCTCCCTATTCCTCGTTCCGTCCCCCAGGATTCACAGTCGCTGCCGGGGCGGAACGCGGCGAACTCTTCTGGTTCAACATATCCGATTCACCAAAACGCGCAATAGGATTCACCCAAATGGCCATGCCCGCATCCGCTTGAGATACCCGCGCAGCCAGCGTGCTTGCGTGCAAGCATCCATGCGGGCGGGCACGGAGGCGGGCTCGCAAGGTTTCTTGCAGGCGTGCAAGAAAACATCTTGCGTGGTTCCTGCGATTCAGGTCATGCTCGAACCATGTTCATCACCGTGGTCAATCAGAAGGGTGGGGTGGGGAAAACGACTCTCGCCGTTCACCTGGCCGTCTGGCTCCATGAGCACGGGCTTCGTGTGGCGGTCATCGACGCCGACGGCCAGGCCGCTTCAACGCGCTGGATCAAGGGCGCAGAACCCCGGATCACGGTGGTTACCGAGGTGGACGCCGACGCCATCATCGAGCAGGGAAATCAGCTTCGCCAATCCCACGATGCCATCGTGGGCGACGGTCCGGCGAATCTCGCCGAGGCAACGCGGGCGCTGCTCCTGGTTGCGGACTTGGCCATCGTTCCGTGCGGCGCCACCGTGCCGGAACTGGAGGCCGCGGCACAGAGTTTTCGCATTCTGCGAAGCGCGCAAATGGTCCGATCGGGCGCCTTGCCAACCGGGCGACTGGTTTTGAATCGCCTTCGCAGCGACCGTTTCGTGCTGACACGTGAGTCGCGCCAGGCTGCCAGCGCTTTGGGCGTTCCGCTTTGCGATTCGGTGCTTCGCCTCCGGGAAGCCACGGCGGATTCACCGGGACAGCGCAGCGTTGTGTGGCGAATGGGCCGGCGGGCGAAAGATGCTTCGATAGAAATGACCACATTGTTAGAGGAGCTTGTCGCACATGAATGCCCCGAGACGAACCATCGCTGAGACGCTGACGGCATCGCAACGGGCCTTCATGAGCTTGCCCGATGCGACCGCCGACGAACCAGTCAATGAGTCCGAAGCGGAGGCGCCGGTCTTATCTCATTCATCGCGCGAGGCGGACAAGCAAGTGGAACGGGCTCCACGAGCAGGGCCACGCCGACTTGAAAGTCCGAGACGCGCCGCCGTTCCGTCCAAACGTCCCGAGCCACTTCGATCCGTGACGTTACGTCTTCGCGCTTCATTGGCCGACGCCCTGCGACGTGCTTCGATCCAACGATCCCTGGACTACGTTGAACCGTTCTCGCAACAGGCCATCGTCGAAACGGCGGTCTGCGATTGGCTCCGCAACGCGGGCTATTCCGTGGTCGACTAGATCGCGGCCGGCTGTGTGCAATGTGCTATCCGTTGTCGTAGCTGATCCGTCACCCCCCGAAGAAGTGACCACCTTTGACCGTACCGAGCAAAACGTGCTACCCTGCACGCTCGTGGTTCTTACCAAGTTGTTCTTCTGACATCACTTTCGTCCGGTAGTTCTTCACGTTGATCCCTTTGTCGGGCCTGGACTTCGCGCCGCGTCCGACTGAGGGGGCACATGCTGCAAAGGTTGAAGTCAATTCCGTACCGTCGTTTCCGGCGCGTGTTGCGTGCTATAGGGGCGACGGCTTCGGCATCCGGTTTGAAAGGAGAAATTGCTATGGCGAAAGACAAACCCGCTCACGAGATCCGCTTGGGACGAATCAAGGCGGTGATCTGGGGCAACGAGATCGAAGGCGGCGGATTCCGGCACAACGTGCAGGTCCGCCGCATTTACAAGGACGGCGAGGAGTGGAAGCAGTCCGATTCGTTTGGACGCGAGGACTTGCCGCTGGTGGCCAAGGTGGCCGACATGGCCCATACCTGGATTCACCAGCGGGCACAGGACGAAGCCTGACAAGAGGTTGGAACCCGCAGCATGCCCGCCACCCTCTTTTGAATCGCAGCCCGTTGAGCCGTCAATGCGTGCGCCGATGCATTACGGCTATCGTGCCCATGTTGATCTTTTCCAAGCTGGTTCTTGGTAGACAACTCCGCACCGACTCTCGCGGGCGCGCTTCGCGTGCCGGCCAGAGAGCCCGGTGGTGCAACCCGAGGTTTTTCTATTCCTAAAAGGAGATAAGGAGATGATGAGATGCAAAACTTAACCCGCGCAAGCAACGAACTTTTTCGCAGAACGCCCGACGAGTGTTTTCCGTCGATGCAAGCGCTTTGGGACCACTGTCACAAGCGACGCGAGTCGTCGCTGGACCATTGGCATCCGCCGCAGCACCTGCGTCCTCACGTGTCCGAAGGACGCATCGCGCTGGCCTTCGGCGGCGATCGGCCCTTCGCCATGAACGATTGGTCGTTCGCCCAGCTTTGCCGGCTGGCCAACGTGAGCAAGGACACGATCAACGTCCATGAATCGTTGAACGAGATTCGCCGAATCATCCTGAATCTCGTGGAGAAACGCGATGAGCGCCGCGACGCTTTCGCGACGGTCATCAAGAGGGCGTGTCAGGAAACGCTGGGGCCGACCGGCGACGAGGTGATGCAGGTGCTTCAACGGCACGGAATCACCAAAACGCTGGCCAAGCAGGCCGTCGAGATCGCCCGACGTCACGGCGGTTTCACGATCTTCGCCGTGGTCGACGCGCTCACGCGGCTTTCGGCCAAGATCGCCCACGCCGGCGACCGGGCCGAAACGGACGAAAAAACGGGACGCCTGTTGGCCTTGGCAAGCAACGGCGGTGGAACCAAAACCAGCAGTCGCCAACTTGCGGCCGCGGTAGCCTGAGGTTGATTCGCTGTTCTTCAAGAGAGGTACGACGCACCACCGGCCTCTCTTATTGTTCTGCATTTACGGCCGCTCTCCCTTTCCACTGTTCCCGAAAACCGTACACGAAGGTCGGAAACCGATCACTTGACTTTTTTGTCAAAGACGTGGCACTATCGGCTCATGCTCGAAACTTGTGAACCGTTGGAACCCGCGGAGCGCGTCCAGTTTGACGCCATGCTCGACGACAACCTGGATCTCGTTCTGGAGATGCTCAGCGCCATGCGCGACGAGTCCGCCTTGGCAGCCGACGGAACGACCAGCGCGTTTCTGGCCGGTATCACGCAAGTAATGCACGCCTTCGCCACGCTGCGGGAACAGTGCCGAACTTCCCCGACTCGACTGGCCCTGTTTCGCTAAACGGCTGTCGCGTCGCCAGACCGTGCCTTCGTCAGCGAAATGTGCAAAAGTCCGGCCCATGCCATTCTTCCCTGTCTTTCTCATAACGCATGATCACGTGGTACATTCCCATCGGCACGAGAGGCCGGTCCGCGAGTTTGTCTCCGTTGGACGATGCTCGTGGTCGAAAGAGCGGTCCGCCGGTTAGCCCGGCCCTGTCGATGTACTCCGCGATCGGCACGGTGATCGGGACTCGAAGCTCCGCCGCGGCAGCCGCCAGAAACTTGTAGAAGCTCGACAGCGATGAGATTCGCCGGTTCAGCGTCTTCGGTGCCGCGCCGCGCCCGATCAAATGCTCTCGGAACGCCTGAACATCCTTCACCGAAACGGCGTACATCCGCCACGACTCCTTAGGCCATTCAAGCCGCATGAACTTGATGAAGCCGTTTATATCCTGGCGATAGGCACGTTGCGTGTACGGGCTCCTCCGTCGTGCGACCCACGCCTCAAACAGATCCGCGACCGAGGCGTAAAACCTCTCGACCCGGCGTCGTACCTCTGGCGTCACGTGCCCGAGCAGCACTGGCGGAAGCTCGATTCGATCCGTGGAAGGCGGAAGCACATTGCCTGTGATTTCTTTCTCTCTCGACATACCCCCTAGATCGGTGAATCGATCGGATCGATGCGGCGATCCCGCCGGTGAATTCCCAACGTGTCCTGCGGTTTTGACCCTTTCGGCCCCCTCCGCGCGGTTGATGATAGAACCTCTTATCATAAGTGGCTCGGCTGGCGCAACAGCGATCTTCCGGGCCACATCGTCGGCCAGGTCACCAATCACGTGTACGACTCCATCGCCGGCCGTCACCTGCTTGTTCCCCAGGGTTCGCGCCTCGTCGGCCGCTACGACAATGAGGTTCTGAACGGCCAGAACCGCATTTTGATTATCTGGCAGCGCCTGATCCTGCCGAACGGCAATTCCATCGTCATCGATCCAATGCCCGGCACCGACGCCGCCGGTGTCTCCGGCATCGCCGACCGCGTGGATTATCACGCCGCCCGCCTGGCCGGCGCCACGCTCCTCTCCACGCTGATCGCTTTGGGCGGAAATCTCGCTGCGAACGCGAACCAATCCGACGAGCAGGCCGCCATCACCGCCCAGACCATCACGGAGCAAGCCTCGCGCGTCGGCGGCCGCATCATCGACCGGGAGTTGGAAGTAAAGCCGACGATCACCATCCGGGCCGGCATGCCCATCAACGTCCTGGTCGTCAAGGACATGAAGCTAGAGCCCTATGGAGACCTGCGCCGCACGGCCTGGAACCGTTCGGAGTAGAGGACCCCAATCATGAGTGCCAACATCGCTCTTCCCGCGTTCCACATCACGGAGATGACGCGCTTCACCGTCGAAGCCGATCACGAACTTACGCTCCAACTTCGCCGTTACCAGGAGTTCTACAAACAGGCCTACGGCGCCACGGTCACCGAGGGCGACTTGCTTCGTGAAATGGCCCGGCGATTCATGGCAAGTGACGTGGATTTTCAGGGGCTCGGACAGAAACGTCGGCGTGCCAGACGAAAGTCGTCCGTTCCATCCAATCCTGAAACCAACAACAACGGCAAGCTGCCACTCGGCGGCACCCAGACATAAGCCATGATTCAGTACGACCTCACGCAAACTCCGCTGTTCAACACAACGTCGCGCGTCAAAGCGCCCAACGACGCGGAGCTGTTCGTTGTCACCGCGGCTTTGCTCCTTGTGAACCAAGCCTCGTACTCAGAACTTAGCCGCTCAGAAATCACGCTCACGAGCGACAACGTCGAAGCCGTCGCCGTTTGCATCGAGAAGCGGCTTCCGGAGTTCGCCCGCGACGTTCAGGTGTGCGCCACCCTGCGAAGGCGTCTCGCCGACCTTGTCGGGATGCGCATCTATCGCCTTTGAGCCGGGCCCGAATCGATCCGCATACGGAGAGGAACAATGAAGAGCCTTTACTGCGTTTGCGACGATTGCACCGCCAAGTGGTTTTGTCCGCGCCCACCGCCGTGCTGCCCACGATGCGGAAGCCGCGAGTTCGGAACGATGCGCGCAAGAAGGCCGTGGAGTCGCGGACCCCGTTCCTCAACGTTTGAATCGAAAGCGAGATCGATCCGCCGCCGCAACATCGAGCCACACGTTGAGGCGGCTGCGCTTCACCCTTGCCCTGCGGAATGAGGTTGACTTGAATCGCCAGCTTGAAGTGCATTATTCGAGTGGTACCAGCGATTGGTCCACGCCCGCGGATCTCTTCGCGGAGCTGAACGACATTTTCCATTTCGATCTCGACGCGTGCGCCGATGCGTCGAACGCCAAGTGCGCGCAGTACTTCACGAAAGAACAAGACGCGCTCAAGCAACGATGGGAGGGCACCGTATTCATGAATCCGCCCTACGGCCGTGAGATCGCCGCCTTCATGCGCAAGGCCTACGAGGAGTCATTGCTCGGCGCCACGGTCGTGTGTCTGGTGCCGAGCCGCACGGATACGGATTGGTGGCATCGCTACGCAAGACGCGGACAGATTATTTTTCTCCGCGGACGCCTCAGATTCGGCAACGCTCATGCATCGGCGCCCTTCCCTTCGGCCATTGTCATTTTCTGGGGAGGCAGACTCGGTCAGGCAACACGCCCGGAGTTGCAGCCATGACCGCTCAAGCCTCCCAACCGTCTTCGCAGAAACACGCTCCGCTCTCGCCTGATACTGCGCCCGTTTCACCTGCCGTCGGCCGCCATAACGGTCCGCTTCAGCTTTCGGAGTTGTCGGATCCGTGCTCCTCAGCGGAACTCGCCAGCGTCCTCGGCAAGTCCCCGAAGACCATCGTGGACTGGTGTCAGGAGCGCGCGTACACTCACATCCCGTGCTTTCGACTCGGCAACCGGTGGTATCACCGTCTGCCGGAGTTGATTCGCTGGCTCAACGGGATCAAGAGTGGTCAGGTTGAGTTTCGCCGAAAACCGCGCATCTCCGAGAACAGGAGGTGACGCATGGCGAGAAAGGAGGAACGGTCTCACCGGTGGACTAAATCGGAACGCGTCGGCGAGGTCACGCTCTTCCTAACGGCCCGAAGCCCGTACTGGCAAATGTACTGGGAAACCGAGACGGCAAGCACCAGCGCCCACGCTGGACGCCGACGCTTCTCTCGGAAGGGCCATCGAAAGAGCACTCGCGAGACGGATCTCTCGTTCGCTCGGCTCATTGCCAACCGCAAGAGCGAAGAACTGTTCAAGCGGCGGCATTATCCGGAGAAGGAAGCCGAACACGAGCGGTCGCGAATCGACCCGGTCATCGACGCCTTCATCAAGTACGTCGAGACGCTCGGTCGTAGCCAGGAGTACGTTGCAAAGCTCAAAAGTCGGTTGGCCAGTCTGGCAGACTGGATGGAGAAGCGGAAGTTGTTGTTCGTACAAGACGTCAGCCCGACGCTGTTGCAAAAGTTCCAAGCGTATTTGCGGAACGAACGCAAAGCGGGTGCATCCACGGCGAACCACTATTTGGACGCCGTGCATAACTTCTTCGGGTACGTCATTTTCAAGCGGAAGCTCATGCCTGGTCCAAACCCGGGTGCTACCGGCCGTCAGGCCGAGCTTGACCGCTTGGCGCATCGAACGCTGCCCCCGCCAACCATCTATCCCGATCAGGTCAACGCCGTCGTCGAGGTCGCTGCCAAGCACTTCGACACGCAGATCGTAAACCTCATCGTTTTCGTCTGCGAAGGCGGCTTCCGCTTCCAGGAGCTTCAATTCTTGCAGGTCGGCGACATCAACATGCAAGAGCGGGAGATCATCCTGGACATCAAGCGGCCCGCTCCGGAGCGGGTTCGACCGGAGCTTGCGAAGCGTTGTTTGACGAAAGAGGGGCTTTGGATTCCCAAGACACGCGCCGCCCGCCGTCCGATCCACGTTACGGACCGGCTGGCACGCGTCATCGGCACGATGGGGCTTGGCGATCCGTCCGACTGGGTCTTCTTGAACCAGGCCGGACATCAGATCGCCGGGAACAAGACCCTCGATCGACTCAAGCGATACGCGATGGAAGCAAACGTACTCGTGGAGAAGGACTCGGTGACTGGAAAATCACGCTCTCTACTCCGATGGCATTGGCTGCGCCACTATCACCGGACAAGGGCGTGCGTGAGCCAGATCCGCCGCGAGGTGTCGAAGTTGGCGATGGGCCATGCCGCGGACCCCATCCATGACCACTACCGTGGCGTGGATCGGTTCGCGTTTCATGCCGAATACGCCAAGTTCGATAGCGGCATCGACGACGCGTTGTTGGCGCCGAAAAAGGGCCCAGCGTGACCGATCTACTGGGCACTGACTGGGTACACCGTTTTCGTCGCTCGTAACTTACGGTGTGACAACGACTTACGTACTGGAGGCGGGGGGAATCGAATTCCGTTTCCGCCCTTTTTCTAAGTTGTTAAATGGCAATGATTTAGATCATAACAACCGGTGGGTACGCAGCTTAGGTACGGGACTCAATCAGACCACTCTGACCCGTTTGAGCCGACCGAAGACCGCATTTACTGGGGACTAACTGGGGACCCGCAGGGCCGGGGAAATAGGAGGTACTCGCAGGGTTGGATTACGTCGCCGACGAGCGCGGCTTTTGTCCGCACCCGAACATGACGAAGTGGATTGAAGATCCGCCAACAAGGGTTGGCAGTAACGCGAGTCGTCAGTTTGACACCGATTCACGCGAGTGTCGTGCCAAGATGCGTGAGCCAGCCGCCAGCAAGAGCAAGGCCGCAACCGTAAGCCCCGTCGTTGATATCGCGGGAACCGCAGGCCCCTGCTCCACAACTTGAACGATTTCACCAATTGAGGGAATGTCATCGACCATCGCATAGACCATGTAATGACCGAGCGGCAGCACGTTTGGATCTGTGGGCAAGCTCGCCAACACGACGGAATCCGTTTGTTGAAACGGAAGCACTAGGCGCCGCGGAATGCCGCCATCCACCCAGTGTGTTGTCGTTTGCATCCCCATCAAGACTACGCTCGTAATCTGCGTCGCAGGCGCAATGTTGAGCGAGAGTTGACCGCCTCGCGTTGGAGTTGTCGTGGATACGGAAGTGATATCAGGCCGGACTCCCCGGAATAGATACGGCGGCGAGAACGCTTCGATATCGTCTGAGGTTGGACCCACTTGAAACTTGATTCGCGTGCCGCCGGTCGTCACCACCCGGCCATCAGGAACGAGAAGCGTTACCGCGTGGTACTCCCTGAACCAGTTCATATCCGCCATGCGCCGCCATGAATCCGTGGCTGGGTCATAGATATCCGTCCATTTCACGATGCCCAGCGAATTCGGCACAGGAGGTGGGTTGGCCTCGGTTTCGCCCCCGCCTACAAACACGCGACCGTCGGGAAGTTGGACGACTTCAGTTTGCAAACGGACCAAGCCGGGATTCGATGTAAGGCTCCAGGTTTCGGTCGCAGGATCGTAAATCTCCCCCATCACCGTGTTGTTGTTCTGGCCCTTGAGGACGCCGATCGCGAGTACGCGACCGTCATCGAGCACGACTATGGAGTGATCGCTGTGGCCAGGCCAACCACGATTCGGTTGATTGAAGTTTCCAGTCAGTCTCCATTGCCCGCTTGTTGGGTTGTATAGCTGCGGTGGAGACCACGTGATCACAACTTCACCAGAGTACAATAGCGCCGAGGGCGGAAATTCCGCAGCGTTAAGCATTGAGCCGGTATAGGTCCATGTTTGACTTGCGAGGTCGAATCGCTCCGCGGTGTCGGTCCGAGCAGCGTTGCAACATTGCCCACCGCCCATGACCAGGAAGGAGCCATCGGCCAATCTCGTCATGCCCGGATACCAACGGCCTAGCTCGTGTTGAAGATCGGCTAGCTCCTGCCACGCATCGGTCGCCCACGTAAACTTCTTCACCCATGGAACCGCGAGAACAAAGTCGCCCGGCTGATCTCCATCCTGGCCGCCCACGAAAATCACATTTCCATCAGGAAGCAAACTTCCGTTCATGCATCCTGATTCCAGATTTGAACCGGATGGAAACGATTTTGTTCCCGAGACCGGGTCGAACAAAATGGGGTCCTCGGTGTCGTGGCAATAAAAGATCTGACCGCTCGGCAAGAGCACCGCGATATCGGTGGCGTCAAGAACCTCTGGTTCCGTGTTACCGATGATGCTCCATGCACCTTGATGCGTCTCCGGGCTCAGCGAAAAGTTTTGTTGTTGGTTCCCTGCCCCAATGATGACCGACTGTTGAACGTATTCGAAGCGCAAGGCGGCACAGCCGATTTGATACGATCCGATCGGAACATCCGGAATCGAGTAGGCCCCTGCTCCGTTGCTTCTCGCTTCCCTGAACAGGGAAAGTGATCCATCAAAAATGGTGACCCTGGCGTTCGCAATGGGATCATTCGGCGGAGCGGCACGACGTACTTCGCCGCTGATCGTGGCGGCGCTCACCAGCGTTGGGCACCAAAACAGCAGTACGGCTGACAGCGTGGAAAGTCGCTTGTTGCTCATTCCCCTCATGGTTGCCCCATCGACTCTCCGGCCAAACGCCCGGCCTCAAGTTTAGCGAATCCGAAGTGGTACCGAAAGGGTCACACCGAACTGTTGCAGGTCGGTTCCGCGGGCGCATAGCCAGCGGGGAAAGGACCGTCGCGGGTCGTGCGGCTGCCAGCCGGAGCACTTTTTCGCGAACAGACTGGGGCCAAGACCGCTCTGCCCATTTGGTTGCGCTGCCGGCGGGCAACAGGCATGGGGGCTGGTATGCTTGGCGGCCTGAAAGGAGGCGTTGGCATGGAACACAGCTACGCGATCGTGGGGATGCATTGCGAGGGCTGCACAAAGAAGATCGTCGATGCCCTGGAGCGCGTTCCGGGCATCGCCCAAGCAGCGGTGTCGCTCTCACCGCCCCAGGCGACCGTGAAGATGAATGATCATGTGCCGCTGTCGACGTTGCAGGCAGCCGTTGCATCCGCAGGAGCCTATCGGCTTCAGGAACACGTGGAGCATGCCCTACCCGCGCAGACCGACGACGTGGCCGAAGCTGCTCCTTCGGAAAGTCTGTATCCCTTGGTTCTGATCATTGCGTACATCGCCGGCGCGATCGTGCTCATCGAGTTGACATCGGAAACTCCTTCCGTTCATCGCGGCATGCGCAACTTCATGGCTGGGTTCTTTCTCGTGTTCTCGTTCTTCAAGTTGCTGGACCTGCGGGGCTTTGCAGACGCCTATCGAACCTATGACGTTCTGGCCCAGGCCGTCCCAATTTGGGCCGGACTATACCCGTTCGTCGAGCTGGGATTAGGAGTTGCCTACTTGGTCGGTCGAGGACTCATTCTGACGAATATCCTGACCTTGGCCCTGATGCTCTTCGGCGCAATCGGTGTGTTTCGCGCGTTGCGGCAAAAAAGGTCGATTCGCTGTGCATGCCTGGGCACGGTGCTCAATCTCCCCATGACGACGGTCACGTTGGTTGAGGATTTGGGTATGGCCGCGATGGCGGCCGTGATGCTTCTGTTGGGCAGGTAGGGGTGGTCTCCTCATGGCGCACTCCGCGCACGTCACTCCAGTGGCCCGCAGACAGGGTCAACGTTAAGCGGGTTATCTTGTTGCGCGACCTACCTTTAGTGCATGAACGAAGAGCTTCCCGAGAACATCGAACCGTTGAAGAACATCATCCACATAGCGAACAAACCCATCATCCATCCCATCATTCCCATCGTGAGCCTCCTGATCGATACGGCGGGGTGTCCCGGCAAGACCGCGCGGCCGGGATCGCTCATCCGCCTGAAGATTGGATGCATGACACGGTTGTTTTCTTCCAGGGCGTGCGGGAAAAACCGCGATGTGGCTGACTAGGGTTGGCTTGAGCCATCTTCGTGCGGATGATCTGTCGATTGAGCCAGGTCGGGTGCTACGGCCCGCAGGATGGGCGGAAGTTCCGCTTGATTCAAGCGACTGAGAACGCAATGGCATGTTGTGGGATCGGTTACATGAACCATGGTCCACCCATCAACGGAAACCGCGTGACCTCGATGTTGGCCAACCACGCACTCATAGTCCTTATGCGATCCAAACTCTTCCTTCCGAACGGGGGGATGAAAAATCGCGGCAAGGAACTCGCCTTGCCGGTCGTAACGCGCCGCGACGCCGGGCTGAGACCCGATTCGCAAGGTATAGACGTCCTTCAGTCGAAAGCCGCCGGGTAGTTCCGACGGAACCGCGAAGTTGAGTGTCGATGCGAATTGCCGGGCCTGTTCAACCGTGCTCTGTTTGCCTTTGTGCTGTTCAACGAATCGTCTGAATGCATCATCCACATTGAAAGGCAAGGCGTCGAGCAGAATGGAGAAGTTAATCTCGGACGCGGATGCGGCCCGGTCCCATGAGAGCAATCCAAATCCAACGGCCCCGGCCACCAGAACGATTGCCGCCGCCGTTGCGAATCGTATGCCGAGCGGAATACGAAGCCAAAAAGGCCTTACCCGACCAACGTGCGTTCCCGCAGTCTCAAGCCGCCTTTCGATTGAGGGCCAAAGCTCTTCAGGAACCTCTATTCCACCCTCTGGGGTGAGGCTCTCGGACACCATCCGAAGGTCATCCAGTTCTGCGGAACAAACGGCACAAACGGCAACGTGCTCGCGGATCCGAGCGTCCTCTTCGGGAGGGACCTCGCCGTCAAAGTATGCGCCGAGTCGTTCGCAAATTTTGTCACACCCCATGACATCCTCGACCTAGTCCTAGTCTGCCATTACGCAAGCTCCGGCTCCTGCCTTTCTATTAGATGCACGGGGGCTGTCCGTTCTTCCCGCCCGTATCCCCCATTCAGCAAGGATCGAAGCCGCTGCCGGGCTCTGTTCAGTCTTGAGGCCACCGTACCCTCCGGAATATCCGCCGACTCGGCAATCGCAGAATAATCGAGCCCCTCGTGATACCTGAGCAGCAAGATCGCCCGATCACTCACCTCAAGCGCCTCTAAGGCATCGTTCACATCGATTCGACAGGCCGCGGCTGACAGCGGTTCGCAATCCTCTGGCGTTTCGGATGCCAGGTCCTCCAGCTTCCGCTTGAAGACCCGGGAGCGGCGGTGAAGCTGCAACGCTTCGTTCACGCCAATCCGAATCAGCCAGGTCTTCAGCGAGGACCGCCCGTCGAATCCCGCGATCGCCGCAAAGGCCTTGAGGTAGGTTTCCTGGGTCAAATCAAAGGCGTCGTCGGGGTTACCTGAAAGGCGCAACAAAAGCCGATAAACCGCCCCGGCCGTCTGTTCGAACAGAACCCGTTGGGCGTGCCGTTCGCCTTTGCGACACCGCTGGATGAGTTCATCCTGGTCCACTGATCGTTGCCTCGAGCCCACAGGTAGCCGCTAGCCGCATGGTTGCGATTCTACTATCGCCCGTCGCACCCACCAATCACCGCGCCGTATTCCGACTTCGAGGCCCCAGGAGCAGGCTGGCGCAGACCGACAAAACGCATCCCTGGAAGAAAAAAGCCTTCCCGTGCATCCAACATGAAACGGCCGTGATGAATTTGGGCCCGGCTCAAAGGGGGCCGGCAGAGGCCGGGTACTACTCGCAGCGGAGAACGAAAGATGAGAATCCGATGGTTAATTGCGTCCGTCGCTGTCTTTGCCCTCGTAGGCAGCAGCGGTTTTACGCTCGCTCAGCATCATCAAACCGGTGACAAAAAGGAGGCTACGAAGCAGCCAGCGGCGCTCCCAAGTTGTCCGGTCATGGGAGATGAGCCGGTCAATCTGGCCGTTAGCGTGGCGACCCCCGAAGGGCCGGTCTTCTTCTGCTGCAAGGATTGTATCCCGAAATATCAGGCCGATCCGAACAAGTATGCCGCGAAGGTAGCCGCCCAGCGCAAGGCCCTGGCCGACCGGCCGAAAGCGCAGGTCATGTGTCCAGCCTGTAACGAACCCGCCGACGCCAAGATCTTCATGGAGAGCGCCGGAAAGAAGATCCTCTTCTCGTCAACGGAGTGCATGGCAACGTACAAGGCCGAGCCGGCCAAGTACGCCGCGGGCCTGGCGAACGCGTACACGTATCAGACCAAGTGCCCGGTGATGGGCGAGGACATCGATCCGAAGGCCTTCACTACCTTGGCAAACGGGACCAAGGTGTACTTCTGCTGCAAGGGGTGCGACAAGAAACTCTTCGCCGATCCGGCCAAGTATGCACCAAAGCTTGCCGCTCAAGGTATCGTGATCGAGCCGAAAGACTCGACGGCCGGACCTGTTAAAGCCGAGCCCGCGCAGGATCATAAGAGCCACGACCACAAGGACCACGACCACTAACCAGATGGTTTTTTCCAACCCAAGGCCAGGCAAAGTTACTGTCAAAGCGCGCGAAGTGCGCCTTCGGAGAGAATCCGCTATGAGAGTCTTCAAGAAACCGGCGCTCATCTTGTTCCTCAACACGGGCTTCCTCGCCCTTGGCCTGTCGGGTTGCTCAATCGTCGGCGATGAGCCGCCGAGGCAACCGACCCCGGATTTCAATCCGACGCTCGACGTGCGCTTGACGGCCAAGCAGGTCACCGTGCCTCTCTTTGAAGGTCCTTTGACCGATGCTCTCACCTATGATCCCGAGGTATTGTCCGGGGACGCCACGAAGGTTGCATCACTAACCGATTCATATCTGGGCCCAATTATCCGCGTCAGAACTGGCGAGAGGTTGCGGGTTCGTCTGCGCAACGACCTTGACGAACAGACAATCATCCATTGGCACGGCATGCGTGTTCCTCCGGAAATGGACGGCCATCCGCGATTTGCCATTGAACCTGGGGAAGAGTTCGCCTACGAGTTCGTCGTCCGCGATCGCGCGGCAACGTACTGGTTTCATCCACACTCCCACGGTAACACAGCGACGCAAGTCTACCGTGGCCTTGCAGGACTATTGCTGGTGGCAGACGACGAGGAGGACGCGATCGGATTGCCCGCTGGAGATTGCGATCTGCCTATCGTTATTCAGGACCGATTGTTCGATGGATCCAATCAACTTGTATATTCCCACACCGGGATGATGATGGACGGCTTTCTCGGTGACACGATACTCGTCAACGGACAACCGGACTTCCAATTATCCGTCGCGACGCGCGCATATCGTCTTAGACTTTTGAACGGCTCAAACTCCAGGACCTACAAGCTGGCGTGGGATGATTCCAGTCCACTCGTGGCCATCGCCACCGATGGGGGCCTTCTCGAACGACCTGTTGAGCGCGACTACGTGACATTGGCGCCCGGTGAACGTGTTGATCTGTGGGCCGACTTTTCCAAATACGCACTTGGAACGGAGTTGACATTGCGAAGCCTGGAATTCAAGGGCGCTGACTTCGGAATGATGATGGGCGGTCATGGCAGCGTTACCGGCCCGGCCAACGGTACCCCCATGGATATCATGCGTGTCCGCATCGACCGGCAGGAGTCGGAGAACGCCGCGGTCCCTGATACGCTCTCTGTCGCATCCAGACCTCTTGTGCAAGACGCAGTGAATGCCCTGTCCCCCCGCACGTTTTCCGTGAGTTTTCTGATGCACGCAATGATGGGCGGTCAGTGGGGTTTCGACGGACGCAGGTTTGAAATGAATGGCGTCCGGGAACATGAAGTGATTCCCTTCAATACCGTCGAGGTTTGGGAGATCCGCAACGAAACCTCCCCAGTTGTCATGAACCACCCCATCCATATTCACGGAGCGCAGTTTCAAATCATCGAGCGAAGTGTCTCTTCGACATTTGCCCAGGGATGGAATTCGATCAATCAAGGGTACGTCGATGATGGCTGGAAAGATACGTTTCTTCTGATGCCGGGCGAACGGGCCAAGATCTTGATTCGCTTCGAGGACTTTACTGGCCAATACCTATACCATTGTCACAACCTCGAGCACGCGGACTCTGGAATGATGCGGAACTTGCGGGTGCAATGAATGAGCGGCACCCACTCGAAATCGAAACGGTCGTTTACGGAGGGACTTGTTAGTGTGCGAACGACGACATGTGCGGTTTGGCTCTCGGTCGCAACGATAGCAGTTGCCGCCAGCGACGTGCCAATTCAAGGTCCCATCAAACAACTGTGTCCTGTGATGCCCGAAGAGCCGGTGGATGCGAGGTTTAGGTTGGAGTTTGAGGGTCGAAGGATCGGCTCTTGCTGCGAGAAATGCGTGGCCAAGTTTGCCGCGGACCCACAGCGTTATCGCGATCGATTGCTGGAACTTGTTTCGGAAAGTAACAGCCTATCGACAGGTTCTACCGCGATGTCCGCGCAACCGACACCCTCCGAAGAAACGCAACCTAGCCAAGCGCATGCGCCGACGGAGGCAAATGACTCTAAGTCGTCGTCCCTGAAAATCTCTATTAGCTGCGATTTTTTGGATGAAACGCGGCGGATGTTGGGATAGAGTTTGCCAGGAAACCCGAGTGAACGGGTGAAACCCTGGCAAATACGGAATGGATTCCATGCAGCCCAAGCCGCTTGCGCACGACGCGTTCGAGTTGTTCCAAGCTCATTTCGATCAGCTTCTGAATCCCGCCCATGAACTGGTCCAATTGGCCCGGAAGGTAGATTGGGTTGGGTTCGAGGCGGGCTTCGCGAGTTGCTACACCGAGGACATGGGGGCCCCGGCCAAGGCCACCCGGCTGATGGTCGGCCTGCAGTACCTCAAATACACCTTCAACGAGTCGGACGAGTCGGTGGTAGCGCGATGGGTGGAGAACCCGTACTGGCAATACTTCTGCGTCTCCCTCCACCGACACGAGGGCATTGCTCGGCTTGATATCCCGATGGATGATTCCCTTTTGATGGGCGTGCTGAATGGCGTGACAGACGTCGACGAAGAGGTGCAATCGTTTCTCGGTGGTCGGGCGGTGTTCGTCGCAGTAGGTCGTAATGGCGACGCCAGGAACAAACTCCATCACGAAGAAAGGGTGGCCTTGTGCGGTCGATCCGGCATCGTAGACCCTTGCCACATTGGGGTGATTCATCAGTGCCAAAGCCTGACGTTCTGTCTCGAATCGAGCGACGACCTCTTTCGTATCCATTCCTGCCTTGGTGACCTTCAGGGCCACCTCACGCCGAATCGGCCGAGTTTGTTCGGCCAAAAACACCATTCCCATCCCGCCTTCGCCAAGGGTGCGCATTAACCGATAGGGTCCGATGGAACCGCCGATGTCGATTTCCCGAAAAGTTCCAAGAGTGCGTCCGAGCATGGCTCCGATCCGATCCTTGAGTTCGGTCAGCTTTGTCGAGGGGGTTTCGCATTCCAACAGGGTGTTTACTTCGTGCCAAACCGTCAGGTCGTCTCGACAGGTCGTGGCCAGAAACTCCTCCCGCTGAGAACAAGGAACCTGCCGAACTTGTAGGAACACGGTTTCCACCCGCTGAAACTGCTGCGGCGTCATAACGACCTCCCTTTTAGCTCCTTCCTCAGCCAGGTCCGGGCAAACTCCCAATCGCGTTGGATCGTAGCGTGGCCGACGCCCATGGCCTGGGCGGTTTCCTCGATCGTGAGCCCCCAGAACAAGCGAAGCTTGACCACCTCGGCCTTTCGTTGGTCGAGTGATTCCAACCTGTCCAAGACGCGGGTGAAATCCTCAATTGGCGATGCACAGTCGCCAGGTATCTCTCCTGTTGAATCTTCCTTGATGTCCGGATCCAGGGGGACCCGTGCCCACCCGCTCCCTCGTTTGGCGGCGCTTCGTTCTCGCTCGTAATCGCGCAATACGCGGATGAGAACCCGCGTGGCGATGGCGAAAAAGTGCCCTCGATTATCGTACGTCGTTCGCTGTTTGATCAGATTCAGGTACGCCTCGTTGACCAGCGCGGTGGGCTGGAGTGTGACACCTGGGTAGCGATCCCCGAATTCCCGCCCCATGTGACGCCTGGCGACCTTACGAAGTTCGTCGTGGACGGCCGCCCACAATGAATTCAGAGCCTCGGTGTTGCCTTGGTTGGCTTCCTGAAGAAGACGGGTAATGTCGTGGGTCCCGTTCATCACCGGATCCTGCGTAACAAAGGCGCTGAATAATGAGGGTGCCGACCGGCTCTTTCCGCGTGTTATCAAAGGAGGGCCGATTACAGCGGCCTCCCGGAGCGGACGGACGGTCGGCTCGCAAGGGTCAGGCGGCGCGGACGTCATCGCGGTATGCAACGATCGCATCAGCATCGAGGGCTTGGCCAGCATGGCGCACGTTTATGTCGCTGAAGATCATGTTCCTCTTTTTTTTTAAGGTGTTTGGCGTTAAGAAGTCGGTCGTCCGGTGTTCAGGGTAACGGACTTCTTCCCCAAGGAGGTAAGGTATGAAGGCAACCAGTCGGTTCGGTACATGGCGCTTGGTGCTCGGGGTGTTGGGGGTAGGCATTTGCGCCTTTAGCCTCACCCTGGAGGGAGCGCCCAACAAGGGTCGCGAGAATTCAGAGCGGGATCTGCGGTCGCCCGACCCAAACGGGGCCCAGGCGGATCAAGCCGCGGCTCGGCCATTGACGCGTATTGACCGCGAACGCGCCGCCCAGGGCACTGATCGGTCGAACGAGGGCGTCCATATCCAGCGGGCCGGTCGGCTGCCCAAGGGCGCGAACATTCCGGTCGCCCCTCCGGTGACGGTCAACCCCTACGATGACGAGGCCACGCGGCTCCGCAACAGCGGAGAGATCCCGTGGGGTCCCTATATTCGTCCGACGTTGGCGGTGGCGGGCGGTGCGTGCCAATTCAACATCGACTGCGATGATTGCATTGATTGCACACTGGACCGTTGCGACATCGCTCCGTTCGCAACCATGGGCCTCTGTGACCACGACAATATTCCCAATGGTCAGGGTGGGGCGGAGTGCTCGGACGGCCTATTCTGCAACGGCATCGAGACGTGTCAGGGTCTCTCTTGTCAGCCCGGCGGTACGGGGAACGGTATTGCCAACGATCCGCAGGATCAGATCCCGTGCGAGGGCGAATGCGCCGGCGGAACGAGCCCCGGGCAGCGTTGCGTCCTTCCGAACGATGCGCTGGACTGCCCCGGCGGCGGTACGTGCATCGCGGCGACCTGCGATGAAGGACTCAACGAATGCGTCCTCCCGTGCACGCAGATGGTGTGCAGCGCAGCGTCGTCCAATGCCGGCAAGCCGTGCGCGTTCGCCGGCGATTGTCCCGGCGGGGCGTGCATGACGCCCAACCAGGTTTGCGCCGCGCGTGACGGCAACCTCCTGTGCACCGGCATCGACACATGCGACATGGCCACCGGTCTTTGCGAACACACCGGTAACCCTTGCGGTCCCGGCGCCGACTGCTTTGAGACGACCTGCCAGAACGGCAATGCGTGTCTGACGGATACCGATTGCACGGTGGGCACGTGCGAGGTTCGGGCAGTGGCCGGCTGCTTGTTCGGTCGTTGCTGCGCGAGCAGCGGCGGCGGCGAGTTCGCCTGCACCGTCAGGCGCTACCAAACGGCGCCCAACGGATTGGCGAGTGCGAAATGCCCGGTGGCTTCAGTATGGTATGCCACCGCCACGGGCGGCTTGGCCAGCGCCCAGGTTGAGTGTCCCGGCTGCCCGAAGTACGGCAGCGGTATCGCGGACAATCAGTTGGTTTGCATCGGCGGCGCTGACGACGGTGAAGCATGCGCCACCGGCGCGACCTGCGACACCAGCCGGTGCGATCGCAACTTCGGACCGGTCACCGTGGTTGTGGGTCCGGCTTCGCAATCGACGTGCGCCGACGTGTTCTCCATCGGCGATGATTACACTTTTTCCAATGAGGCCTTGCCGACCAATGACTACGTGGCCGTGGAGCAATTGGTATTCATCGGCGGCGTGGAAACGGTCGCCGAAGAGCGGATTTCGTTCGAATTCTACGACGGCACAACGCTGATCGAGGATATTTTCTTTGCGTCCGGCTCCGGCATCGCGGTCCGTACGGTAACGATCGATCCGCCGATTATCCTACCGCCGACCGGCCGGGTGATTGCCCGGGCGGCGACGCTCTTTGCTCCCAGCGCCCGTGTGTTCTGGGCGGCGACGAATGAGGTGGACGACGTGAATGGGGCCCCGGTCGGCGCCAATAATCCCGCGACGATGTTCGTCGACCTCACGGACGACAGCACGCCCAATCCGACGGCCGTCAACTTCGCACGGGTCTGCGTGGGAGGGACCAACAATGACGCGTTTTGCGCGACGAACGTCGATTGCGGAGCTTGCGCCGGCGGCGTGAACCTCGGCGATCCTTGTGATGCCGACGGCGATTGCCCCGGCAGCAGCTGCAATGAGGGCGTTTGTACCGATGTGCCCGACATTCTGGCCTTCGAGCTGACCGGTGAGAAGGTCGCCCAGCCGATTGGAGCGTGCTGTAGCAAGTCGACGGGTGCCTGCGACGGCTCGCTGCCGTGGAACTGCAACCCGGTGTCGCACGTGTATCTCGGAGACGGTCAGCCTTGTGCGGCGTGCGTGGGCGGGCCGAATGCGGGTGGCACTTGCCGCAGGTGCTTGGGTGGTGGTGACGCGGGCGAAGTTTGCGATCAGAACAACGATTGCCTCAGCGGTAATTGTGCCTTGACCCCGGCGGACTGCCCTGGCGGCACCTGCACGTCGACCGCGGCCTGCGCCAACGGTGCCTGTTGCAGCGCGTTGGGCGTTTGCACGCAAACCAGCATGGCGGGCTGCACTGGCGGCAGCACCTTCCAGGGATTCGGAACGGATTGCACGCCGAACTGCTGCAACTTCCCGAGCAACACCGGCGGGGATGATTGTGACGATGCCGACGTTCACGCGGTCAATGTGCCGTGCAGCAACGATGCCGACTGCTCCATCGGCGTGCCCGGCAGTGGTAAGTGTCTGAGCCCGGGCGCCAGCGGCGTCTGCTACATCACGATCACGGGTGACAACAGCACCGCGAGCGGGCCGGATAGCTGTACGGCAGCGGCGTTTGATCCGCAGCAGACGCAGGACGTGAGCAACCTCGATCCCGGCTGGTGGGAATCGTTCAGGGCGAATGACTGCGTCTTTGTCCGCTTCGACATGTGCTGCTCGAACCCCGTCCACGCTCCCCAGTGGGTGGTGATGTGGGATAAGTGCCCGTGCGAGGCGCCCGGCGCGAAATCGTATTTCAACTCGGTGAACCCGCACACCAACCCGATCGCGGAGTTCGATCCGGATCTGCCCGCGGGTGCCCGCGGAGCTCCCTTCTGCGACGAGGACAACCTCTGGTGGCAGTACGGTCCGCTTCCGGACACAAATTCCGCCGGAAATCCGGTAACGTACTATCAGCCGGTCTACTCGGCTCTGGCCGGCGCTCATGGTCCATACCAGATGCACATCACCATCGCGGCATGTCCGCAGGCGGCGTGCTGTTACACCGAATGTGTCGGTGGACCTGCCGCGGGTAAGGGCTGTGATCGCAACTCGGATTGCCGGGTCTGCGTCGGTGGCAGCAATGCCGGCAACCCGTGTACGGGTGGCGGTGATTGTCCCAGTGGTGGTTCATGCCCGGCCGGCGGCGTGTGCAATCCGTTGTGCAGTTTCCTGAACATCCTGGACTGCGAGGGGCCGCGCCCCGAACCGGACGTCGCTTTCGGGACGCCCAAGAATGGTACGTACCTCGGTCCGCCGAACAAGTCGATCGCGACGACGTTCTGCAGCGGTTCCTTGTGTGCGACCGGTTCCTGCTGTCCGGACCCCGGCGTCTGCATAGACGAGCAGCTCGGCGATCCAATCTCCAAGGCCGACTGCGACGCCTTGGGCGGCGTCTACAAGGGCGGTACCCGCTGCTTCGGCGGTACTTGCTGCGGTGGAGACCGCAACGGCTTGTCCTGCGACGACAACGAGGATTGCCCGGGCGCAACGTGCAACGACGATTGCAACCCGCCGCTGGAACCGCCGTTGGCGCAGGTGTCGCCTTGCCCGGTGTGCGACATCGCCGACAACGCTCACTGCCAGAACGATCCCGGTGAGTTCTTCGGAACCGGGTACATCTCCGACGAATCCGTCGGCGGTGACGACCCGGCCGGCACCAGCCGCATTGCGGACGATTTCGTCGCCCTCGAAAACGGCTCGCTCACCACGGTGTGCGTGATCGGTATGTACATCGCGTTCGATATCGACCCGCTTGGCGCCGAATGCGACTTCCAACTGCCGGCCGACCCGGACGACTTCGTGGTGTCCGTGTACAACGGCGATCCGGCGTCGCAGAATGCGTTGCCGGGCACGTTGCTCGGAACGCGCACCACGACACTGGCTGCCAAGGGGATCGAGTTCAATGACGGTGGCTTTAACTTCTATCGTTACAAACTGCAGTTGAGCAGCCCGATCGCCGGTATCATCGCCAACAACACGTACTGGCTGGAAGTCTACAACAATACGGACGTTGAGCCGGAAGCGTGCAACTGGTTCTGGCTTAATGCCGCGGAGTTGGAAGGCAACAGCTACATGATGCAGGACCTGAGCGCGAGTTACGGCCCGGAGGACGCGGTGACGCCGCTGTCCGGCCGGCCGGACACCGCGTTCTGCATGAACCTGGCCAACGAGCCTCCGCCTGAACCGGTCCGTGCGTGCTGCACGTGCCAGGGCGGCGGTGTCGCGGGAGATCCGCCCAATTGCTCGGACGCGACATTCTTCGAGTGCAACGTCGAGCAGAAGCAGCGGTGGGTGTTTGACGTGCTCGAGTGCGCGGGTGCCGGTGACACCTGCGGTCCATTGGTGGATGCGCCGGACAACGACGAGTGCACCGGAGCCTTCACGCTCCATGATGGCTTGAACACCGGGCTCACCAACCGCTGTGCGAACAACTCGACGGGAGCGCTCGATGTCGAGGAAAGCTGCGACGGCGCGGACACGCGGTTTGATAACGACGTGTGGTACCGTTACGTCTCTACTTGTTCAGACTCGTTCGTGCGGTTTGACACCTGCGAGCAGACCAACGGCGGGGAAGACTTGTTGCTGGCGGTGTACAGCGACAACGACGCGTCGTGTCCGTGTCCGCCCACGCCGGCGCATCGAAAGGGATGTAATGATGACGGCTGCTTCTGGGGCGGGACGGGTTCGCAGGTGACCGTCGGCGGCAACACCATGGGTCAGTGCTATCTCATCCGCCTCGCCGGCTTCTTTGATGATGACGGCGCAGAATGGGAGGACATCAGCCTGCTGGTGACCTGCGGCGCCTTTGTCGTTCCGGATCCGCCGACCACCGGCGACAACACCT
>Ga0137431_1000200_pt1 | contig 26989 bp, 10 predicted proteins | sample EasRivERMZT800_2_FD_104646 | JGI IMG/M metagenome (GOLD analysis project Ga0137431, IMG submission 104646) | Soil microbial communities from meander-bound floodplain in the East River, Colorado, USA - East River MetaG ERMZT800_2 | ecosystem: Environmental > Terrestrial > Soil > Floodplain ... | reverse complement strand
GTAATCCAGGCAATCGCCAAAGCGGCAACACAAGCTGCCAGGAAAATCGTCCAATCTGCATCTACTCTGTACGCAAAGCTTTTTAGCCAGCTATTAATCGCAAACCAGGCAACCGGCACCGCTAGCAGCACTGCAATTAGTATAAGACCCGTAAATCCCGTGGATAACAAATACACAACATTAAAGACAGAGGCACCCAATACCTTTCGGACCCCAATCTCTTTGGTGCGCTGTTCAGCCAAAAATGCAGATAAACCATATAATCCCATGCAGGAAATAAAAATGGCAAGTATGGCAAACAAGTTGAACAACTTGCCCATTCGCTGTTCACCCGTATAGAGATTAGTTAAGTCCTGGTCAAGAAAACCGTATGAATAAGGATACGCGGGGTTTAAGTCTGCGCTGATTTTTGCCAATGCTTTTATAGTAGCGTCAGTTTTGCCGGGTTGCGTTCGTACCACCGCAACACCGCCCCACCTGTTTAGGCCGATAATGAGCGGTTCTATCGGGTTTTGAATTGGCTTGTAATTAAAATCCTTTACTATCCCGATGATAGTGCCCTTCATGTCCCATAAACCAAGCGGCTTTCCGATAGCATCGGGCACTTTCATTCCCATCACCTGCACTGCCTTTTCATTCAGAATAAAATTATTTGAATCGGCCTTGAATTCGGTCGAGAACTTTCTTCCGGCAAGCATTTTCATTTGAAATACATCAATGAAATTTTCATCCACAAAAAGCGTAGGAAATACAATCTGTGCATTTGGATCTTTTCCTTCCCATTGCACAGTGACAGTGCCGCTTGTGAGATTTGTCGGAAGGTCATTTGTAATAGTATAATTTGCCGTCAGCGGATCTTGTTTTAGTTGGGCTTTAAGAGCTTGTTGCTTACTCCACATTTCGCCAGTCATGGGCATATACAGAATATTCGATTTATCAAACCCAAGATTCATTTCTTTGATATAGGTAAGTTGTTTATAGACTATCGCCGTGCCCGCAAGCAATACAATTGAAACGACAAACTGAACCACAACCAGTCCGTTCCGAAAAAATAAATTGCCTCCCATATTTTTCATATTTCCTTTCAGCACTTGTACGGGCCGGAAACCGGAAAGGAATAAAGCAGGATAGCTGCCGGAAATAAGACCCGTCAACAAAGCAATGCCTACAAGAGTGATAATTAATCTGGTGTCCAGGAGATGAATAGCCAGTTTTTTACCTGCCAGGTCATTGAACACGGGTAATAACAGCCATACCATGCCCACAGCAATTAATAAGGAAAGAAATGAAATTAACAGGGACTCGCCCAGGAACTGTCCAATGAGTTGTTTCCGTCCTGCACCTACTACTTTGCGGAGTCCTACTTCCTTTGCCCGTCTGGCAGATCTGGCTGTAGCAAGGTTCATAAAGTTGATACAGGCAACAACAAGTATAAACAGTGCTACCACAAAAAATATCTTTACATATTGCACATTGCCATGCCCGGGTACATCGACCTGGTAATTGGAATGCAGGTGAATCGATGTTAGTGCCTGCAGGCTAAAGTCAACTTTTAACTCTGCTTCTTTTACATGCTCCTTGTAGATCTTATTGATCTGTTTATTCAGACCTTCAATGGCAGCCGGTGTCGTTTTAAAATCTTTGGCAAACTGAATGTAGGCGTAATAATTAAAGTTCTGCCATGTATTTGTTTTTAGGTCATTGTCCGATTGAGCAATAGATGAAATGGGAAGGATAAAATCAAACTGCAGGTGCGAATTAGACGGAATATTTGCCAGGACCCCTGTTACTGTAACATTATTTCCGTTGTTTTTCCTAAGCGTTTTACCAACCGGGTTTTCCTGTCCGAAATATTTTCTTGCCATATCCTCAGTAATCAATACGCCATCTGGGCGCATCATTGCAGTTTCGGAGTTTCCTTTTACCAGGGGAAATGAAAATACCCGCAGAAAAGTAGAGTCGGCATAGAAGACATTTTTCTCTTCAAACTTTCGGGTACCGACCTCAAATAGATTTGTAGAAGGATGACTTAAGCGAACGAAGTTTTCTACAGCAGGTATCTTTACTTTTAGTTCCGCCGGCATTCCGGCACAATTAACAGCAGCGTTAAATTCTCCTGCCCTGGCCGTAATTCGATAAATTTTATCTGCATTTTTATGAACCCGGTCATAACTCAATTCATTTTGCACCCAGAGCAGAATGAAAATGCTGCACGTCATGCCAATTGCTAATCCTGCGATATTAATAGCAGTAAACGCCTTATGACGAACGATATTCCTAAGTGCTATTTTGAAATAATTCCTGATCATATTATCTTAATTATTGTTTGATTGTTCCATGGTTTGATGGTTAACAATTAAGCCATCAAGCCCTGCCTGCCGGCGGGCAGGCATCTATCCATCTTATTCTGTTCTCAATGACTTCACCGGGTTAGCAATGGCGGCTTTCAAAGCCTTCAGACCAACCGTCATTAATGCAATACTGAATGTCACGGTAGCCGCTACCAAAAAAACCCACCAATGCAGCGGAGTCCGGTAAGCAAAGTTTTGCAGCCAGCTATTCATAGCGTAAAATCCAACTGGTATAGCAATAAGAGTAGCTATCAATACCGGCTTGAGCAAATCTTTTGACAGCAATAACACAATATTTTCCGTGGATGAGCCAAGTACTTTTCTTACGCCAATTTCTTTGGTTCGTTTTGTGGCAGTAAATGAAGCCAGTCCGAATAATCCAAGGCATGCAATAAAAATGGCTAAGCCTGAGAATATACTAAGAATCGTTTGCTGCCTGATATCAGTCTTATATAGTATATCAAATTTTTGATCAAGAAAATTATATTCAAAAGGATAGAGAGGAGCTACTTTGTTGTATTCCTCTTTAATAGACGCCACTGCAGATTGAATGTTACCGGGTTTTATATTTATTACAGCCACCCGCCTGTCTTCGCTGGGCGAAATAACAAGGGCGTCCATTTTCTCTTTCAGCGAAAGAAAATTGAAATCCTCTACAACACCGATTATCTTTCTTCTCAAGCTATCACGAACAGTATTTTTTATCCACTTTCCAATGGCTTGCTCTGGGGTAAATCCAAGGCTCACCGCAGCCGTGCGATTCACTAATACCGCATCTGTGGTATCTGTGGCATACTGAGCAGAGAAATCCCGGCCCGCAATTATTTTTAAACCCAATGTTTTTACATATTCAAAATCGGCAAACTCTGTCCGTGATTTCCATACATCCTGTTGACCTTCTGCCTCAAAAGTGTGCATGTCAAAAAACCCTCCCGGTTCACCCGACATCAGGGAAACCGACGAAATACCGGGTTTACGCTGCAAGTCATTTTTGAAGGTGTTCCTATGATCATAGAACTCATTATTATCTATCGGCACAATGATGCTGTGTTCTTTATCATAGCCAAGTTCCTTTTCTTTTACATACTTCATCTGGTTCATGATAATGACGGTACCTATGATAAGCAAAACAGAAATGCTGAACTGTACAACTACCAATGCCTGCCTGAACAATGATCCGCCTTTACCAAGTCTTAATTTACCTTTCAATGCTTGTATTGGGGAAAACACGGAAAGAAAAAATGCCGGGTAACTGCCTGCTAAAAATCCAACAACAATTATGACACCTCCTAAAAATAAATAAATGGGTAAAGCATTCCATGAAACAGTTAAAGCATAGCCGAGCAAATGGTTGTAGAAAGGCATCATTAACTGTAACAGTCCGATGGAAAGAATACAGGAAATAAAGGTTAATAAAAGGGATTCCCCGATGAATTGCCAGACCAGGTGATTTCGCAAAGCCCCCATCACTTTGCGAAGGCCTACCTCTTTCGACCGCTCTACTGCGCGGATAGTAGAAAGGTTCATGAAATTGATACAGGCGATGAGCAGAATGAATACAGCAATGGAAAGAAAAATATACACCACCTTTTTATCACCATGCTTTACATTGTCAAAATCTGACGAAGACTCAAGGTAAATACCAGTTAACGGAGTGAGCGCAAGATCAAAACGAGCACCCATTCGCGCCATGTCCTTTCCCATGTATTTTTCCATAAACTGCGGAAACTTCTTTTCGAGTTGCGCCTTATTCGCATGTTCGTCAAGTAGCACATAGGTAAAATTGTTATTATTGATCCACACTTTAAACCAGTCTTCGTTATAGTAGTTTGAAAGCGGCATCACGAGATCGAAATCCAAATGAGAGTTGGAAGGAACATTTTTGGCAATGCCGGTAACTTTCAATTGCCGGCTTTTATCTATCTCAATTATCTTACCCACAGGTTCCTGGGTGCCAAAATATTTTTTTGCGGTTGCTTCGCTTAATACAACGCTGGCTGGGTCCTTTAGGGCAGTAGCAGGGTCACCTTTTATTAGCGGAAAAGAAAACAAAACAAAAAAATCAGGGTCGGCTATATACAACTTCTTTTCATTGAATGAAGTATTGCCAAACGACACGAGGGCGTTGGATGTCATTACCCTCACTGCTTTTTTAATTTCCCCGGGAAAGTCGTTCAATAAAGCAGTAGCGTAGGGGCCTGACAAATACGGCACCCTGTCTTTTGAAGCATCATATCCCCGCATGACCCGGTAAATATCTTTTCCCCGTTTATGAAATTTATCAAAGCTGAATTCATTCATGATAAACAGGAAGATCATCATGCATACAGTGATGCCAATCGTTAGCCCCAGGACATTGATAAAAGAAAATACTTTATTCTTTACCAGGTTACGCCACGCTACTTTTAAATAATTTTTTATCATGCCTGTATTTTTATTCAGTTCTCAATGATTTTCTACTTCACTCTGTGCGCAACGACCGGGCAGGATTGGTGACAGCCGCCTTGAATGCGTTGATAACAATGACAAATAAAGTAAGCAGCATCATGATGATGCCTACTGCGCCAAATAACCAAATACTGATTGACGTATGGTATTCATACCGGTCAAGCCAGTTATGCATAAACCACCACGCAACGGGAATAGCAAGGAAAAAAGCGATAAGTACAAGCTTTACAAATTCGCGGGAAACAAGCAGCAATACTTGTGAGACAGAAGCTCCCAGCACTTTGCGTATCCCAATTTCCCTGATTCGTTTTTCAACGGTAAAGGAAACTAAACCCGCAAGCCCGAGGCAGCAGATAAAGATGGCAAGCGCGGCGAATATATTAGTGATCTTGCTGATGAGCTCTTCAGTTGCAAACTTTTTTCCAAACTCCTCATCCACAAATTGGTATTCGAAAGGCACGGAAGGATTATATTTCCTGAATACCGTTTCAATCACACCAAGTGATTTTTGCAATTGCGACTCCTGTTTTAGTCTTATACTTATTGAATACGTTTCTTCGGGGTTATAATAGATCATCAATGGTTCCACCGGTGCGAAAGGTGATCCCATTACCACATTATCAATAACACCGATCACTGTATGGGTCCGAACATTCCGCATTTGCCTGCCAATAGGGTTTTCCCATCCCAGTGTTTGCACGGCTGCTTTGTTCAATAACACGGCCAGGGTATCTGAAGGAACGCCAGAAAAGTCATTGCCCTCCAGCATTTTAATACCCATTGTTTTTGTAAAATCAACATCTGCGGTTTGACCAGAGAAAATTATATTCAGATCAGCCGGTTTACCTTCCCAATCAGGTGCTGGTTGCCGCCACCATATTTCAGTAATGGGTGACATAGTCCTGGTGACTGCGCTGATCATCCCTGTTTGCAACAGATCCTGTTTTATTACGTTAAAATTCTTCTGCGTATCCGGTGATGCAGATATCATGATAAGGTTATCAGGGTCATAGCCAATATCCCTATTCTTAATGTGGTTTATCTGCCGGTAAACAATGACAGTTGCTGAAATAAGCAAAATAGAAATACTGAACTGCGCCACCACGAGCATTCGTCTGGGCAATGCACCTTTCTTGCCCGTAAGGAAAGTTCCTTTCAGCACTTTCACTGTATTAAATGATGATAGGTATAAAGCAGGATAACTACCCGCAACAAGTCCTGTAAAAGCGATAATACAAATAGCAACTAACCAAAACATGGGACTGGTAATATCCAGCGAAAGCTGCTTACTCACCAGGGTATTGAAGGAAGGAAGCAACAAATAAACAGCAGCAACTGAAAAAATAAATGCAATGAGTGCAAGTATTCCGGATTCAATGAAGAATTGCAGCACTAATTGTCTTCTATCCGATCCAAGCGTCTTTCTCACACCCACTTCCTTTGCTCTTTTTTCCGAACGTGCAGTGGAAAGATTCATGAAATTGACACAGGCGATCAACAATATGATCAGGGCAATGATGGTGAACAGCCGAACATATTCAATCATGCCACCCACGTTTTTTCCATCCTTAAAATCACTGTACAGCCGCCATTTACTCATGGGAAAAGTAAAATACCTGCTGATCTTTTTGTCGTCATTATCGTGCTGATGCTTTATATAGTTGATCTTTTTTTCTACGGCCTGTAAATCAGCGCCCGGATTTACATTTACAAAAACATCCCAGGAGGAATTTGTCCAGTTTGTGATAGCCTGCTTCAGATAATCACCGGAATAATTAAATGCATTGATAAATTCAAACTGCAGCGTTGAATTGCCCGGCACATCAGCCACAACGGCGGTGACTTTTGCATCGTAATCTGTATCCACCCTCACAACCTTATTGATGGGGTCGCTATCGCCAAACAAAGTTTCTGCCGCGGACTCGGTTAAAACGATGGAATACGCGTCGGGAAGCGCGGTTGCAGCATTTCCTTTAACAAATTTCCATGAGAACACATCAAAAAAATGTTCGCCGACGGTATATCCATTCTTTTTCAGCTTTATATTTCCGTACGTAAGTATGTGAGACTGCCTGTGCGTCGTAACCACTGCGTTCTTAACCTCCGGTATACCTGCCTGGATGGCCGCCGCGAGTGGCAACACCATATTTTGATCGGTGAATATTTGATTCTTAAAATCACGGTGGGCCATCACCTGGTAAATTTTATGGTAATTGCTATGAAACTTATCATAGGCCTTTTCATCCTGAACCCACAACAGGATAAGCAGGGTACATGTCATGCCAATGGCGAGCCCTGAAATATTTGTTATAGAAAACCCCCGGTTCCTTAACAGACTTCTCCATGCGACCCTGAAATAGTTTTTTATCATGATTAATCGATTGTTTGATTGTTCAATTCCTGCCTGTCGGCAGGCATGTAACCATCTTATTCCGTTCTTAAAGATTTCACAGGGTTAGCAACAGCCGCTTTTATCGCCTGGAAACTGACCGTAAGAATTGCAACTAATAATGCCGTTATACCCGCTACCGCAAAAACCCACCAACCGATATTTACACGATATGCAAAATCTTCGAGCCATTTATTCATTCCATACCATACGATTGGCACCGCAATAATGATCGCCATAAAAATGGGTTGTACAAATTCTCTTATTATAAGGATGGTGATCCGGGCAACGGATGCCCCTATTACTTTCCTGATCCCTACTTCTTTGATACGTTGCTTTATGGAGTACAGAGAAAGACCGAGAATTCCAAGACAGGCAATAAGTATGGCGAGAAAAGAAAAATAAGTAAAGATAATGCCGAGTTTCTTTTCGCTTTTATACATCGCTGCAAGTGTATCATCGAGAAAAGAATATTCAAAGGATTGCCTGGCATAAAATTCATTGAAAGTTTTTTCAACTGAGCTGATAATATTATCTGCCTTTGATTGATCAAACCGAACATAGAGGTATTGAAACCTCACTGGGTCTATATGCATGACTAAGGGTTGAATGGCAGATTTCAATGGCGTAATGTTGAAATCCTGCACCACACCTGTTACGTGTCCCGATTTTACGACCTCACCTGGAAAAACCCATTGAAAATCTTTGCCAATCGCTTCGGATGCAGATCTCCATCCCATCTTTTTCACAGCCTCTTCATTCAAAATAAACCCCTCTGACCTGTCCGTAGGATGGTCTTTAGAGAAATTCCTTCCGGCAACTAATTTCATATTCATAGTACTGACAAACTCATTATCTGTAAACAGCATTTGCATTGATTGAGCGTTGCTCAAATCGGCGCTTCCATCATTTACCATGTTGACCGGAATGATCGTGCCGGGAATGGATGATGATGCGGCAACAGAACGAATACCCGGATTACCCGCAAGGGATGCCTTAAATGTCTCCAGCTTTGCCGAATCCGAATTTCGTGGCAATGTCAGTACAACGACATTCTCTTTATCAAAACCAAGTTTTTTATTTTGCAGGAACTTCAATTGCTGAGTGACCAAAATAGTACTCGCAATAAGAGTGATAGAAACAACAAACTGAAGTGTAACCAGTACTTTTCGAAAAGAAACTCCTTTGACATGCGTAAAAAGTTTTCCTTTCAATACTTCCACCGGCCTGAACGAAGAAAGAATAGTTGCAGGATATAAGCCTGCCAGCAATCCCACGAACAATACCAGCACCACCAGCACAATTATAAGCGGATAATTCTGATAAAGGTCTATATGGAGTACCCGGTCAGATAGCTGGTTAAATATTGGCAAAATCAAAAAAGCAATAATAACTGCAAATACCATGGAGATGATAGCGAAAAATGCCGTTTCTCCTAAAAATTGCTTTAGCAATTGACCTTTACTGGCACCTACTACTTTTCTAAGCCCCACTTCTTTTGCCCTTGACAGTGAACGGGCCGTAGAAAGATTGGTAAAGTTAAAACAGCCAATAAGAAGAATGAAAAGTGCAACCCCGGCAAAAACATACACGTAAACAATATCGCTGTTTACGCCGATCTCTCCCATTAAGTTTGAGCGAAGATGAATGTCGGTCAGCGGCTGTAAAAATATTTCCTGCCTTCCATCTGCCTGTGGGTTGTTGACAATGTATTTATCTGTAAACCCGACGAATTTCTTTTCTACGTCTTTTACTGAAGCTTTACCATGCAGCAATACATAAGACTGAAACATGTGGTAAGCCCACGTGTTGCTCATATCTCCAAGAGTTTGTAATGAAATAATTGAACTGAACTGGAAATGCGAAGCATCGGGAATTTTTTTTACTATCGCTGTTACCTCTGCATTAATTGCGCGGCCAAAAGAGTTTATTTCAAGCGTTTTACCAATAGGATCTGCACCGCCAAAATATTTTTGAGCGGCCTCTTTGGTCAATATGATTGAATTCGGACGCTCAAGAGCTTTTTTTACGTCGCCTCTTTCAAGGTTCACTGTAAAAACGTTAAAGAAGGTTGAATCAGCGAAAAGAATATCTTTTTCATAAAAATGCTGTTCGCCAGACCGTCCGACAATTGCTTTTTCACTTTTCAGCAACCTTACAAATTCTTTTATTTCAGGATAGTCCTTTTTCATGAGCGGGGCCCATGGTGCAGGTGTTACGGCCAGCTCTTTTTTATCTTTTTCGTCGGCAAAAATGGAAGTGATCCTGTAGATATTCTTTGCATTCACATTGAATTTATCAAAGCTTAGCTCATGCTGAATAAAAAGAAACATGAGAATACAGCAAGCAAGACCAATTGATAAGCCTAAAATATTAATGGCAGAAAAAAATTTATTTCTCCAAAGATTCCGCCACGCAGTTTTAAAATAATTTCTTATCATGACTTCACATTATTCAGTTTTTAAAATCTTTGCCGGCTTTGTCAGCGCGGCTTTTGCTGAATGGAACATAGCTGTGGCCGACGCCGCCACCACGATGACAAGTGCTGACAGGATGAATGGCACCGCAGACAGACCATCATGGTACGTAAATACCTGGAGCCATTTGTTCATAAAATACCATGCTACCGGGAATGCGATCAACGCAGCGATTAATGCAAGCAACAAATAGTTTCTCGTTATCATAGCAACTACATTGACGGTGCTAGCACCGAGCACCCGGCGTATGCTGATCTCTTTTTGCTTTTGCTGGGTGGTAAATGCCGTAAGGCCAAGCAAACCCAGACAGGTGATGATGATAGTGATTATGGAAAATGCGGCAAATATCTTTCCCCGCTTTTGATCTGCCGCATATTGCGAATTGAAGTTCTCATCCAGGAATTTATACTCAAAAGGCAGCTGCGAAAAATATTTCTTCCAAATGGCTTCCACTTTAACAATAGATGATTTCAAATTGCCTGCATTCATTTTGAGCTGTATGATATTGCAATTGGGAGAATAAAATAAAATGAGCGGCGAGATCGGATTGTACAATGATTTTTGATTGAAGTCTTTGAACACACCCACCACTTCAAAATACGCGCCGCTAGTGTCTCCCGGAAATTTTATCCGCTTGCCTAACGCATCATTACCCCATTCAAAATCTTTTACCATTGCCTCATTCACCATAATGCTGTGAAGCGTGTCCGGAAGCCCGGAAAAATTGCGGCCCTTCAGCAACTTGATACCCAGGGTGCCGAGGTAGCCTTCGTCTACATTGTAGCATTCAACACCTTTGTCTTTAAAACCAGTTTTCCCTTCTACAGCAAACAAATTCAAGTTGATGTTGCCGCTGCCCGGGTAAGAGTATCCCGTGCCCACAGACTTCACAATTGGCAGGCCACGCAACTCATTGTTCATCGCAAAAATCTTGCTCCGTTCATCCTGGCCGGTATTCACCGTTACTGTCATCAACTGTTCTTTATTAAACCCGAGATCCTTTTTACGCAAATAACTAAGCTGCGAATACACCACCCAGGTGCAGATCAGCATGATCATTGAAATGGAAAACTGCAATACCACTAATGTGCGCCGCAGATTAATATTTCCTGACGCCTTCGACAAAGCGCCCTTTAAAATATTCACCGGTGAGAACCGTGACAGATAAAAGGCCGGATAGCTGCCGCCCAGCAATCCTGTAAACAAAACGATGACAACCAATAAAAGTATATTCTGCGGTTGCAACAATGTTTTCATCGAAAACAATTTTCCCGATAAGGAATTAAAATAGGGTAATAATAAAATCACCAGCCCAATCGCCAACAGGGCTGCGATAACGGCAGTAAGCAAACTCTCACTCAAAAATTGCATCACCAATTGTTTTTTTGATGAACCGGTTACTTTGCGGACACCTATTTCTTTAGCCCTTCTTGCACTTCTCGCGGTGGTCAGGTTCATATAGTTAATGCATGCGATCAGCAGCATGAAAAATGCAACGGCACCGAATATCCAGATATAGGACATGCTGCCCAGTTCTTCCGGCTCACCCTGCATGTCCGAGTGCAGGTGAATAGAGGTTATCGGCTGTAAGCCATATTGTATTTTAATGTTCGATGGTGCAAAAATAGGCGCCATGTACTTATCATAATAGGCAAGCAACTTTTTAGTAAGAACCTCTGGCTTTGCGCCTGGCGTCAGCAGCACATACGTGTAATTATTAAATCCGCCCCAGTTATCCTGAAAGTCTTTTGGCAAAGTGGATGCAGAAATAAGTATGTCGAAAAGTATATGCGAATTTTTAGGCACATCTTCGATCACCGCTGTCACCTTATACAAATCATTATACGCAGTTTGAAGCGTTTTGCCCACTGCCGGTTTGTTCCTCCCAAAATATTTATCGGCAATTGTTTTCGAGATTACTACTGTGTTTGGTTCGTCCAGTGCTTTATCGGCTTTTCCTTCCACCACTTTGTGAGTGAACATGCGGAAGAAATTGCTGTCCACATAATAGATCTTTGTTTCGAAATAACTGGTAGCCCCGCTTTTAAACAATGTTCTCTCCCTGTTTACAAATCGTACAGATTCCTGCACTTCAGGAAAATCTTTTTTTACCGTTGGGGCAAACGGAAATTGAGTATATGCGAACTTATGATGCACCTCGGGTTCCTGCGCATAAGACACTACACGGTATATTCGGTCTGCCTTATCGTGGTAACGATCGTAATTCAGTTCATCAACAATATAAAAAATCAGGAACAGGCTAAACGTAATCCCAATGGTAAGACCCAACACGTTCAGCAGGCTAAACCATTTGTCCTTTCTGAAATTTCGCAGCGCAACGAGAAGCAAATTCTTTATCATGATATAAAATTATTTGATTGTTACATTGTTTAATGGTTAACAATAAAACCATCAAACCCCGTCCGACAGGCAGGCATATAACCATTCTTACTCAGTTCTCAACGATTTCACCGGGTTAGCAACCGCCGCTTTAACTGCCTGGAAGCTTACCGTTATTAATGTTATCGCCAACGCCGCAAGGGCAGCCAGTACAAATACCTGCCATTTTATTTCAATCCTGTAATCGTAGTTAGTAAGCCAGCCATTCAGATAATACCAGGCAATAGGTGCAGCTATGATGCAGGAGAGAAGAACCAAAACAAAAAACTCTGTTGAAAGCAAGCGCCATAAATTGGCCACACTGGCGCCAAGCACTTTGCGTATGCCAATTTCTTTGGTCCGTTGTTCGGCAACAAAACTTGCCATACCAAATAAACCCAGGCAGGAAATAAAAATAGCGAGTATGGCAAAATAAGAAGATAGTTTTCCGATGCGCTCTTCTGCCCTGAATTTGCTTCCAAATTCTTCGTCCACAAATTTGTAATCAAATGGCACTTCAGGTGAATGTTTTTTCCAAATCCCCTCAATCCTGCTTAGCGATTGCTTTGCACTTTGCCGGGGACTCAGCTTCATTACCAGGTTAAACATATTATCATACCCAGCCGTGTGATATAATGTAGGCCGAACCGGGTAAAAAGGAGATTCCTGCATAATATCCCCAACAATACCAATAATCGTAAAAGGCCGTCCATCCCATTTAAGCGTCTTCCCAACCGGGTTTTGAAATCCGAAAAACTTAGCAGCCGATTCATTAATGATAAATGCTGCAGAGTCTGTTGCGAAATCACGTGAGAAATCACGACCTTCTTTAATCTTCCAATTCACGGTCTTACCAAACTCATAGGCGACATTATTGTTAGGGAAATCAACAGCCAGATTGGCATCCTTCCCTTCCCAATCAAAACCGCCATTGCTATTCCATACCTGCGTCAGCGGGCTCATGGTTGCCGCCATTTCCTCAATCGCCCCTGAATTTTTCAACTCGGCTCTTACAGCGTCGTAATGTTCTGTTATTTCAGTCGTCATGCCCATTGTGATTAACCCATGACGGGTATAACCAATGGGCCGGTCCTTAGCATGTTGAATTTGCTGGTAAACGATGACCGTTCCGATTATTAACATTACTGAAACCGTAAACTGCGCTACCACTAAGACTTTACGGGGTATGGAAGCGAACTTTCCAACCCGAAATGTTCCTTTCAGCACTTTCAATGGCTGAAACGAGGAAAGGTAAAGGGCAGGGTAACTGCCGGAAAGCAATCCCGTTACAAGGATAAAAACAAGGCTGAAAACCCAAAACGCCGGGTTTTGCCACGGTAATCCGATTTTTTTACCGGCGACATCATTAAACAAGGGCAGGAATAATATTACTAAAATCAAAGAAAATGCAAACGCCACCATAACCACTAAATAAGACTCGGCAAAAAACTGTTTTATTAATTGCCAGCGTAACGAACCTATAGCTTTTCGGATGCCTACTTCCCTGGCTCGTTTTTCACTTCGCGCCGTGGTAAGATTCATGAAATTAATACAGGCAAGCATTAACACAAAAATGCCGATGATGCCAAATAACCAAACATATTGAATGTTTCCGCCGGTGTTCACTCCATTTTTAAACTCATGGTAGAGGTTCCATTTGCTCATGGGATGAAGAAATACAACCCATTGGTACTTTTTTTCCTCCGTACCTACATTGTTCAGTTTTACATTTTTAATTTTTGCAGAAACTTTTCCCATGTCTGCATTGTCGGCGATCTGCACAAATGTTTGGGAAAAATTACTTCCCCAGGGTTCATCCATTTGTTTGGCCCATGGATTCTGAATTAACCACAATGCCCACGGCATCATAATTTTTATTTCCCGGAAAGAAGTATTATCCGGTAGATCTTCGTAAACGCCAGTGACTTTCACATCATAGTTTCTGTCCAATTTTATTGTCTTATTGATCGGGTCCTCTTTTCCAAAGATGGACCCGGCAGCAGATGCGGATAACATAATGGAATAAGGCTCTTTCAATCCTGCCCTTGTTCCTTTAAGCATTTTAAGCGTAAGCATGTCCGGGCCATCAGGTTCAAAGTAATTTCCAACTTTAGTGATGTGTTTGTTTCCGATGGAAAGTAAATGCCCGCCAGTCCATGATGATTGCACTACATATTTGAAATCACTTCCATGTTTATCACGCAATTCGGGTCCCATCAACCCAGGATTGGCAACCTGTGATTCCACTTTGCCATTAAAGTTTGCATGTTGCATGACCTGTGCAATACGGGCGTAATTTTTATGGTATTGGTCAAATGTAAGCTCGTCATTCACCCATAAACCAATAAGCATGGCCACGGCCATGCCCACAGCAAGCCCGCCAATATTAATTGCGCTGTATCCTTTACTCTTAACCAGGTTGCGCCAGGCGATTTTAAAATAATTTCTTATCATCATTAATGATTTTATTCAGTTCTCAATGATTTTACAGGGTTGGTAATGGCCGCTTTTATTGATTGAAAACTTATAGTGAACAATGTTATCAGTATCACCGATATACCGGCAATTACAAATACATAAGGTGTAATTGTGATCCGGTATGCAAAGCTTTGTAGCCAATTACCCATAAGCCACCACGATACAGGAAGAGCAATTGCTAATGAAATAAAAATTAGCCGTAAAAAATCTTTTGAAAGCATAGTTGTAATGTTTACTACTGATGCCCCAATTACTTTTCTCACACCAATTTCTTTTCTTCTTTTTTGTGCAGTGAATGCTGCCAGGCCAAATAAGCCGAGGCATGAAATAACAATTGCCAATGCCGCAAAATATTTTGATAATGCGGATATTCTTGACTCTGAATCATATTGCTTTTGATATGCTTCATCTAAAAAATTAAATGTGAACGGAAAACCGGGATTGTACTTCCTGTAGAGACGTTCAATGGCGGCAATAGCCTGGCGCTGACTGTTGGCCTCCACACTTACGACAATGATAGTGCCCGGGGGGTACAGAAACAGGTAACCCGGCTTGATAGGCTCGTGCAGCGACTCAAAATGAAAATCCTTTACAATACCGATAATCTGCCTGTTCTTACCAAATCGCTTAATGGTTTTTCCAACCGGGTCTGTTAACCCCATCGCCTTAACCGCCGTTTCGTTCAGGACTATATTGGTTGAATCACCGCCGAAACTCCTGGAAAAACTTCTTCCCTCCTTCATCTTCATACCCATCGTTTCAATAAAATCATAACCCACTTCAAAAGCTTCAAAAAAGACATCGCTGTCGGGAACTTTCCCCTGCCATTCCATCCCGCCATGGCTGTATCCCCGTCCAATCATTTTATGAAACGTAGAGCTGGCATTTGCAACACCTGGTATATTTTTAAGTTCGGCTATAAATGCTTCCTCCTTCCCCCGTATATTTCCCTCCGCGGACAGCCGAAGAATATTCGTTTTATTATAGCCAGCATCCGAGTTCTGTATAAACTGTATTTGCTGGTAGATAACGATCACCGCAACTATTAATATACTTGATAGTGTAAATTGGAAAACCACCAATCCCTTTCTCGATAATACCTCAGCAACCGAAGTTTTTAGTTTTCCTTTTAATACAGCAAGCGGGCTAAACTTTGATAAATACAGGGCCGGATAGCTGCCGGCAATTAAACCGGTAACAAAAATGATGGATATAAGGTAGATGATGAGAGTTCTATCAAAGTGAAGATTGATCTGCTTCCCGGTTATCCTGTTGAATTCAGGCAGCAGCACGAGTGCCATAAGAACCGAAAAGACGGTTGCACAAAAAGTAAGCAGTACCGATTCGGAAAGAAATTGAAAGATCAATTGCTTTCGGCCTGCGCCAACCACTTTCTTAACGCCGATCTCCTTTAAACGTCCTGATGCCTTTGCCGTGGAAAGGTTCATAAAGTTGATACATGCGATCACAAGGATAAAAATTGCCAGTAATGAAAACAGTCTCAAATATTCAATCCTGCCATCGCCTGTTGCATTTTTGCCATAAGTATTGTGCAGGTACAAATCTGAAAATCTCGTTGCGACTACCCTTCGCGAGGTATCGCCGGTGTTGACGGTTATTACATCAGCCACGTTTTTATTAAAGGTCCTGATGTCAGTTCCTTTGTTTAATAATACATAATTGCGGGGACCCCGGTCACCCCATCTTGTCACCCATTCCTTAATACTCTTAAAATATTCAAAGGATAATACAAAATCAAACTGCTGTGACGAATGTTCAGGAACCTTTTCAAATATCCCGGAGACATAAAAAGTTGTATCCTGGTCAAACAATACGGGCCTGCCCATTATATTTTCTGTACTCCCAAAAAGTTTTTCTGCAAGTTCATCTGATATTACAATCGAGCTTTTATCCCGGAGTACCGTATTCTTATCGCCTTCGATAAGTGTAAAAGAAAAAATATTGAAATAATCCCTGCCGGCGTATTGCGCCGATGCTTTAATACTCTTGTCGACCACAGAAAGCGGGTATTGCGGAAACCAATTCGGCGGCGCTACGGCTGCTGCATATTCGGTCCCCGGTATTTGTTGCTTAACCGCTTCGCTTAATAAGCCCGAAGATTCTTCTGATTGGTTTTCCATGAGCTGATATAAGCGGTCGTCATTGGCAAAGAATTTATCATAGCTCGATTCGTCGTGCACCCATAAAAAAATAAGCAATGCACAGGCAAGCCCTGCAGATAACCCAAGTATATTTATAAATGTAAATTGTTTGTCTTTTACAAGGTTTCGCCAGGCGATTTTGAAATAGTTTTTTATCATGGCTGATAATTTTATTCAGTTCTTAAACTTTTTACCGGGTTCGCAATAGCCGCTTTTATTGCCTGTAGGCTTACTGTTATCAATGCAATCAACACTGCCATCAAACTGGCAACTATGAATATCCACCAACCAATATTTGTACGATAGGCAAAATTCTGCAGCCATTCGCTCATCGCATACCAGGCAATTGGAAATGCAATGACGGCAGCAATCAAAACAGGCTTTAAAAAGTCTTTTGATAAAAGTGCGACAATAGTGCTGACACTTGCACCTAATACTTTTCTTATTCCGATTTCTTTTGTTCGTTTTTCTGTTATAAAAGACACCAAACCAAAAAGGCCAAGACAACTGATAAGGATAGCCAGCAGAGCAAAAAAACCTGCCAGTTTACCTGCACGTTCTTCAGTGCGAAATTTCTTGTTAAACTCCTCATCTACAAATTTGTACTCGAAAGGGGCGGACGGGCTATACTTTTTAAAAAGGTTTTCAATTTTGATTACTGCATCCCCGGTGTTTATTAATGGATTAATTTTTAAAAATGCAAAATTGCGGTGATCATAAGCCATGCAGAAAATAGATGGTCTGACTGGTTCATAGGGTGACTCAACAATTACATCTTTAATTACACCAATAACTTTAAAAGCATTTCCATTCCATTTAATTATTTCACCAACCGGTTCATTCAGTTCCATAAATTTTACTGCTGCCTCATTCAAAATAAAACCTGATGAATCAGAAGGGAACTGCCTTGAAAAATCCCGACCAGCTATAAATTGCCAGCCAACTGTTTTTCCATAATCTACCGATACCCCAGTATTTGGAAAATCTATAGTTAAAGCAGGGTCTTTCCCTTTCCAGTCAAGATTGCCATCGGTTCCCCATGTATCAGTAGTCGTACTTTGGGATGATGCCATTTCTGTAATAGCACCAGACGTTAGTAATTCATTCTTTACTGCATCAAAATGCTCAGCTATATCTTTAGTAATCATTGGAGCTATTAAAAGCCCATCACGGCTATACCCGACAGGACGTCCTTTTGCAAATTGTATTTGGCGCAAAACGATAATTGTGCAAATGATTAACGTAATGGAAACGGTAAACTGTAGTACTACCAAACCTTTTCGGGGAAGAATTGCAAAACGACCAACCCGGAAACTGCCGTTTAATGCCTGGAGAGGCTTAAATGAAGACAGGTATAATGCAGGATAACTACCGGCAATCAGGCCTGTGACAAAAGCAAAGCCCGTTCCTAATAACCAGAAAAGCGGATTACTCCAGGGAATTGTCATTCTTTGTCCGGTAACTTCATTAAAGGATGGAATAATAAACTCTAACAAAAGCAAGGAGAAGATAAATGCAATCATTACAACCATTAATGATTCAAAAAAGAACTGAGCAATCAATTGTCCCCGCAAAGAACCGATCGATTTACGGATACCTGTTTCTTTTGCCTTTCTTTCAGAACGGGCTGTAGCCAAATTGATAAAGTTAATACAGGCAAGTAGCAATACAAATAGACCAATAACTCCGAACATCCATACATACTGTATTTTCCCGCCAACATTCACACCATTACTGAAATCGGAGTAGAGATGCCATTTATTCATTGGATCAAGGAAAAGAACAGGTTTGTATTTTGCTTCATCTTTATTTACTTTATTCAACTTAATGTTCTGTATTATAGAAGACACTTCAGCCATATCTGCATTATCTGCTATCTGCACATAAGTTTGAATGAAACTATTATCCCATGAATTTTGCGAAGATTTTATCCAGGGAGCGCTATTTACATACAATTCAAAAGGGGAAATAAAACTTAAAGCTCCAAAAGTGGAATTGTAAGGCAGATCTTCAAAAACACCGGTTACTTTTACATTCTGTTTATTATCAATCTTCATGACACTATTCAGCGGCTCTGCATCTCCAAAATAGCTACGAGCTGCAGATTCTGAAAGCATAATAGAGGAAGGATCTTTTAATCCGGCTCTTGTACCCTTCAGCATTTTTAATGTTAGCATATCAGGTGATTCCGGTTCCATGTAAACGCCAAACTTCGTGAGATTCTTATCACCGATTGAAAGCACATGACTTGCCCTATGCGAAGACATAACTATGTACTTGAAATGGCTCTTATATTTATTACGAAGCTCCTCTGCTAAAGGATGAGGTACTGTTTTTTCTGTCTGTATGTCTCCATTCACATTTATGTGCTGTCTTATTTTAGCTATGCGGTCGTAATTCTTATGGTATTTGTCGAAAGACAATTCATCCCATATCCAGATGCCAATCATAAACGCCACTGCCATACCAATTGCCAATCCACCGATATTAATGAAAGAAGAAATCTTGTTTTTGAGAAGATTACGCCAGGCCATTTTGAAATAATTCTGAATCATTGTTATTCTTTTATTCAGTTCTCAAACTTTTTACCGGGTTTGCAATAGCCGCTTTTATTGCCTGGAAGCTTACTGTTATTAATGCAATCGCAATGGTTAGCAAACCGGCCACGCCAAATACCCACCAACTTATATTAATCCTGTAAGCAAAACTTTGCAACCATTTATTCATCGTCCACCATGCAATGGGAAATGCAATTACAGAAGCGATAAGCACCAGTTTTAGAAAATCTTTCGAGATCATTGTTACAATTTCGCCGACACTTGCTCCGAGTACTTTTCTTATACCGATTTCTTTAATCCGCTGTTCGGCTGCATATGTAACCAATCCAAATAAGCCGAGGCAGGCAATGAAAATGGCAAATACCGCGAATGTGATAAACAACTTTCCCGTTCGCTGTTCAGCATTATATACCTTATTAAAATCAGCATCTAAAAATGAATAGCTGAATGGCTGGCCCGGAGCCATGCCGTTCCATTTGTTCTGTACCTGGCTGATCAATAAAGGAATATTCTTGGTGTTGATACGTATGGCAATCCTTCCATAGTTTTCGCCCAATTCAATGATCAATGGGCCTACTTTGTCGTGCATGGAACTAAAATTAAAATCTTTCACTACGCCGATTATATGAAATGGTTTCGCCGTGAAAGCGCCATCGCTCGAATAACCGTTAGGGCGGTATAGAGTTTCATTCAGCGGATTCTTAAATCCAAGGAGCTTTGCTGCGGTTTCGTTTATAATCACTGCCGATGAATCAGTTGGAAAATCCAAAGAAAAATTTCTCCCTGCAGCCATGCGCATTCCCAATGTAGGGATATAATTCTGGTCAGCATAAAAGTCGGTCATAATGATAACCTGCTTCGCATCAAGCGTTGGATCTTTAAACCAACCATTTTGGCCATAACCTGTTTCAGTAGGCAGCGATCCGGCAACAGCAGCGTTTTGTACACCGGATATTTTCAACATCTCCTGCCTGAAGGTTTTGAGTTGTTTATCGAGTACATACGTGTTATTAATCACCAGCACCTGGTCGCGGTTATAGCCGATTTCCCTGCTGCGTATATAACTAAGCTGGTTATAAATAACAATTGTGCCGATGATCAATGAGATTGAAATGAAGAACTGAAAAATGACCAACCCGCTTCTCAGCCAACTGCCTTTGAAACCTTTTGCAATGCTGCCTTTCAGCACCTGCACCGGTTGAAAAGATGAAAGATAAAAAGCCGGGTAGCTTCCTGCAATGCAACCCACAACAACTATCAACGCAATAAGCAGCGGCAAAAGCCAAGAAGAAAGTAATGTGAACACACTCATCTGCTTACCGGCAAGTTGGTTAAACAACGGCAGCAACAGCCACGCAAGACCCAGTGCAAGCAGCAGTGAAAAAAAACTCACTAACACGGATTCGGTTAGAAATTGAGTGATGAGGCTGGAGCGCAATGACCCCGCTACCTTTCTTATGCCCACTTCCTTTGCACGGTTGGCTGAGCGTGCCGTTGACAGGTTCATAAAATTCACGCAGGCAATCAGCAAAATGAAAATGGCGATCACTGAAAAGATATACACATAAGCAACATTGCCATTTGCTTCAAACTCGTAAGATTTGTTTGAGTGAAGGTGGATATCCGTAAGCGGCATCACGGGATATAAAAAATGATTACCCCCTTTTTTCATGTCATTTGCAGTTGTGTGTAAGTCCTGCTCCAGTTGTTTTGCGAGGTTGTCGATGGTCGCATTTACTTCCTTCTGTAGAGATGCCTGTGACACTCCTGGTTTTACTAAAACATAAGATGCATAGTTGTTGCTCAGCCAATCACCCTGGTCATCGTGGTAAGTGTCACGCATCGGCCGTATAAAACTAAAATGAAAATGAGCCTGTAATGGAAAGTCTTTAACAACGCCGGTAATTTTACAGTTTACGGAATTGTCCACATATAAAGTCTTACCCACGACATCGGTAGAATTAAAATATTTTTTGGCGGTTGTTTCATCGATCACGATTGAATTAGGTTCATTCAATGCTGTTAACCGGTTACCGGCTAACATAGGAATTGAGAATATTTGGAAGAAAGTGGAATCGGCAAATACCGCATTGTGATTTTGTATGTTCTGGTTGCCTTTTTTAACAAGGATATCGCCAAAATTCCGCAATCGTACGTACTGAACAATCTGGGGATAGTCTTTCTTTAGCGTTGGTGCCAATGGTGCCGGACTGACGGCCGAAGTAAATTGTGTGCCGTTGAAAAAAATATCCGCATCTATCCGGTAAATATTTTCCGCCTGTGCATTGTATTTGTCATAACTCAATTCATCTTTTACATACAGTACGATTAAAAGACAAACAGCGAGGCCGGCCGAAAGCCCAACAATATTGATAGCGGAAAAAGCCTTGTTCTTCCACAGGTTCCTTAAAGCGATCTTGAAATAATTTTTTATCACGACTATATTTTTATTCTGTTCGCAAACTTTTTACCGGGTTAGCAATAGCCGCTTTGATCGCCTGAAAACTTACGGTGAATAAAGCGATCAGCAATGCGGTACAGGCTGCTATGACAAACACCCACCAACTAATGGGAATTCTATAGGCGAAATCCTGCAGCCAACGGTTCACCCCTATCCAGGCAATGGGCCATGCTATAAGATTAGAAATAATCACCAGCCGGATAAAATCTTTTGACAACATGGCGGTGATATTCTGCACGGAGGCCCCCAGTACTTTCCGGATGCCGATCTCTTTCACTCTTCTTTCGGCAGAATAAGATGCGAGCCCAAATAACCCAAGACAAGAGATAAGAATGGCCAGGCCGGCCAGTATCCCAACTACTTTACTCACGGCACGGTCGGCGGTATACATTTCGGCAAAATGTTCATCGAGAAAACTATATTCGAAAGGCTGATCTGGATTTACCTTTTTCCAGGAAGAACCAACATGCTCAATTGCATCCTGTGCCCTGGCTCCGTTGATCCTAACAGATACTTCACTATAACCCCAATCTTTTTGACAAAAGATACTGAGCGTTTCAATTTTATGATGAAGTGAATTAAAATTGAAATCTTTGGATACGCCGGCTATAAACCCAGTGGAATCCATCCCACCGAAACCATAATGTTTCCCGATCAATGTTTCATAGGATGCTTTGGGTTGATCTTTCAACAACTCCTTCGCCATTGTCTCATTGACGATGTACGCCTTTGCATTATCGTTCGCATCATGCGTAAAATTTCTCCCGGCAATAAGTGGTATTTTATAAAGTGTGAGATAATCCGGGTCTACTACTACCTGCGAGGAAGTCAATTCTCTGGCTGGCCCATCGCCATGAAATATCATTCCCGTCTGGTGAAGATTATTTCCAAGTGTTTGCTGCGATCCGGTGACACTACTAACTACCGTGTTCGTTAACAACTCTTGTTTGAGTGCATCATATTTCCCCGACGTTACCCTGTTCAAAGGAACGATCATTACCTGGTCGCGGTTGAAACCAGGGTCCTTTGTTTGCATATAGCGCAATTGTTGCATGGCAAACACAGTCCCGATAATCAATAACACCGCCCCTGTAAATTGTCCTACAACCAATACATTTCTGAATGTGCTTTTCCTTCTTCCTGTTTGAATGGAACCTTTTAATACACGGATGGGTTTAAAAGAAGAAAGGTAACCGGCAGGATATAAACCTGCAAATATGCCGACGATAACAGTTATCCCCAGGATCAATAGCATTAGCGACAGATCGGTAAGTGGCAACTGCAATTGGCGCTGGCTAAGGTTATGGATCGCCGGTAATGATAATTTAACGATTACGATAGCAATAACCAATGCCATCAATGATAGCAATACAGATTCACCTAAAAATTGCCCGGCTAATTGGAAACGCTCCGCGCCAATTGTTTTTCTTATTCCTACTTCTTTTGCCCGCTCCGCCGACCTGGCAGTAGAAAGATTCACGAAATTGATACAGGCGATCACCAGGATAATGATTGCTATGACGGAAAAAATATAGGTATAACGTTTGTCAAACTTTTTATAGTTCACATAATCATGTGTGATATCGGCAGAACTCCCGTGGACCTTACTCAAAGGTTGCAGGAATAATGTATAAAATTTCCAGCCTTCACCTTCAGCCATATATTTTTTCAGGTAGGCCGGGAATTTTTTCTCCAATGACGCTATGTTCGTTCCTTTTTCCAGCTCGAGATAAGTGACCAGCCAGTTACCACCCCAGTTTTCCATATTTCGCGGGCCAGCGATGGTACTAAAAGAAGCCAGTCCGTCAAACTGCAGGTGTGAATTCTCCGGTGCATCTTTCATGATACCGGTAACCGTGAAACTGATCGTATCACCAACATACTTTGTTAAGCTCTTACCGATCGGATCTTCATCGCCGAAAAGTTTTTTAGCACTTTTTTCCGTTAAGGCAATACTATTAGGTTTTTCCAGTATAGTTTTTGTGTCGCCTCTGGCTAATTCGTAATCGAATAGTTGTAAAAAAGTAGAATCAACATACAATATGGTTGGGAAATAAATCTTTTTATCCTTATAAGTAAGATCCAGTTTATTAGCCGGCCTTACCCTGGTGAAATTTTTGATTTCGGGAAAATCGGCTGTCAATGTCGGGCCCATTGGATACATGGACAGGGCAACGTTTTGTGGTTGCACCATTCCTTCAAAATTCTGCACTTCGTCGAGCCGGTAAATATTCTTAGCATGCATACGGTCAAAGCCTTTTTCATAAAAAACAAAAAGCATGATCACGATGCAAGCGGCGATTCCAACCGCCAAACCAAAAATATTGATTGCGGAAAAAGCCTTGTTCTTCCACAGGTTCCTTAAAGCGATCTTAAAATAATTCTTTATCACTATTATTAATATTTCTATTCTGTTCGCATACTTTTTACCGGGTTGGCAATAGCAGCTTTAATAGCTTGGAAACTCACCGTTAACAAAGTAATCAGCAATGCGCCCCCGATAGCCGCTGCAAAAATCCACCAGGAAATATCTGTCCGGTACTGGTACTTCTGCAACCACCCATTCATATAATTCCAGGCAATTGGAACGGCAATAACACATGAAACGATAACTAAAACGACAAAGTCTTTTGACAATAGTTGCCACAGATCAAATACAGATGCGCCAACAATTTTCCTGATACCGATTTCCTTGGTACGTTGTTCAGCAACAAATGAGGCTAATCCAAATAGCCCGAGGCAGGAAATAAAAATGGCAAGGATGGCGAAGAAGGTTGAAAGCTGGCCAATCCGTTCTTCCTGGCTGAATTTTCTTCCATATTCTTCATCAACAAACCGATAATCGAAGGGTGCGGATGGAACAATCTGTTTTAAAACAGTTTCAATTTTTGCCAGCGCATTCTTGGCGACTACTCCTGGTTTTAACTTAATGTTTAACCGGCTGGCTGCTTCGTATTTAGAATCTAAAAAGTAGAATGTTTGTTTTACCGGTTCATATGGCGATTGCATAACCATATCTTTGATAACCCCGATAATAATCCAGGTTTCTGGGAATTCCTCATGTTTTACAACTTCACCCACAGGGTCTTTCAATCCCATGTATTTTGCCGCTGTTTCATTAATTATAAGCCCGGCTGAATCCGTTGCAAAGTCCTTTGAATAATCACGACCGGCTAAAAACTGCCAGCCAACAGTTTTGCCAAAATCATGTGTCACATTGCAAATAGCAAAGTCATTATCCTTTTTAGGGTCGCGTCCCCGCCAACTAAATCCGCCGGAATTATTCCACACGTCTGTGACCGGATTGGATGAAAGAGCCACATCCAACACCATCCCGGTATTAACCAGCTCAGACTTTATTAAATCAAGTTTTCCTTTGTAATTCGGATCATTCATTGAAACATCAAGCAGTCCTTCTCTATTATAACCTACAGGCCGGCTTCGTGCATGTTGTATTTGTTGGTAAACGATGATCGTACCTATTATCAAGGTAACTGAGACTGTAAATTGCGTCACAACTAAAATCTTTCGTGGCAGGGAGGCAAACCTGCCTGACTTAAGAACGCCTTTTAAAACTTTCACCGGCTGAAAAGATGACAAATAAAAAGCGGGATAAAGACCGGCCATGAATCCTGTAACTAATATGAATGCCAACATACCCATCCAAAACAAAGGATTACCAAAAGGCAGTGCCATTTGTTTATCAGCTAACCGGTTAAACCAGGAAAGTGACAATGATACTAAGATGATGGAAAATACAAACGCTAATAAGACAACTAAAAATGATTCGCTTAGAAATTGCCGGACCAATTGTCCTTTCATAGACCCAATGGCCTTGCGAATCCCTACCTCTTTGGCCCTTTTTTCTGAGCGGGCCGTGCTTAAGTTCATAAAATTGATACAGGCCAGCAACAAAACAAAAACGCCGACAATGCCAAATAGCCAAACGAATGTAATTCGTCCTTCTGCGGGCTTCCCATTTTTAACCTCAGAATACAAATGCCATGTACTCATAGGCACTACCTGCGCAAAAGGCTTATATTTTTTAACTTCCGCTAAAAAATCCTGGGGTAAATTTTTATAATAAAAGTCCCTGATGCCTGCGTTGGCGGTTTCCATCGTAACATTGGGTTGCAACTGCACATAAATGTTGAACGACCTGTTGTCCCAATTATTTTCATTTTGTTTTATCCAGTTGTTGGATGAAACCCATAAATCCCAGGGAGCAAAAAATTTCACCTCGCTGAAACGATTATTCCTGGGAATGTCTTCATAGACGCCGGTTACTTTCACATCGATACGGTTGTCTATCTTTAAACTCTTGTTCATGGGGTCGTCCTTCCCAAAGATCGCTGCAGCAGTAGACTTTGAAAGTATAATAGAATGCGGATCGGTTAACGCTGCATATGTACCATTTAGCATTTTTAGTGAGAGCATTTCGGGTGCACCCGCTTCAATAAATTCTCCCCTTTTCATGAATTTATTATCATCAAGGGACAGGGCATAATCACCAATCCACCACGCCATCAACACATGTTTGAAATAATGCTGGTAGTTATTTTTAAGAACGGCTCCCATCGGTAATTGCATGGCAATGGAACCGTCAATATTTAAAGTTTCCGGGTCGGTTCCGCCTCCCCAAACCTGTCCAATGCTATCATAATTCTTATGATATTTATTAAAACTCAATTCGTCATAGATCCAAAGGCCGATAAGAATAGCCACGGCCATACCCACAGCGAGCCCGCCGATATTAATAGCGCTGTAGCCTTTGTTTCTAATCAGGTTGCGCCAGGCGATTTTGAAATAATTCTTTATCATAGTTATACTTCCTTATTCTGTTCTTAAACTTTTAACAGGATTAACAATCGCCGCTTTTATTGCCTGTGAGCTTACAGTAATTAATGCAATAACAATTGCCACTATACCGGATAAAGCAATGACCCACCACTGTATAGTTACATGATAAGGATAGCTCTGCAGCCAGGTGTGCATGGCCCAGTAAGCCAATGGAGCTGCGATTATAAAGGCTATCAGCACCAGCGTGACAAAATCTTTTGAAAGCAACCGGGTAATGCTGATAACTGAAGCGCCTAATACCTTTCTTACTCCTATTTCTTTTACTCTTGCTTCTGCCATATGGCTTGCCAATCCAAATAAGCCAAGACAAGAGATAAAAATGGTAAGGAATGCAAACAAACCGGCCAATTTGGCAGTTCGTTTTTCATTTTCAAACTTCCGGGCATACGATTCATCCACAAATGAATATTCAAACGGATAATCAGG
>Ga0137431_1000198_pt1 | contig 27013 bp, 20 predicted proteins | sample EasRivERMZT800_2_FD_104646 | JGI IMG/M metagenome (GOLD analysis project Ga0137431, IMG submission 104646) | Soil microbial communities from meander-bound floodplain in the East River, Colorado, USA - East River MetaG ERMZT800_2 | ecosystem: Environmental > Terrestrial > Soil > Floodplain ... | reverse complement strand
TGTGGCGATTAGGGTAGTGGCTATGATTGCCATTACGGAGTTGCTGTTAAGCAACCGACGGATTAGCTTCATAAGATATTGAATTTGGGGTCTTGGTTTCAACAACCATGCCGTTAGCAATCGATTTTAATTAATGTTGATAAATAGAGTGGTAATAGATTTGTTATCGCTATAAGTTCTTCTCAAATTTTTTTCTAAAAACATTTATTTAAACTAAAATTATCAACGACTTCAGGATATTTTCAAACTTGAAAAAATAGGCATGAGTGTGTAAAAAAAAATACCACTATAGTTGTGTTGCTATAGTGGTATTCGTGAATTAATTTTTGATAACAATAATATGAACCATTTTTATCTTACGACTACAGATGTCAACAGTGTGTAACTGCCATCCACATTTCTGCCGTTTACGGCGAGTCGCATATTAGGTCTGTATGCCACAGGATCTTTTACTCTTACTACCAATTTATAAGTACCGGCGGGTACGGTAGCAGGTATGGTGAACTTGTCTGTAGTTAATGTGCCTGCCGCTGCTGGTACAAACAGCTTTAAGACACGTGTAGAGTTGCCAACCCATCTTACCACATTCGTCGTTGTTTGCAGTTCGAAGCACACCGTCCAATTTTCATAAGTTGGCGCTAATCCTACATTCTGCCATACACTATTAATTGTAAAGGCAACATTTCTTGTAATAGTAGGCGGTGCTTCCCCGCTTAGGAGCTTAATACGATAACCGGTCGCTTTTGATGATGCTCTCACTCTTGCTTTGATGGTAGTATTAGGGATCACACCATAGTTTCCGTTTCCAAAGGAGGTAGCATGATATAAACGAATTTGTCTTTCCAGGTCATAGTAGTCGCCGGGATTCCAGGCTGGGGGTTCACCGGTAATTGGAGCAGTTTTCCACCGTGCCATGATCAGGCTTTTAAATACAACACCGCCATAGGAACGGTTGTTATTTTCCAAATAATCTTTCAGGTAATTATCAGTTGCTCCCCATTGGTCACGCCTCCAGCCAATAGGACCCCAGGTATTTCTTTGCGTAAGTACATAGTGAGCAATTTCGGGAGGATTCTTTGTATTGTTAAGCCAGCCTGCATCAAACGCTGCAATCATTGCCACTAACGGAAAGGTGGGAAAGCCTTTTGTATGCGCGTCAACAATTCTTTTGAATGAAGCAACAGTCGGGAAAGTCCCGGCGGGGTATTGATTTACATGATCCACGAGTCCTGCAGAGTGCCATTCGCCCCAGCTTCCGTATCCGCGGATATCAATGATGTTAATCACATCCCTGTATCGTTTGCCATTGTAAGAGGTGGCAAGGATATGTTTGTACAATGCCTGGTTTAAGGCCAGCAACCTGTTGAGATAATGATTGGAATTATAATTCGGCACCCACGTGCTACCGGATTTCCAGTCCTTCACCGCTTCTGCCTTCATGAGGTTGTGCAGGTATAAAGGATAAGCGGAATACCCCCCGTCATAAGCTGCTAATCCATTTTCTGGTCTTCCGTCCGGATAAACAGTCATGATGCCGAAAGATAATTTTTGTTTTTTATTGATTGCGGCATTAACAAGACCATCAAAGTATGCCCAGTTATAAGAGCCCTGGGTAGCTCCCTCAAGTCTTGTCCATACAAAGCGATAATAAACATCAAACGGCTGTGTTTTTACAGCTTCAGAGGGAACATTCACATCGGTCCTGTCATGCCATTGTTCAGCTCCCCGTCCGGGGTTAACTAAATCATCATTTGCAAAAGGTATTTCTGTAAAACTGAAAGCTTTTAAGCCGGGTGTGGCTTTTGTAGAGATTATTGATTCGGTATCATCTTCGGTTATTGACTGCTCTTGCGGAAGTTCATCAGTCTTTCTGCAGCTTGTTATCACTATCGCACTCATTGCAAGTGCAAGGATGCGTTTGTTGCATAGCAACATAACATTGCGTTTTGTCATAGAATGTTGAATTTTTTTGTTGCACCCGGAAGTCAACAACTGTGCTAAAAAACTTTAATTAAAATCAATGATGAAAAATGGGATATCTAAATACTTATGTTTCAGCTTATAGACAAGCGAGATCTAATAAGTTAATAAATGTTAAAGCGAGAATAATGTTGCAACATAAATATTTTTTGTTGCAACATCGATGTTGCACACTCCATTGTTAGAGATAGATCAAAAGGTTTGATGAAGAGTAAAAAAGGCGGGCGCAATTGCACTTGTTTAAAACAAGCTGAGGTAACAATTCGTCAAAGAATAAAACAGAAACATTCGTATTACATGATACCGGGCGTGGATGTATTTAATAAATGAACATTGGTTAGCATAACGCATCACCTTTACCTTTTATTTGCCAGCGATCAGGCTCCCGGTCTTTGATTAAATAAAAAAGCATTCAATTTAATGAATGCTCTGAATCTTGTTAGACTGATCTGACTTGGCTGTTAATATTATGCTTCCTTGCCGTGACAATTCTTATACTTCTTGCCACTTCCACAAGGACAAGGGTCATTTCTACCGATCTTAGGGCCCACTTTTACCGGTTCCTGCTTTACTGCGGTGGCGGCGGGGGCGCCACCTGGCTCAAAGCGATCTCTTTCGTTTGCGCCATAATCATCTCCGGCTGTATCCACATCTTCCTTATTTGCCCTCATTTTGCTGTAATCAGTTTTTTCAGGACGGCCTTCTTTGAGTTGGGCATTCTCCTGTTGAATAGGAATAGCAGAATGGCTCAAAAATGAAACAATATCTTTATTTACGTCTGCATCCATATTCTTGAACTGCTGGAAGGCCTCTACTTTATAAATTACCAAAGGATCCTTTTGTTCCAGGTAGGCCGTCTGCACACTTTGTTTCAGGTCATCCATAGCACGCAGGTGCTCCTTCCATGCGTCATCAATTACTACCAGAGTAATTGCTTTTTCGAGCGAAGCCGCCAGCTCTTCACCGCCTGAGCTCAGCGTCTTATCCAATGACGCCAGCACGTTTAATCCCTTGCGCCCGTCTGAAAATGGAACCACCACATTTTCTATCTGATTTCCCTGGGTAAGTCTTATGTTTTTGAAAACAGGAATGGCCTGTCTTTTAATGGCTTCTTTGTGAGCGGAATAATTGTTGGTTGCTTCGCTGTATAATTTGTCAATAATTGTATTTAGGTCGCCTTTTTTAAATTCCTCTTCTTCCATTTTTGTTTCGAGGCCAAAGTTGACAATACATGCCATTTTAAAACCTTCAAAGTCTTCCTGCTCCCGAAAACCCGTTACCAGGCTTTCAGAAACCACCGAAAAAGCATTGTCAATATCCAGGGCAAGGCGTTCACCAAAGAGAGCATGCTGGCGTTTGCCATACACAACATTTCGCTGTTTGTTCATTACATCATCATACTCCAGCAAACGTTTTCTTATCCCAAAATTGTTTTCTTCCACTTTCTTTTGCGCCCTTTGTATGCTGTTGCTGATCATGCTGTGCTGAATCACATCGCCCTCTTTATAGCCAAGCTTATCCATCATCGATGCAATTCTCTCGCTGCCGAACATGCGCATCAGGTCATCTTCCAATGAAACATAGAATTGTGAACTACCGGGATCTCCCTGCCGGCCCGCACGGCCCCGTAATTGCCTGTCGACGCGGCGGCTTTCGTGCCGTTCCGTGCCAATGATTGCTAACCCGCCGGCTTCCTTTACACCAGTCCCAAGCTTAATGTCTGTACCGCGGCCCGCCATATTCGTGGCAATCGTAACTGCCCCGGCTAAGCCCGCTTCGGCAACAATCTGTGCTTCCCGGGCATGTTGTTTTGCATTTAATACATTGTGCGGAATCTTTTTCTGCTGGAGCATGCGGCCTAGCAATTCACTTACTTCTACAGATGTAGTACCGACCAGTACCGGTCGCCCGGCATTGCGCAGCGCCTCAATTTCATCAATGGATGCTTTATATTTTTCTCTTTTGGTTTTATACACCAGGTCTTGTCTGTCCTGGCGTACCATCGGCACGTTGGTGGGAATGGTTACCACGTCTAATTTGTATATACTCCACAGCTCGGCCGCCTCTGTTTCTGCAGTACCTGTCATACCGGCAAGCTTATGATACATGCGGAAATAATTCTGAAGTGTAATGGTGGCGTACGTTTGGGTAGCTGCTTCTATTTTTACGCTCTCCTTTGCTTCCAAAGCCTGGTGCAGGCCATCGCTGTAGCGGCGACCTTCCATGATACGGCCGGTTTGTTCGTCTACTATTTTTATAGCACCATCTATTATGACATACTCTACATCCTTTTCAAAAAGAGTATAAGCTTTTAACAATTGCTGCACCGTATGAATGCGATCGGCTTTTTGTGAGTAATCATTGAGCAGTGTTTCTTTTTGTTGTAATTTTTCTTCAGCAGCAATCTCGCTTTTTTCCACTTCAGCCAGTCTTACGCCAATGTCGGGAAGAACAAAAAACTCGGGGTCTTCACCCGATCGCGTGATCATGTTCAATCCTTTATCCGTAAGATCAACAGAATTGTTTTTCTCATCAATTTGAAACAATAGTTCCGAATCAACAATATGCATATTCCGCATCTGGTCCTGCAGGTAATAATTCTCTGCTTTCTGCATTTTCACTTTATTACCCGGCTCACTTAAAAATTTGATGAGAGGACCGTATTTTGGTAAACCGCGAAACGCCCGGAACAAATGCAGGCCCCCGGTTTTGGGATCATCTTCTCCTTTTTCAATTAACTTTTTTGCTTCATTTAAATTAAAACGGATAATTCGTTCCTGCTCCTGCACCAGTTGCTGTATCCTGGGCTTGTGCACATGATATTGCTGATCTTCTCCGCGGGCTACGGGTCCTGAAATAATTAATGGCGTTCGTGCATCGTCAATAAGTACCGAATCCACTTCATCTACCATTGCAAAATGATGTTTGCGCTGTACCATTTCCGCGGCAGAATGTACCATGTTGTCCCGCAGGTAGTCAAAGCCAAATTCGTTATTAGTACCATAAGTAATATCGGCAAGGTATGCTTGCCGTCTTTCTTCGGAATTGGGCTGGTGTTTGTCGATACAATCCACTTTCAAACCTAACCATTCAAAAATAGGCCCGTTCCATTCCTGGTCGCGTCGTGCCAGGTAATCATTTACGGTTACAATGTGTACCCCTTCACCTGGTAAAGCATTCAGATAAGCAGGTAAAGTTGAAACCAGGGTCTTGCCCTCGCCGGTAGCCATTTCCGAAATCTTACCAGAATGTAATACAGCACCACCGATCAACTGCACATCGTAGTGAACCATGTTCCAGGTAACTTCTCCGCCGGCAGCCGTCCAGGTATTTCTATAGACAGATTTATCGCCATCGATTGTTATATAATCTTTCTTTACGCTCAGGTCACGATCAAGTTGCGTTGCTGTTGAAATGATCTCGCTATTTTCTTTGAACCGGCGAGCAGTTTCTTTAACCACGGCAAAAGCTTCCGGTAAGATTTCTTCCAAAATCTCCTCAATTTTTTTATCGCGGTCTTTCTTAAGTTTATCCACTTCCTGGTAGATAGTGTCCTTACCCGTCAGGTCATTGAAAGGAAGTTCTTCAGCCTCTTTATTTTTTAATGTGATGGCTTCGTCGGTTGGAGCTAAATGGGCCTGGATTCGTTGGCGAAATTCCTGGGTCTTGGCGCGGAGCTCATCATTGCTTATGGATGCATAACTTGTAAAGTGCTGATTGGTCCCTTGCACAACCGGAAGGATCTTCTTAACGTCCTTGTCCGATTTGTTGCCACCAAACAGCCTGGAAATAAAACCAATCATAATTTGTTGTTATTGGGTATATCTAATTTCTATATAATAATAAAGAAGTTAATCCGTCAAAAAGGGTGCTATTCTAATAACAAGCCATTTTGACAGGGGGAGGCAAAGATAATGCAAATGCGCGGGAGTGGAGATCGCCTAAAGTGCAGAATTCCAGTGGAAGTCGTTCGCGAAAAATGCAATGCAAGAGCCTATTTTTGCGAGCGGTAGAAGTTGTGTTTATTAGAGTAAAATTTTAACTATACTGGATTTCAATCCTCAGTGAAACAAAAAATCATAATCCCTGGTTATGTCAAAAGAAAGTTTTTTGGTTTTTGTCCCCTGCACGATGGTTTTACTAGTGGCATGCCGCAACAACTACCAGAATAATTACGAAGAATTAAACCCTGATGCTATTTATTTTGATTATAAAATCGTTGGAGACGAGCAAAGCAACAATATTACAGTAAAATTGCAATATCGCATGGGTGGCCCCGATGGGAGAGGCTGGTCAGTACCAGACGGGGGACTGGTGAAACTTGATGGCGAGGTGATGGAAGCAGATAGTTCCAAAATGAGTGGAGTATGGTATGAGGTAATTAAGCCGATTGATGAATTCGAAGGTCAGCATGAGATCGTTTTCACAAACTCGGATAAAGAATACAAAGAGATACTTGATTTTAAAGTAATGTTCTTAAAAACGAAAGTCCCGGCGGTAATAGCCAGGGGCGACCTTGTTTTTGACGTGGGGGGGTTAATTGCAGGCGATCTTATCAGGGTGCTGCTTACGGATACGGCTTTTTACAGCAGGGGTGTTGACAGGGTAGATACCGTACGAGACGGCCGAATTTCTATTTCCCGGCGCGACCTAGACAACCTTAAAAACGGACCCGTTACGATTGAATTTTACAGGGATACTGAAAAAGAACTGGCGGAAACCACAAATACAGGTGGCAGGCTCTCGATAAGTTACGGATTGAGGAGAGTCTTTGAACTTAGGGATACTCTTGTCCCCTCATCTCCGGGTAAGCCCCGGAAGAAAGGGTAATAAATGTCGTCATCATTTTGCCGGACCTATGGAATTTCGACGGTCAGACCATACCTTTGCGGCCGAAAAAAGTAAAAGACGATGCAGGCGTTTAAAAAATTCAGAGTTGGTCTTTATACGTATTCAACCTGTTAAATTTTTCAAATTCTTCTCATGGCCGGTCAATTAAAAGAGGTTCGCAACCGCATTAAATCAGTGCAAAGCACACAGCAGATCACCAAGGCGATGAAAATGGTGAGTGCGGCTAAACTGCGCCGGGCGCAGGATGCTATCATTCAAATGCGACCCTATGCAAAGAAATTGCAGGAATTGCTGAGCAATATTGTTAGCAATAGCGAAGGGGAAGTGGGTATGACGCTGGCGTCAGAGCGTCCTGTTGAAAAAGTATTATTGATCGTCATTACCAGCGATCGGGGCCTGGCCGGTGCTTTTAATGCAAATACTATCAAACTTACAAAAGCAACAATAGCCGAGAAATATGCAGCACAGCATAAGAAAGGCAATGTTATGATCTGGAATATTGGTAAAAAGGGTTATGAACATTTTACCAAAAACAATTATAAAACAGATGCAACACATAAAGATATTTTTCTTCACCTCACCTTTGAAAATGTGCAGAAAGCCGCCCAGGAAACAATGAAGGCATTTGAAGAAAAGCAATTTGATGTAGTAGAGATAATCTACAGCCAGTTTAAAAATGCAGCCACACAACGATTCGAAGTGGAAAGGTTTTTGCCCATACCAAAGGTGCAACGAAAAGAAGGCGATAAGAAAGCTGATTTCATATTTGATCCTTCGAAAGAAGAGTTGCTGGGCGAGCTGATGCCCAAGATACTCAATACTCAATTATACAAAGCTGTATTAGATTCCTTTGCTTCGGAGCATGGCGCCAGGATGACCGCAATGGATAAAGCCAGCGAAAATGCAAACGAGTTGTTACGCAGCTTGAAAATCTCGTACAACCGGGCAAGGCAGGCAGCTATCACTACAGAGCTAACTGAAATCGTAAGCGGAGCTGCTGCATTGCAAGGTTAATTCCCTTCGCAGCGTGCAGAGCACAACGCTTAAATAGGTTATCCCCAAATATTGCGTTAGCAATCGGAAATGTTGATAACTGGGTTTTCATTTAAGATGATGCGACAGTATTTTCGTCGCCTTGGTATTATTATTGAGCATTTAAATAAATTTTTTAACGACTTTACTTTGCAAATGTTCTCTGTTTGAAGTGAGGTTCTAAAATTCCCGCCTCTGCGGAATTAGGATATGGAAATATCTAATCTTATACCACATATTGAAGCTTTAATTTTCGCAAGCGATAAGCCGCTTACCTCATTGGATATTACGGAACTGGTAAATAATGCCTTTGGGTTTATGGAAGACAAGATTTCATTGGACCAGGTGGAAACAGCTATTGATGGCATCACAGAGAAATACAGTTCGGACTTTTATCCATTCGAAATGCGGCAGAGTGGTGGAGGCTGGCAGTTCCTGACTAAAAAAGATTATCATAAAACCATTGCTCAGCTCAATGGCGATAAATTTCTAAAAAGATTATCGGCGCCATCATTGGAAACATTGGCCATTATCGCCTATAAACAACCAGTCACCAAGGGCGAAATAGAATCGATACGTGGAGTGAGTTCAGATTATGCCGTTCAAAAATTACTGGAAAAGGAACTGATCATTATCAGCGGCCGTAATGAAAAGTTGCCCGGGCATCCTTTAGTTTATTCTACCTCGCGCAATTTTATGGATTATTTTGGCATCAATTCGGCGGAAGACCTGCCTAAAATAAAAGAGGTGTTGGCAGAACAGATAGTAAAACCTACAGTTATCAAGGACACCGAACTAAGCGACGAAGGGCCGAAAAAAGAAAGTACCGATGATGAGGCAGTGCTATCGGTCACAGAAGATGGTGAATTAGTGGTTAAGGCTTCTCCAAGCCCTTCCGAAGGAGAGGCTTATTAGCAAAAGCCCAAATAAAAGCCTTGTACAACAGGGTATTTTTCAATCAACTGTACAGGAGTGGCTAATTACTTTGCAAGTCAATGAAAAATTTTTCCGCAAACGGCGACAGTGACGAAATGATAGCGCCTTGGGTGGCATCGGATGTGGTCTTATCTTCGCCAACTATGTCCGGAGAGCAATTATCCCGTCAGCAATTAGCAGAGGTGGCAAAGGAATTTGGTACCCCCGTATATGTGTACCACGCCGAAAAAATTGCAGAGCAATACAGGAAGTTGACCACTGCCTTCAGCAAAAGCAATACTCTGTTTTTTTATGCCTGCAAGGCGCTAACCAATGTCAGCATACTCCGGTTTATCCAATCTTTGGGAGCAGGTGTCGACTGCAGTTCGATAAATGAAGCCAAACTTGCTTTGCATGCCGGTTTTTCTCCGCAACAGGTTCTGTATACGTCAAATGGTATTGGTTTTAACGAAGTAATGGAGGCAAAGGAACTGGGTGTAAATATTAATATTGATAGTTTATCCGGGTTGGAGAAGTTTGGAGGACAATATGGACATAGTTACCCGATCGGTATTCGCCTGCGTCCAAATATTATGGCTGGAGGAAATCTAAAGATCTCAACCGGGCATGACAAAAGTAAATTCGGGATTCCCGCTGACCAGCTGAAGAAAATACAGGCAATAGTAGATAAATACAACCTTCTGATCACCGACCTGCACATACATACCGGTAGTGATATCAAGGATGCCGATGTTTTTGTGAAAGGGATTGATGTGTTATTTGATATTATTCCGCACTTTAAGGAATTAAAATCAATTGATCTCGGCGGAGGCTTTAAAGTTCCCTATATACCTGGCGATGGCGAAACTGACATTAACCTGCTGGCTGAAAAAGTAAAAAAAGCTTTCGACAGCCATCCGCAGGCAAAGGGATTGCAAATATGGTTTGAGCCTGGAAAATTCCTCGTAAGTGAATGCGGTTATTTTGTTACACAGGTGAATGTTATAAAAGAAACATCGGCTACCACTTTTGTAAGTGTGGACAGCGGTTTCAATCACCTGATACGTCCTATGTTTTACGACTCCTACCATCATATCGAAAATATCAGCAACCCGGGCGGAAGTCTGAAAAAGTATTCAGTGGTAGGGAATATTTGCGAAACAGACACTTTTGCCTGGGATAGAAATCTCAATGAAGTTCGGGAAGGCGACCACCTTGTTTTTTACAATGCAGGCGCTTATGGATTTGAAATGTCTTCCAATTTTAATTCGCGATATAAACCCGCCGAAGTGATGATAAAAGATGGCAAACCCTTTCTGATTCGTAAAAGGGATGTATTTGATGATCTCCTGAAAAACCAGCTGGAAATAGACTAACATGGTGGGTTCTCCTGGCTAATAAACTTTTTCGCTGCAAAGAATTACTGATAAGAAATCTGACCGGCTGATGGCTGCGTATATCATTTCACGTCCTTGTGATTAACAAGCGGCACCTTTTCTTACACATGCAAGAGAGCTTTTATCGGGTGAGTTTTCCAGTTGGTTACATTATACAGGTGTAACCCTTTTCATGTATAATATGTTGGCAGAAGCCGATCCTGCAAACATTCTCATTTTCAAATGCGCTTCAATTTCATTCTGTGTCTTCAGTATCCTCACCTGTTTTAATGTTCCTGTGTTTACGGATGCTGAACCTTCGCTGCACGTGCTTTTTCTTTTGGGGCGCCATTAATTTCCAGAAAACATAAACGGTGAGCACAGCAATAACAAGAATAACAGGAATGGCTGACAAATTCATTATTCCGGGTTTACTTTAATTAAGATTGTAGTTTTAGAGGTAACGGGAACTGTACCACCCATTACTTCGGTATTGCCATTTGATTCAATGGTTATGCTTTTTTCTCTTATAAGCCAGCTTACGCTATCCAATATGATTTTCCCCGTACTTGTGCTGTTCAGCATGGTGATGGCTTCCCGGCCCATCATTGTGCTTTTAGTGGTAGTGGTGGAAGTACCTTTAAAATCAACGACAATAGTCGAATCCAACACTTCAGATAAGGTGTACTCTGTGCTATACTTTCCAGTTTCATCCTGTCCCGATTCCACCCATCTTTCTCCTTTGGTGATAGGTTTATCGGGGAATATCTTAAAAAAGCTGGCGGTTCCTTTTTTTGGAGGATAGACGGCGTCTGTAATATCTTTCAGCATTTTGAAAATGATAGCCAGGCGATCGTCAGGCAAGGAAGCTTCTTTTTTTTCAGCCTTCACCATCACCACCATTCCATTGGTATCAATGGTCATGTCGTAGGCTGAGTTGAGCATATTCTTAACCGGCTCGTTAAATGGGTCCTCCAGGTCTTCTTTTTTATCCGAATCAAAAGACCGTTTCTGCCCCATTCCTTCAAAATTGAAAGCTATTTTTTTTGTTTCATGGTGCAGGGTGCTGTTATCTTTTGTTTGATTGATTACCCGATATCCGTGGAGCGCATTAGCGTCTGCGGTAAAATCAATTGCCTGGCCCGCGGCCTGCTGCGTTACCGAAGCTTTGATTTCTAACCTAACGTTCAGTGCCTGTCCCCTGGCAAATCGAACCTTTTGAGAAATCGTTTGCCCTTTCACAAAGGTTACGGAAACTAGTAAAATGCTCAAGTATATCGAATACTTTATCATAAAAGGTTAGTGTATATCAAAAATGACGAAACTTCTTTGAAGATAGTTCGGATTTGTTGAAAAATTACACTCTTAGCAATTTGCGGAGCAGTTAATATTCCAACTGATCTTCCTACATTTAATTATTAAAGGATTTTGCCATGCCATCACGGAATAACGATTAGACCGGGATCAGAACGACATTGGCGGACAGGATCACCAGGTCCGGAGGAAAATGCCGAATCCAAGATGATAAAGAAAACGCTATCGGGACCGATCAGGGGATAGCCCAGGGATGACAGATTTTTGATCATGAAATAACAATTCAGAATTGATCCGCTTGACGAATTTTTCCCGCACAATAATGAACGATTGAAGTCCTGGATTTTAAATTACAACCGACACCACTTACAACACATGAATCCGAATTCATCAGAGTATATCCGCTTAATGAAACATCCGATCAAATTCCGAATGTTTTTACTGCTTAAATTACCAAGTGCTTTTTTCTGCGGTGTCAGGATACGAGACATCGATGAAAGACGCTGTACCGTTACGGTGCCCTATAAGTGGCTTTCACAAAATCCATTTAAGTCAACCTATTTCGCCTGCCTGTCTATGGCCGCCGAAATGAGCACCGGTGCCCTCGCCATGGCTCATGTGTATAAACGTAAACCGGCAATCTCGATGCTTGTTGTAAAAGTGGAATCAGAATATTTCAAGAAAGCTACCGGAAGAACTACATTTATTTGTGAAGACGGCGAAGCGTTGCTGAAAACAATACAGGATAGTATTGAAACAGGCGAAGGCCGAACATTTCGTGCGAAATCAACAGGAAGAAATGCCAATAATGAAACGGTGGCAGAATTTTATATTACCTGGTCTTTTAAGGCCAGACGACAATAATATTTTATAATCTAAAAAAGAAACCTTCGGGGCCGGAACCGACAGTTCCACCTTTCAGAAGAGGAGGACTTATATGAAAATAGCTTTCCATGGGGCAGCACGCACAGTCACCGGTTCAAAGCACCTGGTGACATTGAAAAACGGCAAAAAAATTCTGCTGGATTGTGGTATGTTCCAGGGAATGGGGAACGACACTGATGCATATAATCGTGATTTTGGATTTGAACCGTCGCAGATTGATGTGATGATCCTTTCTCATGCACATATTGATCACAGCGGTTTAATACCCAGGCTGATCAAAGGTGGATTTTCGGGAAAAATATTTTGTACGTCAGCTACCAGGGAATTAACCAAAATATTGCTGGAAGATTCCGGAGAGATCCAGCAAAGCGATGTGCAATACAGCAATAAACGAAGACTTGCCGAAGGCCACACTTTATTGCAGCCACTTTACACTGTTGAAGATGCAAGAAGATCGTTTGATTCCTTTGCCGAATTGCAATACGGTGTGTGGCAGCAAGTGACTGATGGTGTTGAAGTGTTAATCACCGATGCTGGTCATATCATTGGCAGCGGGTGTGTGCATTTGAAAATAAATGAAAACGGAACGGTGCGTCGCCTGAGTTTCAGCGGCGATGTAGGTCGATACCGTGATATAATTTTAAAATCTCCCGAAAATTTTCCACAGGCTGATTTTATATTGCTGGAATCAACCTATGGAAATAGCCTGCATGAAGATATAATTACAACACCCGATCATTTGCTTCAATGGATCAACAAGGCCTGCGTGCAGAAAAAAGGAAAACTCATTATGCCGGCGTTCAGTGTAGGGCGTACACAGGAAATTTTGTTTTCACTTAACCAGCTTGAACTCGAAAACAGGTTGCCGAACCTGGATTATTTTTTAGACAGTCCACTTAGTCTTGAGGCTACTGAACTAATAAAGAGTTATCCTTTATTTTTTAACCGCTATATACAGCAGATTCTTAAAAAAGATACGGATCCATTTTCATTTACCAGGTTGAAATATGTGAAGACGGTAGCCCAGTCCAAGCTGCTCAATTCCCGCAATGAACCCTGCGTTATTATTTCTGCCAGTGGTATGGCCGAGGCGGGGAGAGTGAAACATCATATCAGCAACACTATTGAAAACAGCCGCAATACTATTTTAATGACAGGTTATTGCGAACCCAATTCGCTGGGTGGACGGCTCCTGGCTGGAGCAAAAGAAGTTTCCATTTATGGAGTTCAACATGAAGTGCACGCAGAAATAGGGTCCATCCGTAGCATGAGTGCCCACGGTGATTACGAAGATTTGTGTCAGTGGCTGGCGTGCCAGGATCCAGGGCAGGTACAAAAATTATTCCTGGTGCACGGGGAATACGATGTTCAGCTTGAATTCAAACGAAGGTTAATAAGAAAAGGATTTGCCGATGTTGAAATTCCCGAAAGGCATAATGAAATAGGACTCGGCTAAGCCAATTTTTTATGATCATTTCGCCGTCTCGTCTTTGCTATTTCTTTTCAAATTAGATTCTTCTCATTCAGTTATACTCTTCATTGATAGAATTGCATTTGTAGAACGAATTATTATTTCAAAATATCAGCCGGTTGTTAAACTGTCAGACTTACCGGCAGTCAGGGCTCCTTTGGATAAGGAATATACAGCTCTGTAGCAATGAAAAAGAGCGCAATGCCTTCCGTTAACATAATGATTCGTTAATACAACGTTTTGAGTTGTTCCTTTCACAACTCTTTAATAAACATGGCATATTTTTTTACGTTAATAAGCTGAAATAATCAAAAATCAATTAACAAAGGAGTTTTTATGAAGAGAAAATTGAAACTGTGGAGCGGATATTTGGCCGTCGTCTTCTTGCTTGCAAGTTGTGCTCCTACAGCTCATATTGAAAAAGACGAAAATGCTGATTTTAGTCGATATAAAACGTTTTCCTGGATAGACAGGGATGGCAAAGGTGAAAACGATCGCAATAGTTCCAATGACCTTGCCGAACAAAAAATCAGGCAGGCAGTAACTAAGGAGTTGGAAAAAGCAGGATGGAGGGAGTCAAAAAGAAATCCAGACATTTTGCTTAGCTACGATGTATTAGTAGAAAAGTCGATAAAGGAACAAACCAACGCGCGGTACTCAAGACCTTTTACAAGGACTTTTTATAATCCTTATTCCCGCAGGTTTTTTAATGTTTATTATCCTTCTCAATTTATTGGCTATGAAAACCAGGAAATCCCTACCCGTGAAGGAACCGTCACTATTACAATGACCGATGCCGATACCGAAAAGACCGTTTGGCAGGGCTGGGCCACGGGAGAGGTTGATAGCAGGCACATGACTGGTAAAGAAATCCAAAATAGCGTAAAAGCCATTTTCAGAAAATTCGATCTGGCGAAAAACTAATTTAGATCCGGACGGTTGATGGATAGGCCCCATGCAATTTTAAAAGAATTGCATCGGGGCTTTTTCAATTATTAACCTGGATGTGCAGGCTCAATTATCCAACACTATTGGATAACCGGCAACTTAGGTTAACTTAGTTTCTTATAGATTTTACCATGCATATCGAAACTAACGTTGCTTCAGCCGGGTCCCCGGCTGCAGGTTCACAGAACATTTTTGGCATTTCCCTCATAGCGGCACTCGCGGGATTTATTTTTGGATTTGATACCGTAGTGATTTCCGGAGCCAATCAACCAATTAAGGATATATGGCACACTACGGAGATTTCCCCCTGGTTTCATGGCTTCTTTATTATGTCAATGGCCTTGTGGGGTACGGTTGTCGGTGCTGTATTTGCCGGTATTCCCACCCAGAAATACGGAAGAACGAAAGTATTGTTTTGGATAGGAGTACTGTTCAGTGTTTCGGCTTTAGGCTCTGCCCTGGCGCAGGATCCTTATACTTTTTCGTTTTTTCGTTTTATCGGCGGTTTAGGCATTGGTGTTTCTTCCGTGGCTGCACCTACCTATGTTTCTGAAATTTCAACACCTGCAACCAGAGGTCGCTTGGTTGCCATGTACCAGTTCAATATTGTGTTTGGCATATTGGTAGCTTTTCTTTCCAATTATTTTTTACAAGGTGTGGGTGGAAAAAATGACTGGCGATGGATGCTGGGAGTGATGGCAGTGCCGTCTCTGATATATACGGCAATGGTAGTAACGATTCCTGAAAGCCCGCGATGGCTGATTTCGAAAAAGAACGATGAAGCTGCTGCAAAAAGAGTATTGACCAGACTTGGAGTTGTAAATGTTGAGGAAGTTATCGCATCTATTAAAGCAAGTATTCAGCATGAAACGTCTTCAGGACATGCTTCAGGCATTTTCAGCAGGAAATATAAATCAATTCTTTGGCTGGCATTTCTGGTAGCTTTTTTCAACCAATGGTCCGGAATTAATTTCATTTTATATTATGCGCCTGAGATTTTAGAAAGAGCCGGGCTTGCCGCTAAGGAGTCTTTATTCAATTCCATTGCTATAGGCGGCACCAACCTTGTTTTTACTTTTGTGGGCTTATACCTGATTGACCGTGTAGGAAGAAAAACACTTTTGATTATTGGCTCACTGGGCTATATCGTCAGCCTTTCCATGGTTGCATGGTCGTTTTATTCCGACGCCGGTGCCGGTGTTTTGATGGCATTCCTCCTGTTGTTTATTGCTTCTCATGCTGTAGGCCAGGGAGCCGTAATCTGGGTTTTAATATCTGAAGTATTCCCCAACAAAGTAAGGGCATTCGGCCAGGCATTCGGCGCAAGCACGCATTGGGTGTTTGCGGCGATCATTACATTAATTACCCCGGTTTTTTTGGATAAGCAGACCGGTGTGTTCAGTGGCGATAAAAAGCCCTGGCCTATTTTCGCGTTTCTTGCATTCATGATGGTCCTTCAGCTTATCTGGGTATTAACAAAAGTGCCGGAAACAAAAGGGGTATCACTTGAAGAGCTTGAAAAAAGACTGGTTCGGGAGTAAGTTTGATTGACCGCAAATACGAATGCCATCATTAACTTAGTTCAGTGGTGTAAAATGACCCGCGAAATAATCGGCAACTAACCAGGAATAATTTTTTTGGTAAGCTGATAGCCGTTATTACCTGAATTTACCCGTCAACGCATAGCTGACGTTGCTATTTATTTTACGGAACATTTCGCCATTGATCAGGCGGTTTTTCTTAAGATCCTCAGAATCCAGTAGCCTTCCCCGTTCATCATAGGGCTGTGGCTGATCAAAAAATGCCAGCGTGAAATATTTTTCGGGCTTTAAAAAGCCGTTTAGTTTTTTATCTCTCACAGAAATAAAAACGAGGAATTTTTTTTGACGCTTTTCATAATAGTCCAGGTTGGTGATCCAGGTGCAGTTCGCCTTCTGCATGTCATTAATAAGTTCATTCATTTGCCTGGCGTCAAACTGGTATTTATGAAGTGTATCAAGAAGGTAGGGCTCCGAAGTGTTGAAATCATAAATGTATCTAATGCTGTCGGTATGTATCTCAAGTCCTATGCGGGAAAGTTTTTTATCGTGTAGTTCCAGGGCAAAAGGATTTTTATCATATAGTTGTTTGAATCGGCTCCGTATCGATTGAAGGGTTGCTTCATTCTCCGAATAGTAATTCTGCGTGAATTTTTTTGAATGTGAGCAGGAACTGGCTCCATAGAGCAGGGACAATAAAATGATATAGTTAATAATAGATTTCATTTTTTCTTTATTGTGTAATCCGTTATACCAAATACGATCTTGCGCAGAAATTCCTCATCTACCCGCTGTAAAGTCATTTTCCCATAATCCCAGTAAGTAATGTTGATCATTTTGTTTTCTGACCAGCTGATATCCAATAGTAATACAAAATGGGTCGGTATACCAAATCTTGTGACAACATGTGTTTTTTTATACAACAAGCGGTTATTCAGATATAAAAAAATAGGACCATCCCTTAACTTTTTTTCGAGATAAGCGGGTAAATCATCGACCCATGGCCGAACCAGGTCAGCGCCTTTTGCATGCACTTTTACCGGGAACAATTTGCGCAGCATACGATTGAACTTTGCAAAATTGGTTGAGGCCCATAATGTATTTTCATCGCCATCATGAAATCGAAGATTGAAAATATTTAGATACCCTTTGAAGTGATCTGCCAGCGTAAGAAACCATATTTGACCTGCCGGGCTGATGTCGAGTGGGCCCTTGTATTTCAAAAGTCCTGCTTCTTTTCTCACCGCCACCCCCGGTTTCAATACTACTTTACCCATCCTTGCTTTTCCTTTTTGGTATAGTTCAATCATAAAACGGGAAAAACCGAGCGGATCATAAGATAAGGGGATATAGGTAAGTGCAAAGTAGGAACAAAAATTAGTGCCCTTGCCTTCATAAAACTTAAATGGTGTGGTAGCAAAAACTCTCAGGTTTTCCAGGAACAATACTGGGTCGGCATTTGGCCAGTATTTACTGGAATCGAGGCGCTGAAGGCTGTCAAGAAAGGCAATGGCCTGTTGCGGAGTAGAAATTTGATTGCTGTCAGAAGGATTGCCGGATGGCGATGCTTTCGTATCAGGATCAAAGCATGTCAGCAGGATGACCAGTATGATTATTGTATGATATCGGAACAGTATCAGCAAATGATATCTGAGTTTTCTGGTAAGGCAATAAGGAGTCAAAATACAAAAGATAGTTGAATTCCTTATTGGTGTTTATGGCGATGGATTCCCAAATTTTCTATTTTCAAAGGTCATATGCTTCCCTTTTTTCCTGATCACAAAAAGATTGTCATAGGCTGTATCAGGAAGATCGTTTGGTATTTTTACTGAGCCGCACAATTTATTTACGATATCATCGACAGTGTTGCTGTGTCCAACGATCAAAGCATTTTTCTTTAACGATAACAGGCGGGAAATAAATGATTGATCGGGAACAGGCCCGTAAATTTCAGGGACCAGGTTGAAATAATTCTTCACGGGTTCCGCGGTTGACAGCGTGCGGACAGTGTTAGTAGAAAATAAATAGCCGATCTTCTTTGTTTTCAATTCTTCCTTTAAGGCTTCTGCCCGCTGCTTCCCGGGTTCGCTCAAGGGTGGATTATTGTTCATCATCGTTTCCGTTCCCTGCGGCGCTTCCTTTTCAGCATGGCGCACTACGTAATAAGTTTGTTTGCAGGATGCAAGAATCATGCTAAGCAGCAACGCAATTAAAAGGTGTTTCATTTCCAATGTGTCTTATTTAATAGTCTATTTTAGTTCCTGTGATATCGCGAACAACCATTTCTACCTGGCTCTTCCATGATTTTCCAATCATTTTTGTTCGCTTTCGACAAGGGCAGGATCAATCTTCCGCCTGCTATATTGTTCTAACCTGCGAATGGTCCAAATGGATACCGATAACCAGACAATACCAACCGAAAATCCCGCGATGACGTCACTGAAATAATGCAGCCGAAGATATATCCTGCTAAACCCTATAAGTAATATAAGAATAATCAGCAACCCAATCAGCAACCATTTCCAAATTGGCTCCTTCACGTTTTCCCAAACCAGGAAAATGAGCAAACCGTAAAAAGATACGCTCATTAAAGCATGCCCGCTTGGGAAACTAAGTCCTTTTACAGGCTCTAACAAAGGAAATAACGGCCGGGGTCGGTTGAAGAATTGTTTGAGCAGGGTCATTAATAAAAGCCCGCCGAGAGCGACCACGGGAACTTTGATTGAATACCACCGGTGTTTCTTAATGAACAGAAAATAAAAGACCAGTATGAGATTGGCAGGAATTAGAAAGTTATGGTTGCCAAGAAACGTGATAAACAGCAGAAAAGAAGTGGTGAAAGGGCTCACCAGGTCCGAAATCTTATCAAATACGATAAAGTCATAGGTGTGATCTTTTACATTAAAAACACGAACGGCCAGGATACTGAATACGATTAATGCGCAAACAAAAAGAATGAGCACAATTATTAATTCTGCCGATAATAATGCAATTGCAGCGAGCTTTCTTTTGATGGACAAACGTATCCTGTTCATTGCAAAAGCAGGTTTAGATGAACGATACAGTGTTGCTGAAATATAAAACAAAAACAAAACATTACCGGATAATCGTGACTTTCGAATTCGGCCAACCATGGGAATAACCCGCTTCTACTTCCTATTTAAGCTTTTTAATACAGAAAATAAAAATGGTGCCATTTATTCGGTGGGCCGGTGACAGTGAATTTTTTTTAACCCGCCGCACGTATTTTTAAGAGAATCAATGTTTCCCTTTAATAGAAGTATTGCTGCGCGGGTCAATGTTTAAATTGTATCTCATAAATTATGGGCCACATTTTCCCCGTAATAAACGTTTTTTTATTGCACCGGATCTTATGCGATGCCATTCATTTCCATCGAACCCGCATACCTGGCTTTTGCTTCTCTTGCAAGTAATCCCAGTTCGATTCTTGCCACAACCTTTCCTGCTGAAATATCAATTTTATTATCGTCGGTATGCCATAGACACTAGATGACAAAAAAAGAGGGATATAAAAGACAAAAGGGCAAGTTTCTCAATTCTCATTTATAAACAAAAAGATTAAATGGAAAGAAACAAAATGATTTCTAACTAAAAAAATTTTAGCATCTATCGGATGACTAAATTAATCTATATTTCAGTGGTCATTGGGATGAAAATGCTATTGAAAAAAATCCTATTTTTAATACCCGCTCACAACAAGCTTATTGCTGATATCCTTTGATTTCCCTAGATAAACTAAATGAAACTTGTTACTGTTATGAAATACTGCGTAACCCTTTTGTTTTTTGTGACTACTCTGTGCTATGGACAATCCTGGGAAGCTGAAATAACGACTGGTCTTACTGGCTATAAGGGCGATCTTACCCAAAATCATTTTGCTGTCAAAACAATGCGTCCTGCCGTAGGGTTTAATCTGAAATATAATTTTGATAATTCCATCCTGGTTCGGGGAGGAATACTTTGGGGTAATTTAGTGGGTAATGATAAGTATAATAAGCGGGCTGATCTAAAGGCCCGTAATCTCAGTTTTGAAACCGAAATCGTTGAGCTGAGCCTGATTGCAGAATACAATCTGCTGGAGCCCGACATATTTTATGCTTATCCTTACATATTTGGCGGAATTGGTATGTTTAAATTCGATTCTTATGCTTATGATAATGATCACAAGAAAACATACCTGCATCCGTTGAACACCGAAGGACAGGGATTGGCCGAATATCCCGACAGAAAGCCTTATTCAAGAACTCAATTTTGTATCCCATTCGGCATTGGATGGAAGTGGCGTTTCGCCAAGCAGTTTGAATTTGTTTACGAACTGGGCTACCGGTTGCTGGTTACTGATTATTTGGATGATGTAAGTAAAACTTATGTTGATCCACAAGTTCTGCTCGCGGCCCGTGGCCCCAAATCCGTTGAAATGGCGTTTCGGTCTCAACATCCCGTTGGCCCCGGCGATATTCGCGGACATCCTGACGTAAATGACTGGTATTATTTTAATGCTGTTAAATTGGTGGTACACCTTGTAAAGTATCGATAAGAATGTTTTCCAATTTGCAGTTTGGTCAATCAGCGTTGTATAATTTATTAACCTCCTGCCACTCATCACTAATTTCGCATTCTAAACACTATCGTTATCCATTTTGTGACAGTTGGACTGTTGTCGCCTGTAAATATGGGCAAGAGGCAAGATTGCTTCAATAATAACCACGGCATTACATTTTTTTAATAACGCCAATTATGGGATCATTGCCGGTTAATTTACATTTGAGGTCATTATCACGATAAATGGATTCAAGGAGAGATTTTATTAAAAAAGCTGCATTGCTGTCGGGAGGAGCAGGTTTGCTCCACACACTGCCAGATTCTATTCAAAAGGCAATTGCTATTGATCCTGCTATCGGCAGTACTTATCTCGATGCAGAGCATGTCGTTATCCTGATGCAGGAAAATCGTTCGTTTGATCATTGCTATGGCGCATTGCAGGGTGTTCGCGGCTTTAATGATCCGAGAGCGATCACACAGCCTGATAATAATTTAGTATGGCTTCAAAAAAATGCTACGGGTGAAACATATATTCCTTTCAGGTTGAATATAAAAGACACAAAGGCTACCTGGCTTGGATCGCTTCCCCATTCGTGGCCGGACCAGGTGGATGCGAGGAATGGCGGCAAATACGATCAATGGCTTATTGCAAAAGCATCCGGTACTGAAGGTTTTGAAAAGGTTCCGCTGGCAATGGGCTATTACAATCGCGAAGACATTCCTTTTTACTACTCTCTGGCCGATGCATTTACGGTTTGTGATCAGAATTTTTGTTCGTCGCTGACCGGCACTACACCCAACCGGCTTTACTTATGGACGGGTACCATTCGTAAAGAACCAAATGCCTTGTCACAGGCAAATGTGTCCAATTCCGATGTTGATTATGACAAGGAAATAAGCTGGACCACTTTTCCTGAACGGCTGGAAGAAGCAGGTATATCCTGGAAAATCTATCAAAATGAAATAAGCCTTGAATCCGGCCTCGATGGTGAAGAAGTTGCCTGGCTTGCTAATTTTACTGACAATCCTATTGAATGGTTCTCCCAATACAATGTCCGCTTTTCACGATCTTATGCTAACTATCTTCAAAAGATCGAACCCTTGTTGCCGAAGGAAGTAGATGAACTGGAAAAAAAACTTCAAACTCTTGATGAAAAATCCAAGGAAGGAGAAGAGACCAAAGCAGAACTGAAGAAGAAGCTATCACTGATGCTGAAGGTGGCCGAAAGGCATCAATGGTCCGAAGAAAATTTTAATAAGTTATCACAACGGGAAAAAGACCTGCATACCAGGGCATTTACCACCAATAGGAATGACCCTCATTATCGTGAGCTAACCGTATTTCGTTATAAGGACGACAATACTGAAAGGGAAATGATGGTTCCTAAAGGTGATATACTACATCAATTTCGGGATGATGTCAATAACGGTGCGTTGCCCGCTGTGTCGTGGATTGTGGGGCCTGCAAATTTTTCTGATCATCCCGGTGCACCCTGGTATGGGGCCTGGTATGTATCCGAAGTAATGGATATACTTACAAAAAAATCCGAGGTGTGGAAGAAAACAATATTCATACTTTGCTACGATGAGAATGATGGATATTTTGATCATGTACCCCCCTATGTTGCCCCAAATCCTGCAGATCCTCACACCGGCTTAGTTTCCAAAAACATAGACGCGTCTGTGGAGTATGTGACATTGGAAGAGGATAAAAAAAGGACTGAAGAAAAACATGCGCGGGAAAGTCCGATCGGGCTTGGATACAGGGTTCCATTGGTGATTGCTTCTCCATGGAGCAGGGGAGGTGCTGTTTGCTCACAGGTATTTGATCATACATCCGTCCTTCAATTTTTGGAAATGTTCTGTAGTGCCAAATCAGGCAAACAAATAAAGGAAACGAATATCTCGTCCTGGCGGCGGGCAATTTGTGGCGACCTGACTTCGGTATTCAAAAAATATAATGGTGAAAAAATAAAAACACCTGGAGCCCTGGCAAAAGATCCCATCTATGAAAGCATTCACAAAGCCCAGTTTAGAAGGGACCCGTCGGGCTACAGGCAACTAAGTGAGGGGGAAATGAGCCAATTAAATAAAAATCCATCCGCGTTTCCTCTGATGCCACGGCAGGAAAAAGGCATTCGATCATCTTGCGCATTGCCATACCAGTTGTATGCGGATATAAAACTAAGCTCCGACAGGAAAGCAGTTGATGTGAATTTTGCCGCCAAGAATGAGTTTTTTGGTAAGTATGCTGCCGGATCGCCGTTTAATGCATATGCTGACGGGGGTAATAACATCACAATCCGCAACTATGCGGTAGCAGCCGGCGATCAGTTAAATGATAAATGGATGCTCAGTGAATTTCCCGACCAGCAGTATCATCTCAAAATAAATGGTCCAAATGGATTTTATCGTGAGTTCAGAGGTAATGCCGGTGATCCTGCTGTTGATATTGTAGTTGAATATGTACCCAAAAAGAAAAATAGGCTCACCGGGGATATTGAGTTGCAAATAAAAAATGTCGATGTCACGTCACATACCATAGAGATAATTGATAATGCCTATAAAAAAGCCGGGTTAAAAAAAAGTCTTGACAAGGTCGGCTCACGAAAAGACGAGTTGCATATCATCCTTGATCTAAGAAAAAGCTTTGGCTGGTACGATTTCACCGTTAAAATTTCCGGTAATGAAACATTTGAAAAACGCTATGCCGGTCATGTCGAAACGGGAGAAAGAAGCCAGACTGATCCCCTGATGGGAGGTATTTTGTAAGACAAATTTGTTTTTACCGGGTTTTTAAAAATCATACCTTGTGGCATCCCCTTAACGCTCCCCTGAAGACAGTTTTAAAAAAATCTTTTATTTATTAAATCAAAAAATGAAAAATTTTATGAGAAAAATTCTGCCTGGAGTTGTCATCAGCTTACTCCTGCTATCCTGCAACGATGAAAAAAAAGACGAGGTAGCGAAGAGCGCCGACGCAGCAACTGAAGCAACCGCTCCTGAAAAGAAACCTGCATCCGAATTATTGGATATTAGTGCGGGTGAATCTGTTAAACAATCTTTTGAAGCCTTTGCAAAGGGTGATGTAGATGCGATGGCCTCTGGTTTTGCTGACACCGTTTTCTATACCTGGTCAAGCGGCGACACGCTGCGTGGCAAACAGGCTGTGGCTGATTATTACAAAGGTCGGTGGAAACTGATCGATTCAGTAAATGTCACTGATGCTATCATTCTTCCTATTCAGGTAAATGAAAGCCAGTCGAAAGTTGCGCCTCCCGGGAAATGGGTACTTTATTGGGGTCACCTGAATGTTAAATATAAAAACGGGAAAAAGATAAGCTTCTGGATGCATAACGTCAATCATTTTAATGATGCTGGAAAAGTTGATTTTGTAGGTCAATATCTCGACCGCCACCAGATTTTAGAAGCTACAAAAGGAATGAAAATTTAACTATTCGTGAAAAAGTCAAGGCCTCAATCGTTCGGTTGAGGCCTTTATCATGTTGATGATTTATTAATGGTTTGACGGTTGCAATCTGCTTTATTACTGTTCATTTGGTTCAACTTCTCCAACCCGGGCTGCAATAGCTACTTCTTTTTCTTTGCAGTTATCCTTTGTTTTACCAGCCTCTTCTTCGCATCTTTTTTCCTCACGCAATTTATTTTGATTTTCAACGAACGCAAACATTGCCTTTGTATGAGCCAGTCTTTCATCCTTTGTTAAAGTAACGATGCTGCCATGCCCTTCAAAATAGTAGTGTGTCGCAATAAATTTTTTCACATGGCCTCTTGTTTCAGCAGGCAGGTAGTGCTGCAGCCTCCAAAAGTTGCGGCTGCCTGATTTTTTGATGGCCTTGTACACCGGCGCCGGCCCCGCATTGTACGCTGCAATCGCCAGCGGCCAGTCCTCAAATAAATTATACAGGTCGCGGAGGTATTTCGAAGCAGCGACAGTGCTTTTATAAAAATGTTTGCGCTCATCATATTTTTTACTCACTTTCAAAGACAGTATCCTGGCTGTTCCAGGCATCAGCTGCCACGGACCGGCGGCGCCTACGCGGGAAACGGCATGGGTATTTAATTCTGATTCTATAATTGCCAGGTATTTTAACTGAACAGGCAATTTAAATTGGCTGAGCACTTCATCCATGATCTTAAAATAGCGGGGATGCTTGTCCTTGATTTTAGAAAGCATGCAATTGTTCTTTGCCATATAGGCATCGACAAATTTTACCGCTTGTTTGTTAAGAGTGATTATGGGTGCATTCAACGCATCCATTTCAGAATGGCCGGTTAACTGCAGCAGCACGGGGTCAAAACGCAACCAGTGAATCAAAGTGTCGTTTATCACTGGCTTACTGCTCAAAGTAAATTCAGTGCCGCTGGAATGGGCAACTGCCAGGACGATGAATAACGCATTTCCAAAAAGACCTGAACGGACCAATTTTTTCTTCAACATCGTTTTAATTTTTCGGATAAAACAATGCCGACCCTGAGGTATGGATTAGAGATTCAGCATAGGAGTGTGGAAGCGTCTTTTGTCAATAGAATATTGGAGAAGATGTACTTTGTTGCTTCGGGGGGTACGGTTTATTCAGGCTTTTCATTTCTTCCCGAGCCAAGTACTGTATAGGATGATTGTATAACTAGAGCAAACCTACCCAGCAAAATCCGGATCTCATAACTTTTTACTCCAGGGAAATATACGATAGCTGCACAGACTTGTGGAAATCACAGCAATACAGTTGAAAATATTTTACTGAAAATAAGTCATGCATATTTGACAGCATTGAGTGCCAGTGTAAAAACGAAAATTGCTATTATGAGTAGCCTCAAAATCCAACTCAACTATTGTTTTATTCTTGAAAATGGTGAACGATTTACTGAAAGAAAACATACTAAATAAGCCAGCACGGAGATTAACATTACCGCCCTAAATCCGGCTTCAACCGCGACGAGCACGGCCAGGGAAGCGCTGATAACAGACATACAGCCATTGATGCCCCATGCCCATGGAATATTTTTTTCTTCAACGCCGGATAAAACCCGCAAGCCCGTCGGAAACGGTATTCCCATCAACAGTGACGGAACCGAGATAATGATAAATGAAACGCCAAATTTCCATATCGCCGAAAAGCCAGAAATAGTATGAAGAAAAGTTGGCAAAAAAAGAGAATACAATAGCAACATTCCCACAATCAAAAGCAATATTTTTTTTAATACCGGTCGTTTTAGCAATAGACGTGAAGAATAGTAACTACCGGCTCCCGAAGCAAGCAACATTACTCCGATTACAAATGCCGCGGCGTATACGGGGTTACCAAAGAATAAAATGAATTGCTGGATCAGGACAATTTCAAGAAACATGTATCCAATGGCCAGCCCGCTGAAATATAGCCATGTCCAAAACTTGTAGGTTCCTTTCCAACCTATTTTAAACAAGGGTAAAATAATAAGCAATATCGCCAGCAATGAAAGCTGGAAAAATGTCATAGCTGATATAAGCCATCCTAATTCGAGAAAGGGAACGGATTGCTCACCGAAGATGCCGGCAAGATGAGGCAAACTTTTCCATCGCAAAAATTGTGAAAAATAAGGTTTATCATCTGTAGCAGGACGGAGGTAAAAATCATAGTCTTTATATAACTGTTGCCTGTTAGCCGATAGCAGTTCATCCATATAGGAAAAAAACGAAGTATCGCTCATTCCATTGTAGGCAGTGCGTTCCTCCTGTGATAAGCCCGGAAGAAATACAGGATCGAAATAAACGGTATTGCAAAATTGACGGATGGCAGACGTGTCGGATGAAGAAAGCGGAGATTTTTTCAGCAAGAAACTAATAGTTCCCCAACTTCGAATCGCGGTTATATGCGAATGTATAGAAGTCAATTTTACAGCTTCAGCAGTTTCGGCAATCGTGGCGGCAATTTTTAGCGGGTTGCGAAACGGATAATCCATCCATGTTGTGATGCTGATCGCTCCATCATCTTCGAGCATACTCCACATTTGTAAAAAAGCTTCTTTGGTAAGACTGTATTCTTCCCGCATCGCGTTTAACCCCGCCCCGCCGCCAAAAGCTCCAACAATGGGAAGTTGTATCAGGTCATATTTTTTATTAATACCGGATAGAAATGTTC
>Ga0137431_1000197_pt1 | contig 27051 bp, 21 predicted proteins | sample EasRivERMZT800_2_FD_104646 | JGI IMG/M metagenome (GOLD analysis project Ga0137431, IMG submission 104646) | Soil microbial communities from meander-bound floodplain in the East River, Colorado, USA - East River MetaG ERMZT800_2 | ecosystem: Environmental > Terrestrial > Soil > Floodplain ... | reverse complement strand
GCAGCCGCCGCGCGTCGGGCCGGCATCACGAATGACGGTGAGATCGTAACGGCGTTTACGCGAGGGCGTCAATCGGCTGGCGATGAGCCCTGCGGCGGAACGACAAGTTTGCACGTGGCTGGGGGCGTTCGCGCGCACTATCGGCGCGAAATGACCGGTGGGTCGCCGTGTTGGGCGGTGATCAGGCTGTGAATACCGCCTCGCACAGTCCACTTGGACATGACCTCCATCCAACGGGGGCGGCTGGCGGCTACTAGATCGTCGAGGATTCGGTTGGTCACATCCTCGTAGAAGATCCCCTGATTGCGGAAGCCCTGGAGGTAAAGCTTGAGGCTTTTGAGCTCGACGCAGGATTCGGCGGCCACGTAACGGATCGTGATCTTGGCGAAATCGGGCCGACCAGTCTTGGGGCACAGGCTGGTAAACTCGGCAATATGATGTTCGATTAGATAGTCGCGCCGGGGGTATGGGTTGGCGAACGTTTCGAGAATAGAGGCGGCGCTCATCGTACCTTCGTCTTATTGGAACAGCCAAAGCTGGTCACCGAGGCACATCTGCGGTGCCGTGGTGATCGCGGGCTTGCCGGCGGCCATCGATAACGGTCGCTTTGTCCTGGACTGAATTGTACGCCCTCGGGCGGCGGCGACAAAGCCGGTCAAATCCTGAAAATCCCAGTCTTCGCGAGGTACTGGGATGCCCTCCTCCGTCCGTACGTGGCCGCCAAAATGGGCCAGAATGAAGCGAGTGGCAAAGCGGTCGCACATCGACTCCTTCAGGCGGGTGTTGCGGCGTGCCCGCTTGACGAGCAGGTGATATAGCTCGTGGACGAAAACAAACATGGCCAGTTGATAGCCGTCGGCCAATTCGACGAAATAACGCGGCTTGCACCAGAAACGGCCGACGGTCTTCGAACGGCCTACGTGCGTCCCCATCCGATAGGGGTAGACCACGTGCCGGCCGATGTTCACGAAAATGCGACGGTTTCGATAGTAACAAGCGCCGGAGAAGTCCGCCCCGCGGCTGTAGCGGAAGCGGACGGCGGCGCGCCCGATGGACCAGCCGTCCACCGCATCACGACAGAGCAATCGAAGGCGGTCGTCGGCGAGATGGGTGCTGTTATGGAATTCAAGCCCGGACATCGGTAAGCAGGGTATGGCGATTCTGCTCGATTGACGAGACCCAGCGGGCTACGAATCAATCAGGGCATTTGCTACGGCCGCGGATGAAACGCGGCGTGAACTTGCTTGAGCTGAATCTCGTCGACGTGGGTGTAGATCTGCGTGGTGACAACGTCCGCGTGGCCGAGAAGTTCCTGGACGATGCGAAGGTCGGCGCCGCCGGCCAGCAGGTGCGTGGCAAAACAGTGGCGAAGGGTGTGCGGGGAGACATGCTCCCCCAGGCCGGCGGTGATGGCGTGCCGGCGCACGATTCGCCAAATGTTCGTTCGGTCGAGGGGGCGGCCGGTGCGCGACAGGAACAGGGCTTTGGTGAAGCGGTCTCCGAGGAGGCGCGGGCGAAGGACCTCGCAGTATTCGCCGACGGCGTCAATGGCCGCCCGGCCGACGGGAACGATTCGTTCCTTTCGGCCCTTGCCGATACAGCGGGCGTAGCCGAGTTGGAGATTGAGCTGGTCGATGGGCAAGTCCACGACTTCGCTCGCCCGCAGACCGGTGGCGTAAAGCAATTCGAGCAGGGCCAGGTCGCGGAGAAAGAAATCATCGCGAGAGTTCGGAGCGCGGAGCAGGGCTTCGACCTGTCGCTCGCGCAGCGTCTTGGGAATCGTGCGCCACTTCTTGGGCGATTCGATCAAGGAGGCCACGTCGCGGCGGAGAAGGCCGTTGGCGTTCAAATAGCGCAGAAACACCTTCGTGCTGGCGAGCCGACGGGCGATCGACGCAACGGAAAGCCCCCGTTGGCTCAACCGGATCACGTGCGCCTGAATGTCGTCGATTCCGATGTCGGCGGGATCCACATTGCGCTCGGCGATATGGTCCCAAAGCTCACTCAAATCTCTCTTGTACGCTTCTACCGTGGAGCCAGCGAGTCCACACTCCAGAAAAACGTAATCAAGGAATTGCTTCACCAAAGGCGCGGGGCGCGCGACGGTAGTCGCGCGGGACGCTCCAGCCGGAGTTGTGACGCAGTCCGACGGCATAAACCCACCACGCATGGTGACAGTTCTTGGCACCTTCAACGAAGGCGCAACCCCAACCCAAGCGATCATTGTACGCGAACGCGCGTCGGCGGCAAAGAAGTCGTTTCCCGTTATGGGGCATGACGTTCGCGAGAAGCGTGGCGCAATATCGGACCCAGCGTTGATGGGACGATGATCGAGGACGTGACTCGATGCGATGTTGGATGTTTCGCGCAAGAATCGCGCACCGAATGCGCCCGCAGATTGACCAAGGGTGGCGGACGATGGGATGCCTTCATCTAACTTGAAAGGGAAATGGTAGTCCAGGCGGACCGCGCAAAGTTCGCTTCCTGCACAGTCCGATAGTCTCAATCCAGCCATTGCTTCTTGTCGGCAAGCTTCATGGGGACATAGGTTTCGGTGAGGTAGGCGAGGTCCTTGGAGATCATGGCTTCGACCTCCATTTTAAAGCCGTTTTGCAGCATTTTTCTTATTTCCTTTTGCCACGGCTTTTTGCTGGCGAACCAAGGATACTCCAAGATTTGCTTGGCGCGTTTGGTGTCGTTCTGGTCCAGCTCGATTTTCACGTCGTCGTTCATCTCGCAACGTTCGTAATCGAAACTGGAGACACCAATGAATCGGGCGTCAGGGATGGCCATGCGACGGGACTCGTAGGCCAGATTGATCGAGCCGTGTTTGATGACCGAGTAGATGTAGTACCCCCAAGGATCGTTATCCAACAAAACGAACACGGGCAATTTGAGCTCATCGTTCATGCGACGGAGGAGTCGGCGCATACCGCGAGCGGGTTGGCCGCCGCCGTGGGACACGATGCACCGATGTTCTTCCCAGAAGCGATCCTCGTGAAAGCGGCGCCAAACGGTGTCCTTTTCGACATGCAGTACGAACTTCGCGTCGCATTTCTTGAATTGAATCACGTCGGGCTCGACGATGCTCGGCACTGCGTAACCGGCGCTGCCCATCGCCGAGCAGTCGAGGGTGTTGCCAGCGTCGACGAGCGTAATCGGCCCCACCAGGTTGCCACGGTTGCTGGCGAAGACGTGCAATTCCTCGCGTAGCGAATCGATGGCCACCTCCAGGTCCTCGATGATCGGGTCGGATTCCGCTTGATCGTCGAAGGTCTTTTCATTGGTGCCTTTAATCGTGTGCTTGCTCAAATAATAGATCTGGCGGATGCTGGCCGTCTTGTCGCGGGAGATAAGCTCCTTGCACTTGGAGGCGACCAGCAACGTCTGCATGAAGCGCTTGGCCTGACCGTAGTTGAAGAGGCTGCGCGATTGTTTTCCATCGCCAAGCTCGACGTGCCGAGTCTTTTCATTGAACGCGACGTTCGAAAGCGCTCGCGTGGGAATCAACACTTCTGGGTCTTGCGCGCGAGAGGCCATCGACACCACCGACTTGGCCAGCGATTCGAGTTTGCCGTCGGTGCGATCAGCCGCGCCGCCTCGCGATTGCCCCGCGGATTTCCCTCTGGATGACGAAGAACTTCGGGTTTTCTTGGCCATGGTCTTGGGTCTCTAGCGCCGTTTGAAGCCGAAGTCAGGCGGGTTATTCATTGGCCGCGTCGAGCAATTGATCTCTCAGGGCGGCATAGTTCGCGGGGTTGGCCAAGTCTTGTTCTGTCAGATTGAAGACCCCGAGCCGTTCATTGCCCGGACCCACGATGATCACGTCACGATACACGACCTGCCACAGCGTCCAAATCTCCTCGCCGGCCATCGGCTGTAACCAGGGCAAAACGCGACCAACGGTGATTCCGTGGTTTCCGGACTCGAGGCCGATGTCATTAACCCCCAGAATCCGGATAGGCCGCGAGGTAGCCTCGGAGTCGATTTCAGTTTGCATCTGATTGAGGAAGCCAAACTGGCTTTGGCAGTAACCTCACGTGGAGTGGCCGAAATACCAGGCGGAAACCTGGCCGAGGTAGTCACGAGGTGAGATATCCTCCCGATAACGGGCCGAGTTGGCGTTGACATCAGCCAGCGAGAAATCCGGCAGGGCATCATCGCTGGTTTGAGGTGGCTCAGTCGTTACAGCGCAGCCGCTGAGCGCAACCAATACAACGGTCAAGAAGATCGAAGAGCAGAACCGCCGAGTCATTGTCACCATCGTTCCTTTCCTTCACCAGATCCGGCACATACCAACAGCAAGGCGCGACCAGTTCGCTCGTCGCGACTGGAACTATTATACCGCCCTGGAGACGGGGAAGGCCATGCCACGGACACGCCGGCGCGTCGCCAGAAAACGTGATGACTTTTTTGAGGCTCCTCGCGGTCGGAACTCTTGTCACATCCATTTGCATGGCGCGGTGCCATTCACCGTGAAAAGTCGCATCCCTTGATGACAGGCCTCGCCGGGCGACTCTGCGCAATCGGCCAGATACCATGGCGACCGGGACGCTTGATTTGTCGCCCGTGCGAGGGTACGATAATGCGGGCTAGCGGCTGCTGGGGTGGCTATTCCAGTCGCTTGGCCGGGGTCTTCTTGTTGGGGGTAATTCTCTTGAAACACGTTCTTTTGGGCGCGGTGGTATTTGTATTGGTGGCTCAGGGCGGGCAGGCAGCGCGGGCGGACGGGCTAGGCGGCTGCTGCCGATTTGATGGCTCGTGCCTCAACGAGGTGACCGAGGCCGAATGCATCGCGGACTCGGACCTGAACTTCTGGCTGAAGGACCAGCCGTGCGGTGAAGCCGGCGGGTTTACGTGTCATCCGCGCATCGGGGCTTGCTGCGACGGAGCTACCTGCCAGAGCCCCATCAGCATCTTGGAGTGCCAATGCCCGCAATGCGCGTTTACCGCAGGTGGCGATTGCGCGAAAATCACCTGCGCGATTCCGACCACGTCGGCGTGGGGACTGGTCATCATGACGCTTTTGCTGTTGACCGGGGCGAAGATCCGCAACCGCGAATGACAGGGATAAAGCCGGCTCACCTATAGGTCTGACATTCCACAACGTTCGGCGTAATACGAAAGCCGAATTGAGCGATCGCACACTGACTTGAAAACTGGTCGTCCTGACTTGTTAGACGGCCGGCGGGGTTCTATAATCCCGGGCCGAGCGAAGTCCTGGAATATGAGCGCGCTCATATTAAACAGGCCCGTTTTTGAACCAAAAACGGCGATCCGCCGCGCGAAATCATGCAAAAAGCGCTCAAAAACGATCAAAAATCGATCGAAAACGATGCATTTTCGGTCAAAAACGACCCGATTTCGCGCGAAAACGAGTCCATTTTGACGAAGAATGAGCGCTTTTCCCAGCGTCCGCACCCTCTTTGGTGGTTACTCACCGGATCACTTTTGGCGATCGCGATTTGCATCGTGGGTAGGCCGGCGGGCCTGCCGTTCGACGAGGTTGCGCTGGGGCAGACCACGGCGGGCGGAGCCCGCGGCGTCTTTGCCTTTTCCGGCCAGCTTTCGAAGAGCAATTACGGTGTATTCCTCGTGGACACCGACACGATGACGATCTGGGCCTACGAGTTCCTGCCGCAGAAGGGTTGCATGCGGCTAGCGGCCAGCCGGACGTGGAGATATGATCGATATTTGGAGAACCACAACATCTGCGACCTGCCGCCGGAAATGGTCGAGGAGATGGTCGATCAGCAGCGGCAATATCGGATGGAGAAGGCGCGAGAAGAACCCGCGGAACCGTCACCATCGGACCGTGATTGATCGAGGTTAGCTGAACGATGGCGAAAATGTTCTACAACGCGGCCGAGGCCGCTCAGAAACTCGGCAAAACCGAAGCGGGGATCAAAGACCTCGTTCGTGAGGGAAAACTACGCGAATTCCGCGACGCCGGGGTGGTTAACTATAAGGTTGACGACGTGGATCGGCTGGTGGCCGCGACGAAGGGCGGCAGTCAAACCGCTAGCGCCCCGAATCCGAAGGCCGCGTCAGGAATGTCAAAGGCCGGCAGCAGCGTGATCCGAGCCAGCAGCGGGTCATCGGCGGGCGGCGAGATTCTCCTCGAGCCGGTCGAGGATTCGAGCGTTGAGCTGTCACCGGGTGGCAGCGACATTCTGAGTCTCGAAGAGGTTGACGCGGAAAGCACGGCCTTCGGGGCCAAGGCCAAGAAGGACAAGGAAGGAACCGTCATCCCCTCGGTCGGGGTCAACGTATTCGACGACGACGAGTTGGACGAGCACGTTGACCCGCTGGCCCAGACCGCGGTGACCGATCTGGCTGGTTTGGGCCTGGAAGGCGCGGGAAGCGGGTCGGGCATCATGGACCTGACCCGGGAGAGCGACGACACCTCCCTCGGCCAAGAACTGCTCGACGAAATCTACACCGGCGATGAAAAGAAGGGTCGCGACGAGGCGGACGACACTCGAGCGGGTCTAGAAGAGGTTGCGACCGAAGAGCCGCCGACCAGCGATGAAGACGAGGTGGCGGTGGCCACGCCGGCGGCACGCCGGGCGGCGCGCGGCGAGGTCGTCGAGGTCGGGGCTGATCCGCTCAGTTCGAGTTTGACCGCGTTGCTGGTGGTGGCGGTCTTCGTTCTTTGGATTTCAGGTCTCGGGGCCGCGGCGCTGGTTCGGGGGGTGACGCCGGCGTTGTTGCAGTGGCTTTACGGCAACCTGATGTACGCGGCGTTGGGGGCGCTGGTCGTGGCAGGCCTCGCGGCGGGCATTACGTACTTCATTTCGAAGCGGTCCGGCTGAGGGTTGGACGCCCAATCCGATCCGCGGCCGCGCTCGCGGTTGTGACCCTATTCCCCGAGCCGCTCCTTGCAATAGCGGTTCTGATCGTAAGTCCTTGGCAGCTCGTGGTCGCGGTTCTGACTTAGCCGCTCCTTGGCAATCGCGGTTCTGATCACCTGTGAGATTCTCTGGGGAATTGTGGAGGCCGCGGGCGGACGGCCAGCGATTGCTCGACTCGTTACATTGGATTCTTGTCAGGGGCTTTTCAGCGGCGGGGGAAGATTGGATAATCGAGGCCGCGTTCGGCACGGATTGGTCAATGGTCTGAATACAGGAGGTAGACGATGCGAATCGGCGGTCAAATCTGTTTGGGGTTGTCCGGGGTTATTCTGGTTTGCGGAAGCGGTTGCGTATCGATGGCGGAGCATGACCGCGTCAAAGCGCGGAATCGCACGCTGGCCGCGGAGAAGGAGTCGCTCGCGCAAGATCTGTTCGATACGCGGACGGCGAATGAGACGCTTAAGTCGCGGGTGGGGGTCATGGAGCGCGAGCTCGGAACCAAAGGCGAGTTGGTGACGAACTTGCGCAGCGAGAACGAAGTATTGGATGAGATGCGGCGGCTGGCGTTGACCGAGCTGGAGCGGATGGGACGGCAGAATTTCGGCGATATCACGATTGTCGGCCCGAAACTGCCGGAGCCGCTGCACAACGCGCTGAAGGCGTTCGCGGACCAGCACCCGAGCTTGGTCACGTATGACGCGGCGCGGGGCATCGTGAAGTGGAAGGCCGATTTGCTGTTCCCGCTCGGCAGCGACGTGGTGAAGGAGGAATCCCTGCAGCCCTTGCGCGAGTTCACGCAGGTGTTGAGCTCGCCGGCAGCGTCGGATTTCGAAGTCGCGGTCGTCGGTCACACGGATAACCGTCCGATCTCGCGGGCGGAAACAAAACAGAAGCACCCGACGAACTGGCACTTGTCGGCCCATCGGGCGATATCGGTCGGCGGCGCATTGCAGAAGTTCAATTATTCACCGGACCGCATCGGCGTGATGGGCTACGGCGAATATCGACCCGTGGCCAGCAACGGCAGCGACCAAGGTCAGAGCCAGAACCGGCGAGTGGACGTGTACATCATCCCGAAGGGCATCCTCGCGGAATCGTCGGCGTCGGCTAAACCGACTGCTAAGGAATCCGTGCCAGCGGTGCGGCTTGCGATGCCGGAGCGCGGGTGACCGGGCAAGCGAGTCGGCTAGGAACATCATTTCTGGAACGCGGATTGCTTGGCTGTCTGGCGGTGAATCTGGAGCCTGAGCTAGGGTTTTCAGGCCTTCAGAATCGCTGAGGGACAGTCGCGAGCGGCGCCCGTATAATCCCCTGAACGTGGGAGGCGGTTGGGCTGCGCCCCCGAGAATTCGGGAGGCTTATCGGGCTAACCGATCCGACAGAGCGGTTTCTCGATGGCAGGTGAACCACCTGCCCTACCGCGGTGCCGGTTGTTCGTGTGCGAGACGGAGCATGATTCAACCCATTTCGGGAAATGGACGAGAGTTGGCGCGGGGCCGATCGCGCGGACCGTTCGATTACGTACTCCGGCTCTTCAGCAGCGTGTGGTTCGGCGTGGCCCTGGCCGTCCTCCTTTTTGTCTATTGCTCGATCGGCAGCGCGATCCCGCAAGTTCGTCAACACGCCAGCCTGGAAATGACCGAGTTTCAATGGTTTCACTGGTGGCCATTCAACGTTTTGGTGGTCTTGCTTTGTGTCACGCTTGTGACGGTCACGGTTCGACGGATACCGCTTCGACTGGTGAACGCGGGGGTCTGGACGATTCACAGCGGGATCATCCTGCTGGTGGTCGGCAGCTACTACTACTTCGGCACCAAGGTCGAAGGTGACGCCCCGGTTTTTCGACGGCAGGTGGTAATCGAGCGGCCGGGAATGGCCACGGCGGAACGGATGTTAGCCGTGCCGGGCACGGAGGCGCGGGTGACGGTCGGTTCGGATGCCTGGCGGTTCGCGGTCGCGAGCACGAATCACGAATGGCCGATTCTCTCGGAAGAACACAAGGGCCAGACGGCTTTCGCAGTCAATGTTCAGGTGACGCCGCCGAACGGCGAGCCGTTCATTCGCCAGCTACTGGCCGGGTATCCGCAATACACCGAGGACGTGCTCCCGGGCAAGGGACGGGCGATCAAAATCGTCGGCAAGAAGCTCGTCGACGAGGAGTTGAAGCTCTCCTTGGACTACGAACCGCAGACGCACTTCCACGTCATGGACACGTGGGCGCTTTATGTGCGAAAGGTCGGCGATACGCAATGGGCTCAGAGGCCAATCGAGGGAATGCCCCGTTACAACGATTGGGTCTCCTCGCGTGACCAAGTGGCGACCGATCCGCATTTTCCGATTGTACCTCGTACTCTGGACCTGACCGTTCCTCCAGCGCCGGAGGGCGATGCCCTATCGACCGCACCCGTGCGGGTGACGGGCTACTTGCGATACGCGCGGATGCAACGCCACTGGCGCGAGGGCTCGGCGCGATTGAACCCCGTGGTCGCGGTGAGCTTGTTGTCCGACCATGCGCCGCCGGAGTCGTTCGAACTGGTCGCCTTTGATCCGGCCAACAGCGTGGAGGCGAACGGGAATATTCAATTCGTGTGGCTGGATGAATCAACCGACTTGGCGGAATTGCCGCCGGACTCGCGGCCTGTGTTGAGCGTGGCCGTGCCGGAAAAAAAGGTTTTACTTGAGGTGCCGCTAACTCGCGAAGTTGTCGTGGGCACCGAAGGCCCCTTCAGGCCGATCGAGGGCACCGACTTCGCCTATCGCGTGGTCAATCTGCACGACAACCTTGTCCTGCCGAACCGTTCAGACACCGTGTCAATCGCCATGGTTGAGATCAAGACGCCGGAGGGTCAGTTCACACGGATGGTGGCCGACCGAGCGGAAATGACGCGGGACATGCATGGTGACGCCGATCCGCATGGCGCTGCAATGAAGAAACCGGCGGAGGCGGATCCCCGTATTCACATGACCTACCGACCGGCCACGGCACCGCTGCTGTTCGCGGCACATCCGGGCGGGTTGCAATTCGTGTTCAACGGGCCATCCGGGCGGGTCATCGATCGGGCGGCGGCGGTCGGCGACGTGGTGGAACTGATGCCGGGCATTCGGGTTCGCGTGGACGGGCTTTGGACGCGGGCGGTGATGGAGATGAAGCCGTACGTGGTGCCGCCGCCGAAACGGGATCGGAACGCAGGCGAGTCGTTGGCGATGATCCGTTTGGAAGTGGACACGGGCCGCGGCGTGGAAACGGAGTGGGTGCCGTTCAATCAATACGCGTTGCCGAACATGGACTATGCCTATGGGGGACGATTCAACTATTCGCCGGTTCGGTTTCGGCTTGCGGACGGCGCGAACGTGGAGGTGGTGTTCTCGCGCGAGCAGCGGCCGTTGCCGAACGCGATCGCCCTGGACGAATTCAAGCTCGACACACACATCGGTGGTTATACGGGGTCGGCGTCGACGATTCGCAACTACATGAGCCAATTGCGATTCTGGGACGGCGGCCGCTGGACGGAGCCGGTAACGATCGCGGTCAATCACCCGACGGAATACGGCGGGTATTGGTATTTTCAGTCGATGTGGGATAAGCCGCCGAACAGCGATCCGAGCGCGGGGATGAACTACACGGGACTCGGCGTCGGCAATCGGCGGGGCGTGTACGTGCAATTGGCGGGTTGCTGCCTCGCGGTGGCGGGGATGATCTTCGCGTTTTACGTGAAACCGGTAATCAAGCGGCGGCGGGCGGAGCAATCACGGGCGAGACATCAGCGAGATGAGCCGGAGTCCGTCGAGAGAGAAGCGGCAAGGGTTTGGGATCGCGACGCGGACGCCGTACGGTTGCCGAGATAAATCAGGTACTGCTATGAACGATCGATTTCGAGTTCGAGGACTTGACGTACTCACGGTTGTTGCGATCGTGGTTTTTGCGGGCTACCGGACTGGGCAGCGGCCGAGCAAGGAAGTTGTAGGGGCCACGGAGTTTCCACGTCAAGTCAACCTGGCGCCGCTGGATCGGACGGCAGTCCACGCGGATGGTCGGTTGCGATCCTTCGAATCCCACGCCAAGACGTACATGGGTTATGTAAGCGGTCCCCGGTCGATCCAAGGTCAGACAAACGGCTTCACTTATTTGGACTTGATGTTTCGTCCGCAGCGGTACGCCGACGTGCCGCTGGTTCACGTCAAGAACAAGCTGGTGCGCGAGCAGATTCTGATGGCCATGCGGGAGGATCCATCGTTGGACGAAGCGCGGGCCGGAGATGTCCGCAAGGTCGGGTTGTTTTCGCGAGATTTGCTGAATCAGCCGGCGGTCACGGCTTTGCTGCAACGGCTGGGTCAGGACTTGATCCGTACAGCCAAACCAGTGGACGCGATCCAATCGGCGCTGGCGGTGTCCCATCCCCGGTTTCTGGAGGAGAACCTTCGGCTGATCGCTCCGCCGACGGGCGACACAACCAAGGCGTGGCTTTCGATGCCCGAGTTGATGACAAGCGGAGCGCCGGCCGACGATGCCCATGCTGATCTCGCGACAACGCGATTCATTCCTGGTCTCGATCCCGCCCTTCAGAAGTCCATCATGGACACGTGGTCCACTCTTCGCACAGCCTGGGTGGCGGAAAGCGTTAGCGGTGTAAATGAAGCGATCAGCAAACTGGCGCACCTTCTTCCCACCGTAGCGCCGACGATCTATCCCTCGACTGGCCGACTAGGGATGGAAAGCTGGTATTTCCGCACCCGCAGCATGACGTGGGTCTGGCTCTTCTACCTGGCCTCGGTGATCCCGCTCCTGATGTCGATCATCTACAAGTGGGACGGGGCAAGAAAAATCGGAATGCTCCTATTCTTCGTCGCGTTTGCGCTTCAAACCGCGTCGATCGGTATCCGCTGGTACATCTCCGGACGGTGGCCCAATTCCAACATGTTCGAGGCGGTCACCACCTCGGCATGGATGGGTGGGGTCATGGCGCTCATTCTAGAACGCATCACCCGCAAGACCGCTTTTCGCAATCTCTTCGCCCTGGCTTCCGCGGTGATGTCGATGCTGGCCCTCATGGCCGCTTACTTTTTGCCCGCCGATCTCGACTCCGCAGTCAACAACAAGATGGCGGCGTTGAACGATGTGTGGCTGTACATTCACACGAACATGATTATCTGGAGCTATGCGGTCATTGGGCTGGCCTGCATCCCGGCGCTCCTGTTCTTGAGGCATCGTTGGTGCGACCTGTGGGACACGGGCGTGATTCCCAAGTTCCGGCTGTGGCTGCTGCCGATTGCCCTGGGGGTGCTCAACTACACGGGCTATCTGCTGATCATGCACATGATTGACTCGGCCAATCGTGGGCTGTCCGGTAGCACTTATTGGGCCGCCGGCGGAGCGTTTTGGGGTTCGCTGATGGTGGTCATCCTGGAGGCGCTCAACGCCCGTGCTCGACGTCGGGAAGGCGTGCAGGTTGAACGAGGCGCCGTGGGTGGAGCGTCAGCGATCATCATGGGCTCGCCGGGCGCCGGCGGGTTCCTTCAGCCGGAGCGGCCGACTGCCACGCAAGTTTATGATGGGGCCACGATGGTGCTCGTTGAACTGTCGTTCATCATGCTGTGGACCGGGATCGTGATGGGGGCCGTCTGGGCGGATCACTCATGGGGCCGGCCATGGGGGTGGGACCCTAAGGAGGTATTCGCCCTGAATACGTTCCTGATCTTCCTGGTGCTGATCCACGTGCGGCTGAAGGTGCGCGACAAGGCCTTCTGGACGGCGGTCCTGGCCGTGGTTGGGTTTGAGGTGATGATGTTCAACTGGATCGTGGTGAACTTCGTGATCAGCGGACTGCACAGCTACGCGTAGTGCTAATCTCTTCATGGGAGCATTGCTCTTCGATGGGTCGAATCGCGTTTCCTCGGAAGTTTCTCGCAGCGACGGATGGGCTCGACAACTGGGTCACCATCGAACCGTATTTTGATAAACTTCGGGACAGAGCACTCAACAGGTTGGAGCAGGTCGAACGCTGGCTGGAGGACTACAGCGAGCTGATCGCTTGTATTGATGAAGTCGGCACGGATCGGCACGTCAAGATGACCTGTCAGACGGACGACCCGCAGCGGAAGGCGGCCTTTCTTGATTTCATCGAGAACATCGAGCCTCGGGTCAAGCCGCGGTGTCATGAGCTCAACGTCAAGTACGCGAGCACCCCCCTGGCCAGGGACTTGCCGCCGCGATACCGGGTGCTTGATCGGAGCATCTGGGCCCAGGTGGAAATCTTCCGGGAGGAGAATGTGCCGCTTCAGACCGAGGAGGCCAAGTTGCGGCAGAAGTTCCAGGAAATCAGCGGGGCGCAGACCGTTTTCTTCGATGGGCAGGAGCGGACGCTCCAACAGCTCGCGCCGTATTTGGAGCGGACGGATCGATCGATTCGACAATCGGCGTGGGAGGCGGAGAGCGCTCGGCGGCTCAAGGACGCGACCGCGTTGGAGAACATCTTCGATGAGATGATCGCCTTGCGTCACCGCATGGCACTCAACGCGGGCCTTCGCGATTACCGGGACTACGCTTTCAAGGCCAAGCAGCGGTTCGATTACACGCCAAAGGATTGCCTCTTGTTTCATGAGGCCGTTGAGAACTCGGTCGTACCCCTGATGCGCGAGCTGCAAGGACAGCGCCGTGAGTTACTGGGCGTGAAGCCCCTTCGCCCCTGGGACTTGTCCGTCGATGTGAAGGGGCGGCCACCGCTTAAGCCATTCGAGCGGACCGACGAATTCTGCGCGAAATCCTCGCGGGTGTTTCATCGGGTCGACCCTGACCTCGGCGCCCAGTTTGACGACATGCGCGAGCACAACTACCTCGATCTCGAAAGCCGCAAGGGCAAGGCCCCTGGGGGTTATCAGGCCACGTACGATGAAGCCCGTCATCCATTCATCTTCATGAACGCCGTCGGGGTGCAGAAGGACGTGCGGACGATGATCCACGAGGGTGGGCACGCCTTTCATTGCTACGCCGCCCGGCACGATCCGCTGCTGCCGTATCGAAGCAGCCCGATCGAGTTCGCTGAGGTGGCGTCGATGGGGATGGAGCTACTCGCCCTCGACGCATTGGATGAGTTCTACAAGGGCGACGACTTGGCTCGAGCGAACCGCGCCCAGCTCGAAGGGATCATCACCCTGTTTCCGTGGGTGGCCACGATCGATGCGTTCCAGCATTTTCTGTACACGAATCCCAAGCACACGCGTGAAGAGCGGCGTGCCGAATGGCTGCGGCTGCACGAACGCTTCGGCGGTGTGGCCGATTACAGTGGTTACGATGAGGCCCTGGCCTATTCATGGCAGCGGCAGCTTCACCTCTTCGAGGTACCCTTCTATTACATCGAGTACGGGATCGCTCAGCTTGGGGCCTTGCAGGTGTGGCTGAACGCGAACCGCGATTTCCGCGACGCCGTGGCGAAGTATCGCTCAGCACTGGCCCTAGGCGGCAGCCGGACGCTGCCCGAGTTGTTCACCGCCGCCGGGGCGAAGTTCGATTTCTCGCAGGCGACGCTGGGGCCGCTGATGGAACTGGTGCAGGGCGAATTGAGAGGATTGCCGGTGTAGCTTCGTCGCGATTTCCGAAGCCTGCGCGAACGATCCGGAAGCCAAGTCGCTCCAGAGCACGAACCACTTTCGCTTTTGGCGCATCGACCGGGAACTTGGCCATCACACGGCGATCCGCGTTTCTGCCACGAACACTTCCAGAACGGGGGTATCCGTGCCCAGGACGTCCGCCCCGAAACTCTCAACGTGAAAAACGATCGCTGATTTCACATCCGCAAGGGCCTCCTCGTAGCTGTCCCCCTCCCCCACGATGACCCCCTTGCAACCCAGCGGATAGGCCACGTATCCGTCCTCGTGCTTTTCCACGATCACCTTCAGTTTTTCCATCATCGGCTCTCCATCGGCTGGCTGCCATTATATCGTGCCATTCATCGTCAGCCACAATGTTTTGAAAGGCAAGCATTGAGCCACCGGATTCGTTGAGTCCTCCAAAATCCCCGACTCACCACAAGCCAGCTTGTGGTACAATGGCGTGAATCCAACCTAGTAGGAAGGACGTCGTGAACGCGCGGTTGTTTTCTGCTTTCATACTCGTGCTGACGTCCTCGGCCTTCGGTGACGAGGTACTTTATTCTTTTGAAGGCAACTCTCTGCTTGAGGCTCCTTCCGCCGGGTGGTTGATTTACAATGAGTGCGACGCACCCTGCGCCGAAACAGCCGAGAACGGAAACGTCGTATTCCGGTTTCCGGCCTTCGACGGAGAGATCGCCAACTACAACTTGTGGATAGCAGAAAAAGGCGAAACATCGCCACCGACGCTCTGGGTCGAATGGCGCTTCCGGTCGAGTCATCCGGTCGGGCCAAATTTTTATACCTGTGACGCGAGCTTTCGCGTCAAATATCAGAATGTCACCGCGACCGTTCACATGTACGGAGACACGGTATTCTCCCAAACGGGCGACGATTTTCTGACAGGTTTAGCACTAGACGAGTTCCACACCTACCGTTTCGAGAGCCTTGATGGAACAAGCTTCAGGTTTACAGCCGACGGTTTACCCGTATGGATCGGAAAGTGGTTTGAGGGCGACGAAGTGGCCTATCTCCAACTTCGGGCGAGCGGCGGCTGTCCGAGCGATTGGATTCCAAACAAAGTCAATCGCTGGGACTACGTTCGCTACGGAACAATCGGGAGCGGAGAGCAGATAGTCTCGACCGAGCCGCGAGCCGGGTATCTCGATCCCGACCAGCACGCCGGCATCGATCGATTTGTGGTCACCTTCGACCAGCCCAACTACGCCTACATCGAAGACATCGCCGTGGAGGTGACCGGCGGCGACGTTCCCCAAGTCATCGCCACCCGCCGCCGCGACAACGACGGCCCGGAAACGCTCGAAATTGTCCTCGATCGCCCCATGCCCCTCGACGAAACCACGACCTTCACCTTCCACGACGGGGCAAACACCCACACCGTGTCCTACACCCTGGCCGTCCCCATCCCCGCCACCTCGACCTGGGGACTTACGATTCTTGCGCTCGGAGTGGCCACGGCGGGCGTGCTGATGTGCCGAAAACCTCCACAAGTTCAATGGTTTTGAAAGCTCGGATGTTGGAGAGGGTCAACGACCGCGTATAATCCGCCCGGTGCATCGAACTTGGCGGAGGAACCTTCGTGGTCACGTCGAAAATGCAATCGCTTGCGGACATTCGCGCGAAGGTGGAGGCGAGAGAGCCGTTGTCCTTCGACGACGGCCTGCGACTCTACGAATCGCCCGACATTCACACCCTAGGCGAGCTGGCCAACATCGTCCGCGAACGGCTTCATGGCCGCGCGGCGTACTACAACATCAACCGGCACATCAACTATACGAACTACTGCGTGCTGCGGTGCAAGTTTTGTTCGTTCTATAGGCCATATCAAAAGCCAAGCCACGAAGCCACGCCGGCAAGCCGGTCTACCGGGCAACGAAGCCACGAAGGACAAGAAACAGAGCACCAAGGCACGGAGGCACGGAGGCACGAAGGGGAAGAGATACGCATTGGGCATGGGGATGCACCTGGCGAAACCTCGCACGATGGAGGCTACGAACTTTCGATCGACGAAATTGTCGAGCGGGCGAAGGATGCTTACGAGCAAGGGGCGACGGAGGTGCACATCGTCGGCGGGCTGCATCCCAAGCTGCCGTTTGACTACTACCTCGAGATGTGCCGGGCGATTCGCGACGCTTGCCCCTACATGCACGTCAAGGCCTTTACGGCCATCGAGATCATCCACTTCACGAGGATCACCAAGCCGCGTCTGTCCATCGCTGAGGTGCTAACGAGGCTCAGAGAGGCCGGGTTGGGAAGTTTGCCGGGCGGCGGGGCGGAAATCTTCGATGAACGCGTGCACGATGAGGCCTACAAAACCAAGGTCGGGGAGGCCGAGTGGTTCGAGGTCCACCGCACGGCGCATGAACTCGGCATCTTCACCAATGCGACGATGCTCTACGGCCATGTGGAGACTCGGGCTGAGCGAGTCAAGCACCTGATCAAGCTTCGAGAGCACCAAGCCGAAAGCCTTCGATCGCGCCGCGCCCACTTCAACTGTATCATTCCCTTGTCGTTCATCCCCGACGGCAGCGCATTGTCGAGCCTGCCCGGCCCGAGCGGGGTCGATGATCTGAAGACACTGGCCATCGCCCGGCTGATGTGCCAGAACATCCCACACATCAAGGCTTTTTGGATCATGCAGACGCCCAAGCTGGCCCAAGTTTCACTCAACTGGGGCGTGGACGACATCGACGGCACGGTGGTCTACTACGACATCACCAAACGCGAGGGAGCGGGCACAACCCACCAGGAATTGAGCGTGGATAATCTGCAACGCCTCATCGTTGAGGCGGGTTGCGTTCCCGTCGAGCGGGATACGCTGTATCGGCGCGTGATCCGCGATCCGCATTCGTGGCGAATTGAGGGTACCGACCGAGCCATTCCGTATCGTCGCGAAAGAGGTCCGACCGAACCATTGGCGCCGAAGTCTCCACGACCGGGTTCATTCGTCGAATTGTCGGTCGGGTCGTAATGGGCAGCCTCGACCACAAAGGCACAAAGACAAAAAGAAATCATTTTTGCTTGGTGCCTTGGTGCCTTGGTGTGAATCCCACACTGTGCCGACACGATTTCAAGTCTCCGCATGGCCACGCACGCGTGGACCATGCCACGCCACCCGACCTCTGGTCAGCATGTCCGGGTTGCGTTATGTTGGCGGCTTGGCGCGGTTGATGGATGGGACACCCAAGGTTCCCTGGGTATCTCCAAAGACAATTCCGAAATGAAGGGAGGCATGCTCATGAAGCGTTCGCTCGGCTTGAATGTGCTCGGCTTGATGGTCGCGTTCCTCGCGTCCGGCTGCACTGTGACCGGGGTCAATTTCTCAGAAATCTCTCGGCCACAGCGGTCGGAGAAGATGGATGCCTACTCGGTTTTCGTCGGCTCGTGGACGTGGGAGGCGGAGATGATCAACGCCGACGCCGCGGATAGGCATTGGACCGGCACGGCGGAGTGGAAGTGGGGGCTGGACCAGCGAGTGCTCAACGGCCATTTGGCGGCCAAGAGCCAGCGAGCCGAGTTCGAAGCCGACGGGGTCTGGAGCTGGCACCCGGAGAAAAAGAAGTACGTCTGGTGGATGTTCAGCAACTGGGGGTATCCGCAATCGGGCACGGCGAAGTACGACGCGGATCGCCGCTGCTGGCGGATGGATTTCAAGAGCGTGGGACTGGACGGGACGGATAGCTACGGCTGCTACTGTTTATGCGTCAAGGACAACGACACGATTGATTGGAACGTGTGCGAATACGCCGACCCGTTCCGGACGATTAAGAAGATGGAGATGAACGGGACGTACAAGCGAAAGAGGTAAGCGGATTCGATCGTATCAAACGAAAATGGGGCACGCGCGGCATCGGGTTCATCCGTATCCGCGCGTGCCGCTTTGTCTTGATTGTGTAATAACCGATGGCAGCTTCAACAGGTGAATGAGTTGACGCGATGTTTTCGAGGTGGATAGACTTCGGTTGAGTCCGCTCAGTGGGATGTGGGTACCTTCGGAATAGGATAGGCAAATAAATAATGCATCGTTTCGCCGTCATCCTGGTCACCGCCTTCTTCTTCACGGTCGGTTGCAACCGAAAAGAAGCCGGTCAAGCGCCTTCTGAAGGGGACGCCGGCGGGACGGTACAGCCTGTGGCCACGCCCGTTTCGGACCCGCCGGGCCGGCAAACGAATGAAGCGGTTCCGCCGAAGCCCACTTCGCGCTCAGCCTCCGGTGAAAACGTGTTGCTCATCACGATTGATACGACCCGCGCCGATCGCCTTGGTTGCTATGGATACGCGAACGGCAAGACGCCGGCGATCGACGAGTTGGCCGCGCACGGAACCCTGTTTGAACAAGCCTACACTCAGGTCCCGATTACCCTTCCCGCCCATTGCTCGATCATGACCGGCCGCTATCCGCGCGAGCACGGCATCTCGGACAACGCCGCGGCAAAGTTGGCGGCTTCGCATCCCACGCTAGCGAAACTGGCCAAGGACAAGGGCTACCGGACCGGTGCGTTTGTGGCGAGCTACATCCTCGATTCTCGCTTTGGGTTGGACGCCGGGTTCGACACTTACAACGACGACATGGGAACTCGCGATCGGAACACCGATCCCACGCACTGGGAACAACCCGCCAACGTGGTGACGGACCGTGCCCTCGAATGGCTGAAGTCCAACAGCGATGGCAACTTCTTCGCATGGATTCACTACTACGATGCTCATGATCCGTATGCCCCACCCGCGGAATTCGCCCAAATCGGGTCGGGGCCGTACGACGGTGAAGTGGCTTTCATGGACACCCAGATCGGCCGCCTCACAAGATGGCTAACCGATGAAGGGCTTAACGAACGGACCCTGGTCGTTCTGGTTGGTGATCACGGTGAGTCATTCGGCGAGCATGGCGAACATGGCCACACGATTTTTCTGTACGAGACCAACCTGCACGTCCCGCTCGTCTTCTCGCACCCCCACCTGGTGAAGCCGGGCCGTCGAGTGCCGAACATCGTCGAGGTCGTTGATGTGCTTCCAACGATCGTGGGGCTCCTGGGATGGGCGCCGGTTGAGGGGTTGGGGTCTCGTTCGTTGGCCGAAGCGCTGCGAGGTGGGGAAACCGATGATCGTCCGGCCTATTCTGAGAGCCTCTACGCCCTGCACACTTACGGCCTCGCCGAGCAGCGAAGCTTGATTACCACCCGCTGGAAATATATCTCGTCAGCCGAACCTGAATTGTACGACCTGCGTTCGGACCGCGATGAAAAAGTGAATTTGATCCGTGTTGAAAAACAGGTCGCGAGCGAGATGCTGGACGGTCTTCGTGCTCGTTACTCGGCGATGATGCCCGGCAAAGCGGAAGCCTTGCCCTTCGACGTTAAGTCTCGTCAGGGACTAGCCGCGCTGGGTTATGTGGATACGAGCGACGCTTTTCCCGAAGAGTTCCTGACCCCAAAACTATTGGACCCGAAAGACCACCTGGTCATCATGGACCAACTCAAGGTGGCCCGGCGAATGATGGCCGACGACCGTGACGAACTGGCCCTCCCTCTATTGATCGGCGCCGGCGAGAAGCTGCCCAAGTCGATGGCGGTTCAGTCGACGCTTGGAAGTTGCTATCTGAGGGTCTACGACAAACAAGAGCAAAAGATCCCCGGCTCCGGCAAGGAAGCCCTGCTCACCAGAGCCCTGAAAGCGCTGAACGCTACGATTCAACTCGACCCGACCAACCAAATGGCCTTGGTCAGCCTCGGCGACGTTCTCGTCCGGCTTCATCGGGCCAATGAGGCCGTCCAGCACTATCTCACGGTTCTCAACACCGATGATTCGCACGCGGAGGTCCACTTGAAGCTGGGTGAAGCCTATCGCGAGGCCGGGCGGCTCGACGAAGCAATCCGCAGCTACCGGAAAGCCATCGAACTTGATCCTACCCTCGCCAAGGCTTACTACGACCTGGGCGTCATTTACGCGGACCGTGACCAACTCGACGAGGCTTTGCGACACTACCATGAGGCCGCGCGGCACAATCCCCATGATCCGATCACACGATACAATTTGGGAATAACTCTTTATCGCCTCGAGCAATATCCCGACGCCATCGTGGAGTTCCAGGAGGCGTTGCGCCTCAAGGAAAACTATGGCGACGCCATGATCAATCTCGGCGTCGCCATGCTGAAGAATAATCAAATAGGCGAAGGCCAGGCCATGCTCTTTAAGGCAACCTCGGTGCCCGGCAGCGAGGCCGAAGCCTTCTTCAACCTCGGAGTGGCCCTTGCCCAGCAGGGCGCCCTGAATCAAGCTATACGCTTCTACGAAAATGCCGTATCCATGAAACCGACGTACGCGCCGCCGATCGAAGAACTGACGCGGCTCTATCTCGCCAGCGGCCGTGCCGCAGAAGCGGTGCGCATTCTTCGAATCGGCGCCAAGAGCGCTCCGCGCGAAGTGCGGTTTTCGAACATGCTCGCCAAAGTCTTGGCCACCTCGCGGGACGACGCGGTACGCAACGGGGCGGAGGCGGTCGGATACGCGGAACAGGCGAGCAAGCTGACGGCGGATCGTCATCCCGGCGTTCTTCAAACGCTGGCCGCGGCGCGGGCCGAGGTGGGCGATTTCGCCAAAGCGAAAGAAGTGGCAACCCGAGCCCTGAGCCTTGCGAAAACGAGCGGCAATGCAGAACTGGTACGCGATCTGGAGACACAAATCCAAGGTTTTGAAGAGGGACGACCGGTCCGTGCGCCAAACTTCTAACCCGATGGCTCGGCTTCGGTTGGTCGCGATCACCCGCGTGGCCTTCGCCGCATTGGCCCTGGGTCTGACGGATTGTCGTCGTTCACACAAGTCCGAAGGCGAGGTCGTCGGTTCTCTCAAAGGCCACAACCTCCTGATCATCACGCTCGACACGACCCGCGCGGACCGGCTCGGATGCTATGGATATGCCAAGGCCCAAACCCCTACGCTCGACGCCCTCGCCAAGAAAGGCACCCTCTTCGAGAACGCTTCGGCGCAGGTGCCGCTTACCCTTCCTTCCCACTGTTCGATTTTCACCGGGCGTTATCCGAAGGAACACGGCGTCCGCGTTAATGGACATAACTCGCTCCCCGAGGGAACCGAAACGCTTGCGACTTTGCTTAAACGGCAAGGATATCAGACCGGCGCGACAATCGCCGCATTCGTCCTTCATTCGGTCTTCGGACTTCATAGGGGTTTTGATTCGTACAACGATGACGTCGCCAGCAGCGGCGGGGACGCTTGGAGCCTGACCGCGGAACGGCGGGCGGACACGGTCACCGACGCCGCCCTGAAGTGGTTAGAACTGCCGCGACAAGACCCCTTTTTCGCCTGGGTCCACTATTTCGACCCCCACGACCCCTATGACCCGCCCGAGCCCTTCCGCGGGAAGTTCGTCCAACCTTACGACGGCGAAATCGCCTTCATGGACTCGCAGATCAAGCGCATTGTCGATTGGCTCGAGCAGTCAGGACATGCGGCGAAGACCCTGCTCATCGTCGCCGGGGACCATGGTGAATCGTTCAGCGAGCACATCGAGCATGGCCACGGCGTGTTCCTTTATCGCACGGCCATTCACGTTCCCCTATTGGTGGTGCATCCGAAGGAGATCCCGGCCGGTGTGCGGGTTTCGACGGCGGTCGACCTGATCGACTTGTTGCCAACGGTGGTTGAACTCCTCGGTCTCGCCGATACCGTTCAGATGTCCGGCCGCTCGTTGGCGGGCGTATTTCGAGGGGAGGCACTCGACCCGCGGCCCAGCTATTCCGAAAGCCATTACGCCCACTACTCATTCGGTTGGGCCCAACAACGGAGTCTGACGACTGATCGTTGGAAATACATCTCTTCCACTGAGCCGGAATTGTACGATGCGGCCGCGGACCCAAATGAAACGCGTGACCTGATCCGGCTGTCGCCCGACGTCGCGAGGACGATGCGGGAAGCAATCGAACAGATGTTTGGAGCGATGACTGGGACCGACGCCCCCGAGGCGGCGCTCGACGAAGAGGCGCGACGCCGCCTTTCCGCTTTGGGCTACGTCGCCGAGGGATCGATGAAAGGCTCAGATGACTTCCTCACGAAAGACTTGCCAGATCCCAAACGCAATTACGACGTGGTGTTGCTCACCATCAGGGCCGACGATCATATGGATGCGGGTCGACCGGAGGAGGCCCTCGCGCTGCTCGAGGAGGCCGTGAGGAAGGCCCCAGAGGCGTTCCAAATCAAGGAAAAAATGAGCCGATGCCTGGAACGGCTTAATCGTCGCGACGAGGCGATTCTAGCCATTCAGTCCATGTTACAGGCAAATCCGCGACATCTGAGCTCATTGTTGCGGATGGGCAACCTCCTGTTGGACGCAGGCCGAACAGGCCCCGCCATCGAGCATCTTCAGGCGGCGCTGGCCATCGAGGAATCCAATGCCCGCACCCACGCCCATCTGGCCAAGGCCTTGCACCGAGAGAAGAGATGGGATGAAGCCATCGCTCATGCGCGGCGTTCGCTCGAACTGAGCCCGTCGTATTCGGTGATTCACATCGAGCTCGGCGCCATTCTCGCGGAAAAAGGCAATGTGGCGGAGGCCGTTGCGGTCTTTCAAAAGGCCGCCGAACTGGAGGCGTGTCGCTACGAGGCAAATTACAATCTGGGCCTCCTCGCGTTGCGGCGGGAGAGACCCGAGGAGGCGGAGCATTACTTTGCAGAAGCTTTGCGGATCGCGCCGGCCGATGCCCGAGCGATGGGTCAATTGACCAAGCTGTTTCTTCAGCAGCGCCGCATCGGTGATATGGTCCGCGTACTACGCGACGCCGCGGCCGCAGAACCGAACAATGTGCGCTTCGCCTTCAGCTTGGCCCAGATCCTAGCGACCAGCCGGGATGCGACCGTTCGAAACGGGCAAGAGGCCATTCGATGGGCGACGCGTGCCGCGGAGCTCACCGACCATGGCGATCCCGAAGTCCTGGCGATGCTCGCCGCCGCGTACGCCGAGGCCGGCGAATTCAGTCGCGCGATCGAAGTAGGGAAAGCAGCACTGTCTAAGGCCCAACTGAACAGTGATGACCGGCTGGCCGGGCGAATTCGCCTGCAACTGACCGAGTTTGAGCAGGGAAAGGCCGTTCGCGACCCCAGCCTGTAGAGAGGTCATTATATCATAAGTGATTGTCAATTCGTAGTTTATGATGTTTTCCGGCTCTCGCAGACGCTCCGCTAACTTTTGCGGTTTTCTTGTTGAAATACGTAGCCAGCTTAGGGTACATTAAAGCTTACCGGACGAGCCGAGATTGCGTCAGATAGTCGGCGTCCGGACCTGTCCGTGTTGCTGGGACAATTTGGTGTTGAAGCGTTCGTTCGCATGGCAGCGAAAACCGTGTTATCTCCCCTGACCATGGTTCGTGGGACCAAGCGACTTGCTGGGTTGGCGGTGGCTATTTCGGTCAGCGCCGCACTCATGGCCTATGCCGTTGCCTCCCCGAGTCATTGGTGGCTCGGCTGGGTGACGCTGCTTCCACTCTTTTTCGCCATTCGTGTCGGCACGCCGTTGCAGGCGGCCTCATCGGCCGGGTTATGGGGCGCGCTGGTTTTCGTCTGCTCCGCGTTGTTCGGCGACACTTCCCTTGACCGAAATCTTCTGTCCTTGGGCATATTGATCCTCGTCCCCGCGGCCTATGCATGGGTCGGCGCGCGGATGACTCGGCAGGTCGGGTTCAGCCCGTTCCTGCTTGGCTTGGGGTGGATGGGTGTTGAGTTCGCCCTGCGTCCGGTCGGGTTGAAGCATGGTCTGCTCGCTTCGACGCAGGACGGCAACGTGCTGATCGGGGCCTTGGGGAGTTTCGCGGGGTACGTAATCGTCGCGTTTGTTGTGGCGTATATCAACGCCGCGCTCCTTTCCGTGATCGCCGAGGTTCGAGTGTCCACGTCGGGGCTGCGGTATGTCCGTGGCGTGGCCGCCCTTCCGCAACGAATCATTCTGTTAGACATTCCGTGTTTCTTGGACCACGTGGCCCGTCCTTCGCGGCCGCGTGCGCCTCCGATCTTTGCCTAGGACGCTTCTCCTGCTTGGAGCGTCCCCCCTCGGTGTCGTGTAGCGTCAAAGACTTGGTCAAAATGGGAGTGCCGTTCTGCCCGCAGATTGATTGGGCGCGTTTTCGAGCGTCCGGAGGATCGTCGGGTTTCGGGCGGCCTGGGCAGAGGAAAGTTGTTGGGGAAACCTTCGTTTCTCCACCCCAAATTTGTATTTCGGAGGTTTCGGAAGATGAGAAAGAGCTTATTTACGACGGTCGGCGCGTGCTTGCTGACCACGATTGCGTTTGCGGATCTGCCGCAAATCGTTAAGGACAGATCGACAAATAGTATGGACAAGGGCGGGACGCCGGCGGCTTCGACCAACTCCGCCGGCCCGTGCGCGAATTCGGTCGGCCCTTGCTGCCAGCCGTGCCTTTATTTCGAGGATTTTGAGGGTCCCGACTTTGTCGTCGGCGCCAATATCCTCGGCCAGGGTGCCGCCGGCGGTATCTTCGAGACGTGGAACACCGGTTGCGGCGGAAGTCTCACTGGTGCCATCGTCTCGGACGCGAATCCGTTCGGTGGCAGCGCGAAGCACCTGCGGCTCCGCAAGGACCCGGTTCTGCCGACGACGCCGGCGGGCGGTTGCATCGTGGCGGCCCGTGTGCCCGCCAACGCGATCGCCGAGGCCAACACTCCGCCGATCGGTCCAACGACCGTGTCGCACGAAGTGGCCATTTCGGCGGTTGGCGGCTCGAACTTCAACACCCAGCCCCAGGCTCGGTGGCAAGGTTTCTCGACCGCCCGTGTGCTGTATTTCTATCTCGGGCAGATCTACGCCCTGGACGTTCTTCCCGGTCTCGGCATCTCGTTCGGATTCGTGGGCGCGTGGGACACGACGGGCGGCTATCAGCACCTGGACATCGCGTTAGATCCGTGCAATCCATTCCACTGCAACGGTGGTGTGGATAGCGGTCTTCCCTGCACCGACGACGCCGATTGCGTCGGCGATGGCGCGGCGATTCCGGACGGCGTTTGCGCGGGCCGGATTCATTATGACTACGGCAACGGCGCGGCCGTCTACGACGGTGCGATCTACGGCGGCGTGAACGTCGACCAGTTCCTGGTCTATTCGGACAACTTCGGCGAGTTCATGGACGTCGACGACGTGGAAATCGTTCGCGGCGATCCCTGCCCGACGACGTGCGGCGCCGACGGCATTGAGCCCGGCGAGGAGTGCGAGGCGGATGATGATTCACCGTGCCCAGGCAAGTGCGTCCAGCCCGGCGGGACTGGCCCCAACGGCGAGCCGCCGTGCACCTGCGTCATCCAGAACGCCGATCCGTGCGATGCGTATCCGGTGGAGAACGACGTCGAGTTCGTGAAGACCGCCCACGGCGGCTGGTTCACGTTCACGGCGAGCGCCCCGGCCTATGCGGCTGAGAGCTGCGGCACGCCCAATTACGACAGCCAGTTGTCCGTATGGACGGGTACCTGCGACAGCCTGACGTTGGTCACCGTCAACGACGACTGCTATGACGGCCCCGACTACGGCGCCAATTCCGATCCGTTGGCCTCCTGCTACGATGGGCCGTCGGCGTTGGCTTTCCCGTACAACGCCTGCCTGTGCGCTCCGACGACGCTCGGCCAGCAGTATTGGGTTTATGATGACCGGATTGCCGGCAGTCCGGTGGGTCGCACGATTCACTTGCTCGTCAGCAAGCGGAATGACTGCGGCGCCATCTGGGGCGATCGTGGTGCCTGCTGCAATGGTCTGACCGGAACGTGCACGGACGACGTGGCCTCGACCGATTGCGACGGCCCGTTCCAGACCTTCACGCTCAACAAGTCGTGCGGGACGCCGGAAGCTGGGCCATGCGTCCAGGTTACGGGCGCTTGCTGCTCGGATCCGGTGAACGGAACTTGCGTTGCCGGCGTGCCTCAGTCCGCGTGCCCGGCTCCGGGCGTGTGGACGCCGAACGGGTCGTGCACTGCGGTTTGCGCCCCGCACCTGGGTGCATGCTGCGACACGGATTCCGGGGCGTGCAACGATGGCACGCTTCTCGCTGACTGCTCGGATGCCGGCGAGGTCTGGACCGATGGCGCTCTGTGCGCGGATGTTGAGTGCGAGTCGGCCTCGATTCCGACCGTCTCCGAGTGGGGTCTCGTCATCATGACGCTGCTCCTGCTCGCGGGCGCGAAGGTTTACTTCGGCCGCCGTCGCGAAGTTCTGGCGTAATTCGCCAGATGCTTGAAGTCTGATGAAAAACGGGCGGCGACCCAATTGTGGGTCGCCGCCTGATCATCGGACGATTCGTGGCGCCGTAAGGGGCGCAAAGAGACTTCTCGGAGTGGTTCAAGAACAGGCGGGTCCGGCCAACGGCCGGGCTCGCTTTTTTTGATGGTCCCTGGTCCCGTAGCTTGGTCGCGGTTTCCCTCGCCGGCGGCACCTAGAGCGAAAACGGCCTGCGACCTAGAAAAACGAAGGTTTCGACAAAAACAAGCTGATTTTGTAACGAATGCCCAAAACGTCCGAAAATCTCTCTTTACACCAACCCGAGATGTGGTATACTTTCGGCGGTTGGTTCGTGGCATCGAGGCGCGTACG
>Ga0137431_1000196_pt1 | contig 27220 bp, 19 predicted proteins | sample EasRivERMZT800_2_FD_104646 | JGI IMG/M metagenome (GOLD analysis project Ga0137431, IMG submission 104646) | Soil microbial communities from meander-bound floodplain in the East River, Colorado, USA - East River MetaG ERMZT800_2 | ecosystem: Environmental > Terrestrial > Soil > Floodplain ... | reverse complement strand
GGGTGATGTTTTGAATTTCTGTTCCTTCACCGGCCTCTTCACCTATCAGCGATAATTCTTTCTGGATATTTCCCCTCTTTACCATCAGCATCCGCATAGCTTCCATGTCTGCCATCTGGGCCGAAGCGTCTTTAAACTTCTTATATTCCAGGATTTTATTGATCAGTTCTTCGCGGGGATCAATTTCATTACCCTGGGCATCGAGCTCCTTGCGCGGCAGCAGCATCTTTGCTTTAATCCTCATCAGGGTAGAAATAAACAAAATGAATTCGCTGGAAAGCTCAATATTTACAGACTGCTGCTGGTGTAAATAATCCAAAAAATCGTTCGTGATCTTTGTAATTGGTATATTATAAATATCCAATTCATCCCTTTCAATAAAGAACAAAAGCAGATCAAATGGGCCTTCAAACTGGGCCAGTTTAATCTGGTATGATGATGTATTTGACATGCGCTATAATTAAAAACCTCGTTTCCCTTTTTGAAGAAAGAGGGGTCAAAAATAAGGGAAATATGGTTGCCTGTTATTTCTTTAAAGCATCCCGTATCTCGCGGAGTAAAACAATCTCCTCCGGTGCTGGAGGCACAGCAGCCACCTCTTTTTTCCTAAAACTGTTCATGCCTTTAATAATCAAAAACAACACAAAAGCAATTATTATAAAAGACAGAATAGCTGCAATGAATTTGCCAAGCAAAATCCCTCCAGGCGCCCAGGTTGCTATATCTGCAGCACCTGCCGCTTTCAAGGCAGGCTTTAACAAAAGCGGGGTAATGATATCCTCAACAAGTGAATTAATAATTTTGCCAAATGCGCCGCCGATAATTACGGCAACAGCTAATTCTACTACATTGCCTTTAGTAGCAAATTCTCTGAATTCCTTTAGCATGCCCATAGTTCCTGGTTTTAGTGTAAATAAAAAAAATTTAAGTTATCTACTTTCCGAACATATCTATCTTTTTGATCAGCATTTTTACGGGCAAGTTTTCCACGCCAATTGCTATTTTTTTAAACCCGGGTATTGCATTTTTAAGCTTTTGAGTTTATCACGCAATGCCGTTGCAACTATGTATTCTTTATACCAGTTCTGGTCTGCCGGAATGATCGTCCACGCCGGCTTATCGCAATTCTTAAAACAATCCTCATACATTTCCATGTACTTATCCCATAACCTGGCCTCTTCAAAATCTCTTTCATTATACTTCCACATCTTCGCCGGATCCTTCATTCTTTCACTTAATCTTTCATGCTGCTCTTCAGGAGATATGTGCAGGTAAAACTTGAGTATATGAGTGCTGTTGTGGTCCTGCAGCAATTCTTCGAAATCATTGATGGCCTTCATTCTTTTTTTTGCCAGCTTATCATCACACCATTGATGCACCCTGGTTATAACGATATCTTCATAATGGGACCGGTTGAAAACCTGGATCATTCCCTTTTGCGGGGCGTAATGATGAATCCGCCAGAGAAAATCATGACTTAGTTCCTCTTCGGTGGGCGGCTTAAACGACTTTACCGTTACGCCCTGCGGATTCATATTACCAAGTACATTTTTTATTAAACCATCCTTGCCACTGGTATCCATACCCTGTATGATGATCAACAGGGAGTGCTTATGCTCGGCATATAAAAGATTTTGAAGCTCGTCGAGCTGTTCAAGAATTAAATTTGTGGCTTCCCTTGTTGTTAATTTATCAAGATCTTTAGGTGCACGGGTATCTATTTCTTTTAAATTAATATCGGCCATATACCTCCCTTTTAATATCCGGCAATATAAAAAATACTATTGTATCTTCCTGTTTTATGACGCTCGCCGTTCTTTTATGAGTAATAGATTAATCAATTGGTTCATCTTTATACTGCTTTGTTTTATCTGGGGCAGCTCGTTTATAATGATGAAGGTAAGCAACCAGGGAATGACGCCTTACCAGGTAGCAGCGCTTAGAATCTTTTCAGCTGCGCTGGTCTTTATTCCATTTGCGATTTTTCATTTACAGGAAGTAAGCCGTAAAACTGCTGGGTTGCTCGTCATCACAGGTTTCTTCGGAAATCTTTTACCTGCATTTTGTTTTGCAATTGCCCTGGTTAAAATCGATAGTTCACTTACCGGCATTCTTAACTCGCTTACCCCAATTTGCGTCGTGCTGGCGGGTATTCTTATTTTCAAAGACAAGATTAAAAGACAAAAGATATGGGGAGTGATCATAGGGTTTGCCGGGTTATGTTTGCTGACACTAACTCAAAACGATATAAGCCTAAAAAATGCTGGTTATTCCACTCTCGTTATTCTGGGCACCATCTCTTATGGTATTAATGTAAATCTTGTTGGCCATTATTTAAAATCCATAAAGCCGTTGCATATAGCAACAATATCATTGGCCTTTATGAGCGTGCCAGCCGCCCTGGTACTCTGGCAACAGGAGTTTTTGCGTGCGGACTTTTCCAACAGTACCGTGCAATGGTCATTGATAAATTGTTTGCTTCTTGGAATTGTAGGCACCGCTTTTGGCACCGTTCTCTTCTACTTGTTAGTTCAAAAGGCCGGCGGTTTGTTTGCATCCCTTGTTACCTATGGAATTCCTTTTGTTGCCTTGTTCTGGGGCTTTATTGATGGAGAAAAAACAGGCTGGGTTGAAATACTTTGCCTCGCGATCATTTTGTCGGGAGTGTATCTTGCCAACAGGCGTGAGAAAAAAACGGGACAGTTTGATTAAGAAAAAATCAATCAAAATATTTTGACAGGCATAACTGTATTGCTAATAGCAAACGAGGTCGCCTTTTCCTGGGCAGTCTCGTTTTGGGTTCTAAATTAAAAGTCCAGCATTCTTTTTGCGATAGTCAGGACCAGTTGTTGGTGTTATTCGGCAGAAAAAGGAAGTAACCTTAAAAATCGGAATGGCAGTTAGGTTTTGTTAAATTATACTGCCATAATTTCCTTTTCTTTTGATACCAGGTGTTTTTCAATCTGAGAAATATACTTATCGGTGACCTGCTGTACTGATGTTTCTGCGTCTTTTGCTGCATCTTCGCTCAGACCGCTTTTCTGCAATCGTTTAATACTTTCAATCGCATCGCGGCGAATATTGCGGGTAGCCACTTTTGAATGCTCGCCTTCCGCCTGGCATTTTTTTACCAGTTCTTTTCTTCGTTCTTCGGTGAGCGGTGGTAGTGAAAGACGAATGATAGCTCCGTCATTTTGCGGGGTAACCCCTATATTGGCAGCTATGATAGCCCTTTCAATTGGCTGAAGCATATTTTTTTCCCAGGGCTGAATGGTCATAGTGCGGGCATCCAGCACGCTTATATTAGCTACCTGGTTAACCGGCAACGGTGAACCGTAGTAGTCAACAACTATACTATCCAGCATTTGAGGGTTAGCTTTACCTGCTCTTATTTTGATCAGTTCCGCCTCCAGGTGATTGATTGCTTTCTTCATTTGCTCTTCTGTACCGGCAATGATTGTAGATACGTCTCCAGTCATAAAAAAAATTTGAGAGAGGCAAAGCTAATAAAAGCAGGTGTTTTAAAAAAAATACAGGGAAGTTCGATTTCCTCCTGCACTAACCCCTTCCTTTCTAAAAATGCTAATTATGATCGGCGGTGGCTGTTTCTTGTGTAAGGGTAACAACTTTAGAAGTTGTTTTCAGCTCAGTAGTACCATTCATTCGCTTAGCAATAGTCATGGTATGTCTTGGTCTTCTATAGTATAAAAAACCAAAGCCAGCGAAGGATATCAAAAGCATAATAAGCAAAACGTATGTTGAGCCAATGGATCGAAGACTGTAGGCCAGCATAACAAAGGAAATGTTAATGCAGACACAGATAAAAGTTACGGCAGCATGGCCAAAACCAATACTTAGAAGCAAATGATGAACATGATTACGATCTGGCGTAAATGGGGAACATCCTTTGGAAATACGAATGGCAAAAACACGAAGTGTATCCAGTAAGGGAACGATCAGGATTGAAAAACCGATTGCTGCTGCTGAGCCAATAGGAATAGCTATCGTGGGGTCGCTGGCAACATTAATGAATTTTATTACCAGGATTGCATTTACCAATCCAATCATCAAGGAACCAGAATCGCCCATGAAGATTTTAGCCGGGTGATGATTAAAAATAAGAAAGGCCATCAGGCTGCCGGCTAGCGAATAGGCCAGCAAGGCGTACGCCTGCAAGCCAACCATAAAAAAATATGTTCCCAAAATAAGCATAGTCAGCAAACCCAGGCTTGCCGCCAGGCCATCAATGCCATCGATAAGGTTGAATGAATTTATGATAACGATAATAGTAAGGTAGGTCAGGGCAAGAGCAAAAGTTTCGGGCAACTGATCAAAGCCAAAAAGACCATGCATGCTATCAAGGCGTATCCCTCCCAAATGAATAATGATGGAGGCGGCTATCATCTGGCCGACAAACTTCTTGCTTGCCGATAATACTATAATATCATCTTTGAGTCCCAGAAAAAAAATAACAAGGGCCGCTGCAAAGAAATATTGAAATTCCGGATTAAGGTAACCTTGTATGGATAATAAAGCAGCAAGCAAAAAACCACTGAATATAGCTACACCACCTAAGGAAGTAACGGCATGGGTATGAACCTTTCGTTCATCAGGAACATCATAAAGTTTCTTCTGTTCCGCAATTTGCAAAACAACCGGTATAGCCAGAAAAGATATAATGAAAGACACAGAGGCTGTTAACAATACATCTAGCATCAAGCAGGGATTTTACAGTACAAAAATATGCTTAAATCATATAGTTTATCATTTGAATATGAATCATTTGCTACTGACCCACTTCAAATGATCCGATGTTCACAGGAGCATTCGATTTAAAGCAGCTTACTATCAATGGATGGATTTTTTTGACTAAAAAACTGCACTTTTGCAACAACACTCTTTTCTTCCGAGGGGGCAAGATACAAAAAGTTTAAAAAGTTCCTAATTTTTATGGCTGAACTCGAAGCAATTGCATCGCAGATACGAAGGGATATAGTAAGAATGGTACATGGATCAAGCAGTGGCCACCCAGGAGGCTCGTTGGGGTGTGCTGATTTTTTTGCTGCTCTTTATTTCAGGATCATGAAACATGACCCTTCCTTTAATATGAACGCAACCAATGAGGATGTTTTTATTTTGTCAAACGGCCATATTTCCCCTGTGTTTTATGCTACCCTGGCCCGCTCCGGATATTTTGATATAAAAGAATTGTCCACGTTTCGCAAACTTAATTCACGCCTGCAGGGTCACCCAGCTACCCATGAACACTTACCCGGAGTCAGAATTGCCAGCGGATCGCTTGGGCAGGGCATGAGTGTGGCCATCGGTGCAGCTCTTTCAAAAAAATTAAATAATGAAAAAAGAATTGTTTTTTCCTTGCATGGCGACGGAGAATTGGATGAAGGGCAGGTTTGGGAAGCGATTATGTTTGCTGCGCATCACAAAGTCGACAATTTGATTTCGACCGTTGATTGGAATGGCCAGCAAATTGACGGTCCCACGGACAAGGTAATGAACCTTGGGAATATTCGTCAGAAATTTGATGCCTTTGGCTGGACTACTCTGGAGATGAATGGTAATGATATGGATGATGTAGTTGCCACTCTGGAAAAAGCGAAATCATTAACCGGCCAGGGGAAACCAATCGGTATCATGATGCATACCGAAATGGGTAAAGGCGTCGATTTTATGGAAGGTTCTCATGAATGGCATGGAATTGCGCCCAACGATGAACAGCTAGCGAAAGCATTAGCGCAATTGCCGGAGACGTTAGGTGACTATTGAACCCCACCTGCTAAAGGGGGGTTATAATTTCCGCAATGAGTATTTCCGATTCTGCAATGAAGCTCATCATCCTTCGATGTTTTCTCAACCTAAGTCCCGTTGAGGACAGGTTTATTCACTTCTTAAAGAGAATTCCTGGTTTGCAGCCTTACGGGAAGGTAACCACGAGGCAAGCAGTGCGATGACAAAAACCGTAGCACTTACCAATAAGAAATCGACGGCGCGAAGCTTTACCGGGAAATAGTCGATCAGAAAAGAGCCGCCCTGAAGCGGTATCATATGAAAATTTATCTGCAACAGAGTTATTATTAAGGCAAGAAGCATGCCTGCAGCTGTGCCAATTAATGCCAGCAGTAATCCCTCAGTTAAGAATATTTTTTGAATGAAATTCCTCGTGCTTCCCAATGCATGCAGCACGTTTATATCCTTTTGCTTTTCGAGTACCAGCATTGTCAATGCCCCGATCATATTAAAGGCTGCCACAACCAGTATCAGGCACAGTACACCATAAATGACCCATCGTTCCATATTCATCACCGCGTATAAACTTTGGTTTTGCTCATACAAAGTCTGAACCTTGTAATGATCGCCAAACACCTTCCTTACCTGTGCCTGAAGGTCTTTAGCTAATGAAGGATCGTCCAGGCTGATCTCAATGCCGCTGTATTGATCAGCGTCCATCTTCAATGCCTTTTTTGCAAAATCTATATTGGTAATGCCATATTTATTATCAAAATCCTGCTGAATCAGGAAAGCAGAGGAAGTCCGGATGGAATCACTGCTGATATCATTCAAAGGATCTAGCTGTTCCGTGCTGCCTTTGCGTGGTAAATAAATCTTAAGAACAAAAATATTCCGGTCAGCCTGTATGCCCAATGCTCCTTCCACACCCGCACCTAAAATAAGTTTGGGGTTTTCTGCCGATCCGAGGTCATACTCGCCTTTTACAATGTGATCAGCCACGCCAGTAACATAGCGATAATTATCGTCAACGCCCTTCAAAAACATGACTGACTGGAAGTCCCCATTTTGTATCAGGGCTTTTTCTTCCACCACCAATGAAAAGTTCTTTATCCCATTAATACCCTTCAGCCGCTGCAATTGTTCCGCTGAAACAGTGATATTCTTTCCAGACTCCGGGAATATTTTCAGATCAGTATAAAACGAAGAGTACAACGATTTCACAAGATCCTCAAAACCGTTAAAAACGCTTAGGACAAGTATCAGGGCTGTTGTTCCGATAATGATAGCTGTAATGCTTACCCAGGCAATCACGTTGATTGCATTGACGGATTTTTTTGCTTTGAAATATCGCCAGGCGAATAATAAGTTCAAGAGGTTTAAAAGTTTAATAATTTAATTTGTCTATCGCCATACGATAACTTACTCCCCTTCGGCGGTTGGGGGTTTGATCTGCTTGAATATCTCTTCCATTCTAAATACATGATCCAGCGTATCATCACGGAAAAATCGCAACACAGGTATGTTGCGCAACTGGTGCCTGACCCTGGAAGTGAGTTCTTTTTTTATTTCATGATGGCGGTCTTCAATCTTTTTTAAAGCTGTTTGTACATCTTTTACCTGGAACAGGCTGAGATAAAATCTTGCTTCGTGGAGATCCGGCGTAATCTTCACCAATGAAATGGATACCATACCTCCATCGATCATATTAAGGCCTAACCGTTGAAATATGGTGCTCATTTCCTCATGCAATAGTCCTGCTATCTGTTTTTGTCTTTTTCCCTCTTCCATAAATATGTCATTAGTATGGTGATCATTCCTCGAGCTTCGGCGGACAAAGTAAAATTAGTTACTTTGCGCCGTTTAAGCGATTTAAGAGTAATAATGAAGAAATATTCACGGATTTTTGGATACTTAGGAGAACATCCGGGCAAACTGGCCCTATATTTTGTTTGCACCATCTTAGCTACCATTTTTGGAGTTATCTCCATTGGGATGCTCATTCCTTTTTTTGGATTAATCTTTGATACGGGACAGTCTACAGGTGGTGATATGATCAAAACCAATGTACTGGGTTCCTACATTACAGACAACCTTATTAAAATAATAAATGAAAGGGGCAAAATTGCCGGACTTACAGCTATCTGCATTTTCATTATTGCTGCAACCATCCTAAAAAATCTTTTTCTCTACCTTTCGAACAGGATATCGGTCCCTCTTCGCAGCCTGATCATTACGCAACTTCGTGGTGAATTGTATAATAAAATTTTGCGGTTGCCGGTTGGTTATTTTACAGAGAAGCGCAAAGGTGATATTATTTCAAGGATGACAAATGATATTGCCGAAATAGAAGGTTCAGTTATTGGGACATTCGACGGAATGATAAAAGATCCCTTAACTGTATTAGGTTACCTGGTTTTCCTGGTTATTATTTCACCGAAACTTTCCCTGTTTTTGCTAATACTCATGCCCGTCACGGGTATCCTGATTGGCAGGATAAGCCGGACATTGAAAAGACAATCGCAGGATGCGGCAATCAAGCTAGGTGAAGGCCTTTCCATAATGGATGAAACTCTCAGCGGGCTCCGGGTAATAAAAGCTTTTTTAGTAGAAAAGCTGATGAGTTCGAGATTTCAGAAAGTAAATGCCGAGCTTTTCAGAATCAGAAAAAAAATGGGAGCGCGTCGTGACCTGGCAGCCCCTGTTTCGGAAGTATTAGGAGTAATTGTTTTAAGTATCATTCTCTATTTTGGAGGACGGTTGGTATTGACAGGCAACGGGCTTGAAGCAAAAGAATTGATCGCCTATATTGCTTCTTTTGCTATGCTGATCAATCCGGCAAAAAACATTTCTACTTCATTTTTTAATATTCAACGCGGCGCGGCAGCGCTGGCAAGGGTTGAAGAAGTATTGAATGCGCCTGTGGTAGTGGATGAAAATATCAATGGCAAACAGTTGTTGTCATTCAATGACAAGATTGAATTTAGAAAAGTAACTTTTGCATACAGTGATGCCGTTATTCTTGACAATGTTGATCTCATAATTGAAAAGGGTAAAACTGTTGCTTTGGTGGGTTCCTCGGGCGCAGGAAAATCTACATTGGCTGACCTTGTACCGCGATTTCATGATGTTACAGACGGAGAAGTATTGATCGATGATATCAATATCAAGAATTACTCGCTGAAATCGGTACGCAGCCTGATGAGCATTGTTACCCAGGAACCCATATTATTTAACGATAGCATTGCCAACAACATCAGGTTGGGCAAAGAAACGGCTACAGAAGAAGAGATCGTTGAAGCGGCTAAAGTGGCCAATGCCCATCATTTCATTACTCACAAAGAACACGGGTATAATACCAACATCGGCGACCGGGGAAACAAGTTAAGCGGCGGCGAAAGACAACGCCTTACCATTGCAAGGGCAGTGGTGAAAAATCCGCCGATACTTATTTTAGATGAAGCCACTTCTTCATTGGATACAGAAAGTGAACGCCTCGTGCAGGATGCTATTAATAACATGATGCAAAATCGTACAAGTATTGTGATTGCGCACCGACTCTCCACAATCCGGCATGCCCATGAAATAATTGTGCTACAGAAAGGAAAGATCGTGGAGCGGGGCACTCATGATGAGTTGATGCTTCAAACTGGTTTTTATAAACGATTGGTGGAAATGCAGGAGTTGAAATAGAGTCCTTTTTACCACGTGAGGTCAGTCAGCACTGGTTTGCCTCATATAATCCGCAATCGCATTGACTTCTCCTTTACTCGCAAGGCAGGATTCCGTCGTATCTCTTTTTTTATCTTTTAACTCCTCATCACTTCTCGCGAAATAACCAATTTTTGAATCTCGCTTGTTCCTTCACCGATGGTACATAGCTTTGCATCACGGTAATGTTTCTCCACCGGGAAGTCTTTGGTATACCCATAGCCGCCAAAAACCTGTACCGCATCGTTCGCTACTTTCACCGCTACTTCGCTGGCATAATATTTTGCCATGGCAGCTTGCTTTGTTACAGGCAGCTTCCTGTTTTTCAAATCACAGGCCTGCCATGTCAGCAGTTCAGCAGCAGCTATCTCAGTAGCCATATCTGCCAGTTTAAAAGATATGCCCTGGAAGCTGGATATCGGTTTATCAAACTGGTAGCGCTGCTGGGAATATTGCAAAGCTGCTTCGTAAGCTCCTTTTGCTATCCCCAGCGACAGAGATGCAATAGAAATTCGTCCGCCATCCAATACAACCATCGCCTGCCTGAATCCATCTCCAATCTCTCCGAGACGGTTGGCGTCGGGTATCCGGCAATTATCAAATACCATCTCGGCCGTTTCACTGGCCCTCATGCCCAGTTTATTTTCCTTTTTTCCCGCGCTGAATCCCGGTGTTCCCTTTTCGACAACAAACGTGGTTGAATTATTTTTCGTACGTGGTTCCCCTGTACGGCAGATTACAACAGCAACATCGCCGCTTTTGCCATGAGTGATCCAGTTCTTGGTTCCATTAATGATCCAATCATTTCCGTCCTTTACTGCAGTGCATCTCATATTCCCGGCGTCGCTGCCAGTATTAGCTTCAGTAAGCCCCCATGCACCCAACCATTCCGCTGTTGCCAGTTTGGGAAGGTATTTTTTCCTTTGCTCTTCATTTGCAAATGTCATGATATGTCCGGTGCACAGCGAATTATGCGCGGCGAGGCTAAGACCAATCGATCCGCAAACCCTCGCGATTTCTTCAATGACCGTCTTATATTCGAAATACGTGAGACCGGCTCCCCCATATTCTTCGGGCACAAGCACTCCCATCAGGCCCAGTTTCCCCATTTCTTTAAATACCGGGAGTGGAAATTCCTGGCTTTCATCCCATACCATAACGTTAGGTCTTATATATTGCTGCGCAAAATCACGGGCCGTTTGTGCCACCTGTTGCGTCAACTCTGAAACTTCGAAATTCATATTTTGCTTTTTTAAAAGATGTGCCATCACTAAACGTTGTGATGGCACAGTTTATTAGCTGTTATTAAGGTTAACAGCAAGCAATCGTTAAATGGCGATGCAAGTTAAACAAAGTTTTGTAAAGCTAACAAGCGTTAGCCCGCATTTTTTTGATCGCTCTCTTAATTAAGTAAAGTTTCTCATTCAAAATGAAGTAAAAGCCCGTCATAGGCGAGATGGATACCATTAGGCAACTCGGCTTCAATTTGCTCATGCTTGCCAAGCTGGTGAGAAATATGCGTCAGGTAAGCAGTTGGTACATCTAATTCCCGAACCAGTTCAACGGCTTCTTGCAAGTTAAAATGTGAAATGTGTTTTTCTTTTCTGAGTGCATTTAAAACCATCACTTCGCTTCCCCTTATTTTCTGTTGCTCCGGCCCGTCGATAAAATTGGCATCCGTGATATAGGTGAACTTGCCAAAACGAAATCCCAAAACCGGCATATTCAAATGCAGCACTTCAATGGGAATAACCGGGATATTACCCACCATAAAAGGAACGGTTGCAATACTGTTCATTTCAAATTCAGGAATTCCCGGGTATTTAGTATCAGCAAATGCATAATAAAAGTCGCGCCGCACAGCGGCTTCAGTGGGTGCATCGGCATACACTTTCATGGCTTTTTTAGTAAAATAGTTAAATGCCTTCATATCATCCATCCCAGCTATATGATCTTTGTGTGAATGGGTGAGAATGACCCCATCCAGATGTTTTACTTTATGACGAAGCATCTGGCAGCGAAAATCGGGTCCTGCATCTACCAACAGAGTAGTGGTGTCAGATTGTACCAATATACTGGAACGAAACCGCTTATCCTTTTTGTCGGTAGAAGTGCACACGGCACACTCACAGCCAATCATGGGCACACCACTGCTGGTACCACTTCCAAGAAAAGTTATTCTAAGCGGGGGATAAGACACAAAGTAAAGTTAGTCGTTGGTGGGGTAACCGGATAACGGACTTCTGATTTTTTAATGTACAGACCCTTTAACCTTCAACTTTGCTTTTACTTCCTTCTGTTTCTGTACTGGAAGCTATCTCCAAAAAAAGTCTTTTGGCTTCTTCTGTAAGCAGATTGGCATTAATATCCAGTTGAGGGATTAAATCGAGCAATGTATTAATACGGCCTTCGGTTTGCAGGAATTTGTTGAGGACCACAACACGTTTTGCTTCTAAAATGCAATAGCCGCTTTGAAAATTTCCCCTTTCATAGCGCAGCACGTAACCGGCTTGTTCGGGAATAGACTCTAACTTGTCAAGAGTGGTTTGTGTATATCTCATACCCCAAGCCCCTAAAGGAGATGTTTAGCGCTTTAAAATCAAATTTTTTTACAATTGCGAAACTACATTATGTGCTTCTTTTCTTCTTTGAAACATTATCCACAAAATAGTGAAGCTTTGTTCTAAGTTCCCCCTTTAGGGGATAGCGGTTTTACTTACTCTGCATTTTTATCACCGGTACAATCATTTCTTCCAAACTGACGCCGCCATGCTGAAACGTATTACGATAATAATTCACATAGTAATTGTAATTATTGGGATAACACAAAAAACCATCTTCTTTGGCAAATATGAATGATGAATTTATCGTAGGCACCGGTAGCCCTATTTCCCTGGGATCACGAAACGCCAAAACTTCCCTTGGCTCATAATTAAGATTGCGGCCATGCTTATAGCGAAGATTAGTAGTGGTTTGTTTGTCCCCCACCACTTTATAGGGCGTTTTCACCCTCACGCTTCCATGATCTGTTGCGAGCACAACCTTAATTTGTTTGTCTGCTATTTTCTTTAATGCCTGGTGCAGCGGCGAATGTTCAAACCAGCTCATGGTAAGACTCCTGTAGCTCATTTCGTCTCCCGCCAGCTCTTTTAACACCTCCATTTCTGTTCGGGCATGGCTAAGCATATCCACAAAGTTGTAAACGATAACATTCAGATCGTTGCTCATCAGGTTGTGAATATTATTTACCAGGTCCAAACCGGCATTATTATTTAAAACCTTTGTGTATGATACTTTCAGATCTGCCTTACCTAATCGTTTTAACAGTGCCCTGAAAAATTCTTCTTCGTGTAAGTTTTTTCCGCCTTCCTCGTCGTCATTCTTCCATTGTACCGGGAATTTTTTTTCGATATCCAATGGTAACATGCCGGAAAAGATCGCATTCCGGCAATACTGAGTTGCCGTCGGCAGAATGCTGTAAAAACTATCTTCTTCCAATATGCGAAAGCTTTCCGAAAATATGGGCTGAATTGCTTTCCACTGATCAAACCGGAGGTTGTCAATCAATACAAAAAACAGTGGGGTGCCCTTTTCAAGATGCGGGAGCACTTTAAACTGTACCAGCGAATGACTCATCACCGGTCCTTCTGTACCTTTAGGATTTAACCATCCGGCATAATTTTTTGAAATGAATTTGAAAAACTCCGTATTAGCTTCTCCTTTCTGGCTCTGCAATACTTCCTGCATTTCGGGGCTATCACTTTTTTGCATTTCCAGTTCCCAATACACTAACTTTTTATAAATATCCATCCATTCATTGTAATCAGGATTGCTGTTAAGGGCCATGAAGAGATTGCGAAACTGCTGCTGGTAAGCTGTCGTGGTTTTTTCTGCCACCAGCCTTTTATTGTCAATAATTTTTTTCAAACTCAGCCATACCTGGTTCGGGTTTACAGGTTTTATCAGGTAATCACTTATCTGCGAACCAATCGCTTCATCCATCAGGTTTTCCGTTTCATTTTTTGTGATAAGTACAACCGGCAGGGATTGATTGATTTCTTTGATCTTCGCCAGTGTCTCCAGGCCCGTTATACCAGGCATGGTTTCATCTATCAGCACGACATCTACCAGGTTGTCTTTCACAAAATCAATCGCGTCAAACCCATTGGTAAAACTTTGGACTTCATAGCCCTTGTTTTCTAAAAATAATTTTTGGGATTGCAGGCTTTCTATTTCATCATCCACCCAAATAATTTTTGCTACAGCCATTATAATGTTTATGGTTATTTTAAATAGTTAGATCTGAGGTTTGGTGTCAGATCTGCGGATCTTCGCTTTTATTATTTAGGTGAGATCAAATAAGAGGCCATTGATCGAAAACCTGAACCTAAAACGAACCGTAAACTCAAAAGTAGCTTATTAACCACTCCCTTTGTACTTTTACTGCCTCCTCTTTAACAAAAACACAACAATGGCGCTTGTCCGCAAGATCATCAACGACCCTGTTTATGGTTTTATTACGATCGATCACCCGTTGATCCTGCAGTTGATTTCACATCCTTTTTATCAGCGATTGCGCAACATCAACCAGATGGCATTTGCGCATCTTGTATATCCCGGGGCGGTACATTCAAGGCTTCACCATTCGCTGGGCGCCTATTATCTAATGTGTAATGCATTGACTGAGTTAAAAGGAAAGGGAATTGAAATCACCAGCGAAGAAGAGTTAGGTGCAAAGGCGGCGATAATTTTACATGACATTGGCCATGGCCCTTTTTCACATGCCCTGGAAAAAGAACTCATCAGTAACATGCATCATGAACAAATTTCCCTGTTGCTGATGATAAAGCTCAACGATGAATTAAACGGGCAATTACAAACAGCGATTGAAATATTTACGGGGAGCCATCCAAAACGTTTTTTGTTTCAACTAATATCGGGACAATTAGACGTTGACAGGCTCGACTATTTGATTCGAGATAGTTTTTTCACGGGCGTGGCTGAAGGCGTTGTGAGCTATGATCGAATTATTAAGATGCTTACCGTGAAAAATGGGGAACTGATGGTTGAAGAAAAAGCGATCTACTCTATTGAAAAATTCCTGGTGTCCCGAAGACTTATGTACTGGCAGGTGTACATTCATAAAACCGTCCTGGCGGCGGAAATGATGCTGGTAATGATCATCCGAAGGGCAAAGGAATTAATTCTAAAAGGAATAACGCCGGAAGCCGCAACGGCAGAACTTAATTTTTTTCTGCACCATTCCGGTTCCAATAATGATATTCAACAGCACCTCGATGTTTTTTGCCGCCTGGATGATCATGATGTAATGGCAACGATTAAAAACTGGTGCCATCATCCCGATAAAATATTATCCATTTTGTGCCGTTGTTTGGTAGAGCGGAAATTATTCAAGATTAAAATTCAGACCGATCCCTTTGATTCGGCAGAGGTAGAAGAAAAAAGAAAAATGATCTGTAAGATTTTGGATATTTCCGGGAAAGATTCGGACTATTTTGTCTTTACCGGTGAAACAAGCAATACCACTTATGATCCCCTGGATGAACGAATCAATATTCTTTTTAAAGACGGATCAGTAAAAGATATTTCAAGAGTGGACAATGCCTTAATACATCAGGACCTGAGCAGCACCATTAAAAAGTACTATTTTTGTTATTATCGTTGGTAACGGATGTCTTAAACAAAGGCATAATGCTGCCAGCAATTAATCAGGATCAAGAAACCAGCTATAAAAAACATGACATTTCCAGCCTCACAAATTGGTCTTCTTATTAATGGCGTAGTGGAAGGCGATCCCAACGCTTCCGTCAATTCATTCGGCAAGATTGAAGATGCTGTTGAAAACCAGCTTACTTTTTTTGCTAATCCTAAATACGAGGAATTTTTATATACAACTAAAGCTTCTATAGTCATCCTCAATGAAACTTATGAGCTGAAGCAACCTGTAAACGCCACGCTCATAAGAGTTGCGGATGCATATACTGCTTTTGCCACACTGCTCAGCAAGTACCAGGAGATCATGCAACAGCAGTTAAGCGGTATTCAACAACCCGTTTACATTGCCAAAACGGCAACCTATGGTCAAAACGTTTTTATCGGCGCATTTTCTTATTTGGGAGAAAATGTAAAGGTGGGCAACAATACCAAAATCTATCCCAATGCTTATGTTGGCGACAATGTAACCTTAGGCGACAATTCCATTATCTATCCCGGAGTAAAAATCTATCATGATTGTATCATTGGTAATCATGTCACCATTCATGGAGGAACTATCATTGGTAGTGATGGATTTGGTTTTGCCCCGCAATCAGATGGAAGTTTTAAAAAAGTACCGCAGATAGGCAATGTAAAAATAGAAGACCACGTTGAAATTGGAGCTAATTCCACAATTGACAGGGCAACGATAGGTTCTACTTTGATAAAGAAAGGCGCTAAGCTGGATAATCTTATCCAGGTAGCCCACAATGTAGAAATAGGCAACAGTTCAGTTATAGCGGCTCAGGCAGGCATCAGCGGTAGCACTAAAATTGGTAATGGGGTCATGATCGGCGGACAGGCGGGAATTGTTGGCCATATTCAGTTAGGCGACGGGGCAAAGGTAAATGCCCAAAGCGGGGTCAGTAAATCCATTGAGCCGGGCAAAGCGGTGACAGGTTCTCCGGCCTACGACTATTCATCTGCATTAAGGAGCCAGGCAGTGACTCGAAAATTGCCAGAGCTTGAAAAAAGAGTAAAAGAGCTGGAAGCCATCATTAAACAATTGCTGGCGGAAAAAACTATCGTTTGAACCCGCCGTTAATAAAGTAATAGCGTCTGATGTGGCTATTAATGGACATTCCATTCATTAAATTGTCATGTTTGTTTGGCAAAACTTTCGGGAAAATGCCCATTATTTTGAGAGGAAAATCCGGGTGGAATTTTTTTGATGACCCACTGTATATGCTTTTTAATTCTATCCGATAAATGGCTTAATCATATTCGAGATATCGGGAAATTCTACCGGGAATACGGGAGAATATTTTTCCTGTTCATGCCTATGTTTGTAATTATATGTTCAACAACTTTTGCGCTGTCCACACGCTCATAAGATATATTATGATGGCAATTGCAGTTTGGCGATTTCCTGGTTTAAAACCGGGAAATAAAATTTGTTGCAAAACTGTTAAGTCCTTCATTGTTTTACCTTCCTGCAGTAATTTACACGCATGAAAGTACCGGTTAAGAACATGGCCTGGCGGCTACCTGTTTGTATGGTCCTCATATCGATTAGCCTTTTATCCTTTTTTTCAGTAAAGGCGCAAAATATCGATGCGGCGATCGCAGCTTACGCCGAAGGGTACAGTCCCGAACGCGCATATATTCATTATGATAAGTCGGCTTATTCTGCCGGAGAAACAATTTGGTTCAAAGCTTACCTGATGAATGAGATCATTCCGGCCATTGAAAGCAAAACATTATATATAGACTGGATTGATGATAAGGGAAAATTGGTGTTGCACGCGGTAAGTCCATTGGTGGATGCCACGACAAACGGGCAGTTTGAAATTCCTGCAGAGTACAAGGGAAAATTGATTTATGTACGGGCTTATACCAAGTGGATGCTCAACTTCGACTCTGCTTTTATTTATAACAAGGCAATCCCTATTCTCTCTAAAGAAACAGCCTCCGGTCAAAAAACTGCCATTAGCCCTTCTATCCAGTTTTTCCCGGAAGGTGGCGATATGATTGCCGGATTATCCAACAAAATTGCCTTCAAAGCCAATGATCAGTGGGGCAGACCGGCTAAAGTAAGAGGTATTGTTACCAGCAACAAGAATAAGACTGAGGATAGTATACGCACTATACACGATGGCATGGGATATTTTTTTCTTACACCCCAGCCGGGTGTTACCTATTCAGCAAAATGGAAAGATGAAAAAGGAGTGGAACGAACATCAGCTTTGCCAAAAACAAAAAACAGCGGCGCGGTATTGCAGGTTACTATTGAAGGATCTAACAGAATATTCTCTGTCAGTTGCACGCCTGATATCATAAGCTCAAACGATACGATACACCTTGTAGGCACGCTTTACCAGCATGAAGTTTTTCGGGTAGCAAAGGTTACCGCAACACCGACGATTAAGGGAACTATTCCTACAGCTAATCTCCCAAGCGGCATATTGACCATTACCCTTTTTGATAAAAATTGGAAGCCACTGGCAGAACGAATTACTTATCTCAACAATAATGAATACAATTTCCACCCGGAAATGGAAGTGCAGCGATGGGGTCTGAACAAAAGAGCAAAGAATGAATTAAAAATTACAGTGCCTGATAGTTTGGTAGCTAATTTGTCAATCGCTGTAACGGACGCAGGTATTGGCGTTGATAGCAGTACCAATATTGTTTCACACCTGATGCTGAGCAGTGAACTAAAAGGCGAAATATATAATCCGGCTTACTATTTTTCTAAGACAATCCCGGATATTGCCGGCCACCTTGACCTGGTCATGCTTACCCATGGCTGGCGTCGTTTTAAATGGGATGAGATATTGAATGGGAAATTTGCCAGGCTGGCTTATCCAAAGGATACCAGTTATATTACATTGTCGGGTAAAGTACAAGGTGTTTTACCCGGGCAGATCGGGAGGGATGCATCTATAGTGCTAATGGTAACACAAGCCGGTGCTGACGGCAAAATGCTGCTTGTGCCTGTAGAAATGAATGGAACATTTAACGATCCGGCTACAATTATTTTTGACACCGCACAAGTCTATTACACATTTCAAAAGCCTACTGAATTAAATGGAGCCAGCGTGCAGTTTATGACCAACCGGCTGCCGGCTCCTACTTTAAATCCATCTTCTTTTATCAAACCACATGGCTTAGATCCTGACACCACCGGTAGTTACCGTCAATTTACCCTTGCTGACGAAGCAAACAGCCTTGCGGAGATGATGAAAGTAAAAACACTGGAAAACGTCACCGTAAAAAGTAAGGGAAAAACGACTGTTCAATTGATGGATGAAAGATATGCCTCCGGATTATTTAGTGGTGGAGATGGTTATCAGTTCGATCTTGCAAATGATCCATTCGCCGTCAGCTCGATGAATATTTTTTTCTACCTGCAAGGGAAGGTGCCGGGCTTACAAATCAATACAGCTTCCCATCCTCCTACGTTAACGTGGCGGGGCGGGACACCGCAATTATATCTGGATCAAACACCTATTGATCCCGGCTTTGTAGCTACAATGAGCATAACTGATGTTGCCTATGTAAAAATTTTTCGTCCTCCCTTCCTGGGTGGAATTAATGGCGGCAACGGAGGTATCGCCATTTATACAAAAAGAGGCAATGATGTAAAACCGGAACCCGGTAAAGGGTTGCCAAACAATAAGGTTTTTGGATATACCTCTGTCAAAGAATTTTATTCTCCTAATTATGCCAGCTTTACCCAGCGCAATGAACAACCTGATATCCGCACCACATTGTACTGGAACCCGTCAATAATTACAACACCACAGAAAAACAAAATAGTTGTCAGTTTTTACAACAATGATGTCAGCCAAACTTTCCGGGTAGTTATAGAAGGTATGACAATGGATGGCAAACTTGCTCATCTTGAACAAATCATGGAATAAGTTTAAAAGGCTTAATAGCTGGGTGTAGGTAACTGAAACTCCTTAAACATCCTCAACTCATTGAATGCTTTCAATACCTTAACTCCATCCCCGGACTTTGCGATGAAACATTATCTTTGCCGCTAAGGAACCAATCCATGAATCCAAATTTCAATTCTGATAAACAGCATACGCTGAAAGAAGCGGCTACTATTTCAGGTACTGGTTTGCATACCGGTGTTGTGGCTGACCTTACGCTGAAACCGGCCAGCCCTGGCTTCGGTCTTCAGTTTAAACGCATTGACCTTCCGGAACAACCTACCATCAAAGCAGACTGTGACCTTGTAACAGACACCAGCAGGGGAACTACACTGGAAGCCAACGGGGGAAAGGTAAGTACCGTGGAGCATGTGCTGGCTGCCCTTGTGGGTATGGGTGTTGATAATTGCCAGATTGAGATCAATGGACCCGAGATGCCGATCATGGATGGAAGTTCGCAACCTTTTGTGGAGCTAATTGACGATGCGGGAATATTGGAACAGGATGCGGCTAAATTATGGTATAGTATTGATCAAAACATTTACCATATTGATGAACAAAAGAGGGTGGAAATGGTGGTAATGCCGTCCACAGAATACCAGATCACAACCCTTATTGATTTTAATTCTCCCGTGCTTGGAACGCAGCATGCAGAATTGAAAAGTATGCAGGCCTTCAAAGAAAGGATTGCACCCTGCCGAACATTTTGTTTTTTGCACGAATTGGAGATGTTGCTAGATAATAACCTCATTAAAGGAGGGGATGTAAACAATGCCATCGTTATTGTTGATAAACCGGTAGATGATAAGGAAATGCAGCGACTGCAAAAGATATTCAAAAAGGATAAGATTGAAGTCAAAAGCGAGGGATATCTGAATAATCTTGAATTGCGATTTCCGAATGAACCTGCCAGGCATAAATTGCTGGATGTGGTCGGCGATCTTGCGCTGATCGGTTACCCGATAAAGGGTCGGATTATCGCCAACAGGCCCGGCCATCATGCCAATGTGGAGTTTGCAAAAAAGATCAAGCAATACATCAAAAAAAATAAACACATTAAAGGGGTGCCTACCTACAACCCAACACTCCCCCCTGTATATGATCTTAGCTATATTGAAAAAAGATTACCCCATCGTTTCCCTTTTTTACTCTTAGATAAGATCATTGAGCTTAACGATACACAGATAGTGGGTGTAAAAAATGTGACATTCAATGAATGGTTTTTTCAGGGACATTTTCCAGGCAACCCTGTCATGCCGGGGGTATTACAAATAGAGGCCCTTGCCCAATGCGGAGGAATATTAGCCATAAATCTCAGTGGAGAAGGGCAATACGATACCTATTTTCTGAAGATTGACAATTGCAAATTCAAGCAGATGGTAAAACCGGGGGACACCATGTTGCTCAAAATGGAATTGTTAGCACCAATCCGGCGGGGCATTTGTGAAATGAAAGGAACCGTGTATGTAGGCAATAAAGTTTGTACCGAGGCCGATCTGGTGGCACAGATAATAAAGAGATAAGACCCCAAAAAATCTAAACTTAGGTTTGGCTCATAGGTTTTAGTTTTCCGCTTTTTTGTGAAAAATTTTAACGGCCAGAGACAGTCCAATTCCGGCTCCATGATTTCCTTTTTTTTACTGCAAAAAATGTTTAAAAAACAAGGGTTTATTTAAGGTTTAAAAGCCCTATAAACGCTCTCTTTTCCGTACATTTGTCGGTACCCTGATCTATATTATAAACGATAGGATTTACCCCTTTTTATGAGTGCAGAAATCACAGAAATTATCCCGGCAACGACAGGAGGATACGGGGCCGACAGCATACAGGTTCTGGAAGGATTAGAAGCCGTTCGTAAACGTCCGGCAATGTTCATTGGTGATATTGCTGTGAAGGGCTTACATCACCTGGTATATGAAGTTGTTGACAATTCCATTGATGAGGCGCTTGCAGGTTATTGCAAGAATATTCAAGTTTACATTCACGAAGACAATTCTATTTCCGTTCAGGATGATGGCCGCGGCATTCCTACTGCTATGCATAGCAAGGAAAAACGTTCGGCGCTGGAAGTAGTAATGACTGTGTTGCATGCCGGGGGTAAATTTGATAAAGGCTCCTATAAAGTTTCCGGAGGATTGCACGGCGTAGGGGTAAGTTGCGTGAATGCACTGAGTAAAACTCTGAAGGTGACTGTTCACCGGGAAGGGAAAATATTTGAACAGGAATATAAGATTGGCATCCCTCAATATCCTGTCCGGGAAGTAGGCACCAGCAACACCACCGGAACAAAGGTTCATTTTTGGCCGGACGACAGTATTTTCCTGAGCACCGTTTACAACAAAGAGATACTGGAAGGCCGGCTTCGCGAATTGGCTTTTCTGAATCGCGGCTTACGCATCAGGCTTACCGATCTGAGGGAAAAAGAAGAAGATGGGAGGCATTACACAAAAGAGTTCTACAGCGAAGGAGGAATTGTAGAGTTTGTGGAAATGCTTGATGCAAATGCAGGGAGAGCACCGCTAATACCCAAGGTACTATTCGTTGAGGGACTTGATGAAACCACCAACGTCGCGGTAGAGGTTGCACTTTGTTACAATAACAGTTATAGTGAACATATTTATTCCTATGTCAATAATATTAATACTATTGAAGGTGGCACCCATGTTGCCGGATTTCGACGGGCTTTAACGCGGGTGTTTAAAAGCTATGGTGATAAAAATAACATGTTTGAAAAGGCCAAAGTAGAGATTGAAGGCGATGATTTCAGGGAGGGCTTGAGCGCCATCATTTCTGTAAAGGTGCCGGAACCGCAATTTGAAGGGCAAACAAAGACCAAGTTAGGTAATAACGAAGTGATGGGTGTTGTTGACAGCACGGTTTCAAGATCGCTGGAAATATACCTCGAAGAAAATCCGCGGGATGCAAAAAATATCATTAATAAAGTAATACTGGCAGCCCAGGCACGCGCAGCGGCCAGAAAAGCCAGAGAACTGGTACAACGCAAATCAGTATTAACCGGCGGCGGTTTGCCCGGTAAACTGGCCGATTGCTCTGACCGGAATCCGGAGCGCTGTGAGCTATATTTAGTGGAAGGTGACTCCGCCGGTGGAACCGCCAAACAGGGAAGAGACAGGGGTTTCCAGGCAATACTCCCGTTAAGAGGTAAAATTCTTAACGTCGAGAAGGCCATGGAGCACAAGATTTATGAGAATGAAGAGATACGGAACATGTATACTGCGCTTGGAGTAACGGTGGGCACCCCCGAGGATCCGAAGGAATTAAACATCTCAAAGCTTAGGTATCATAAACTAATCATAATGACCGATGCCGATGTGGACGGTTCGCATATTGCTACCCTCATTCTTACATTCGTCTTTCGCCACATGAAGGCACTTGTAGAGCAGGGGTACGTTTACATTGCTCAACCTCCGCTATATCTTGTTAAGAGAGGAAAAGAGCATGCTTATGCCTACAATGAAGAACAACGAAAGGCTTTAGTAGAAAAAATAGGTGGAGGAAAAGAAGAATCAGTAACGATTCAGCGCTACAAAGGCCTTGGTGAAATGAATGCCGATCAACTCTGGGAAACGACTATGAATCCCGAAACAAGAACGCTAAAGCAGGTCACCATTGAAAGCGCCGCAGAAACAGATCGCGTCTTTAGCATGCTGATGGGTGACGAGGTGGGGCCGAGACGGGAATTCATTGAAAGTCACGCGAAATATGCAAAACTTGACGTTTAAAACTTTCTACACGAGTGGTGGAAAAAAAATCAGCCTCATCATAAAATACTAAAGATTAATGTATTAGGCTCTCTTCAAAAGCACTTTTTGGGGAATTTAGGGAAATTTAAGACCCCTGAAACCCCCGAATGCCTTAATTTCAGGCATTACTAATTCAAAAAAACATACCATGTCTGAAGTAACTCTTACCGCTTACAATGTAAAGACCAAGGAAAAAGGTGTACCGATCAAAGATGCAGTGATTACCAAAACAGCTAAAGGTGCTTATATGGCGCAGGGCAATGATGGGAAAGGAAATAAGCTTACCACTTTGTTAGGCGAAGAAAAAGCAATGGCAGCTATTGAAGCAGGGATCGCTAAAAAAGGATGGTCTTAACACTAACGATTGAACATTTGAAAGATAATGCCGGCGGCTGGAAAGTCGCCGGTTTTTTGTTTTTTGCTTACAGCATTCTTGCCTCCCATATTACCGGGAGCACTGGGACATGGTTGTTGAAGCGTTGCGCCAAGTAATGAAGCACAGCTATTTCAGACTCTAGCCACTAAATAAAAGCGGGCCTTTCCCTATTTTTATCTTCGCCTGGAATTGCAATAGCAAATAGTCGAGTTTGTAACTCTTTTAAGACTATCCCGTTATTAACCCTATTTTTTTATGATCCGGAACACCTGTTTCTTCTCGCCGGCTAACACTTCCACCAAATACATTCCTGATGAAAACTGCGGGCCATCCAGATCAATGACAGATTTCTGGACAAAGGCATTGGCGGTAACGCGAAGCTGACGCACCAATTTCCCGTGGGGGCCATGTATTTTAATATAAACCATTTCACCCGCGGGAGCCTGGTAAACCACGTTAAAAATTCCTGCTGACGGATTGGGATATACCACCCATTTCAGCTCATCGTCAAATACCACAGAGCGAATTGGGGAATAACTGTACTGTCCGTCGTGATCGACGATCTTTAACCGGTAATAACGAACACCTCTCTTATTACTTTCAACGTCCGTAAACTGGTATCGCTGTTCGGATGTGGAATTGCCATAACTGTTTACTTCGCCAATTTTTTGAAACTTGTTTTGAGAAAATTCTTCGTTCCCCCTGGCCACCTCAATTTCAAACCGTGCCGTGTTGTTTTCCGATGCCGTTATCCATGCAGCATCTACATCACCATTTGAATTTTTTGTCGCCGTGAAGCTGACCAATTCTACTGGCAAAGGCTGATCGTTTGTGATTGCCCCGTCATTCAACCAGAATTCGGAAAAATCTTTTACATTGAATTCAGCATAATAGCCTTTGTCAAACGGAATTTTTTTGACATTAGATGGAATTATAAACAACCAATTACCACCGGTATTATCAGCCAGGTTTCCATTTTCTAATACATCAGCCGAACTGAATTTTGACACGCCCAGCTCGGTCACCATTGCCGGTTTGGTGCAGACACCACAGCCCGAGGCTGCAATCAAAGCTTCAGTTTCCGAATCAAGAAAATAAAATCGTACTGTGGCTGAATCAGCCAGGTTGATCGTTGCAGGCTTGATCGTGATGTTCCGGTTATGATAATATTGGTCGCCATTATTGCGAACGGCGCCGGTATAAATAAATGCCTGCACATTGGTGTTGCCCATGTTCTGACCATTAGGATTAACTGAGGCAACCAGTTTACCACCCGATACAAAGTCAATCCAATTATTCCCGCTTACGGAAGGCTGGTTAATTACAGCGCTGGTAAGCGGCGGTCCTTCATAAATCCCGAAGACATTGTCATAAACATGAATGTCGTCAATTGCAATTCCTTCAGCGTTTACGAATGGATCTGACTCCATCACCATCCGAACCCGCAAACGGTTCAGCCCTGTTGGCAACGGGATTGTAGCTGCGTGCCAGCGGGTATAATCCGCGATGCTCCATACATGATTGCCGCTATAATTTCTGTTATACCAATTCGTACCTGCTCCGCTGATTCCAAGTCTTGACCATGCTATTCCATCGGCAGAGTATTCTACGTACGCGGCATCACACAAAGTTGCGCCGCAATCTTCCAGGTCAATGGCGATATTTACGCTCAACGTGGGGTTAGTCATTCCTGAAATATCAAAACAAGGCGAGTAGAGGTATGATTTCTCGAGGTCATTATAATCTCCCGCAAGGTTGGTTTTCCAGGCTTTGCTTCCGCTTGCCGCCCCGTTGATTTTTGTTGAAACAGGTGTACCGTACTCCCAGGAACTTTTATCTCCGGCGGTATGCCATGAGCCATCGCCTGATTCAAAATTTTGCAGATATGGAAATGACGTAATCACGGGAGCATTGTATAGTTCAACATTTGTTGTGTCGTTGTCCGGGTACGTGTCGGACGGCAGATCAACCCATACTTTTACGGTATGGTTCCCTGAAGCAGCAAGATTGGCTGTGGCAGTAAACGTGTATTGAATAGATGTATTACCCGCTATCGACGCAATCGTCTCAGTGGTCACTGCGCCACCATCTACCTGCATCTTTACGGGGATCGTGGAAATTGCAGAAGTGAAACTATTTCTGACTGTCACTTTTACCGGTACAGCATTTCCCAATCCGCAGCTTGACACCACCGGTGTATCAATGCTGATCATCTGAATATCATTAAAAACTTTATACAGCCTGATGTTATCAAAAGTATAACCCGCTGCTGATCCGTTATCGGCAGTCAATTGCTGGCCCCACTGACCCCACCGGACCTGCAGGCTGGAGGAAAAATTTTGGACGGGCAGGGCTGCCGCCAGGATATTGCTTAATTCAATACTGGAAGATCGTTTAAATACACCAACTTCTGCCTGGTTGGCATAGAGATCATACACTTCAATCCAGCTTTTCTGATCGTCCCCTCTTATCCATACTTTATTTGCAGGATTAGAAGCCTGACCATGATGCTTATACTGGAAATCAAGACGAATATCGTCAATCGCCGTACTATAACCGTTCACGTTAAACGTACCCGTAAGTGAATCGGTACTGCCGGCCGCTACAAAACGGTCCACATCCAATGTTAATGCTTTCGATCCGGAATAGGCAATTCCGCTATTGATAAATGACCGTATCTGTCCAAATGCAGTTGTTGATTTGAAATCGTACCGGTCTAATCCCACCATGCCCGTCTGCTGAGTCGTATGAGTTTGCACGGCAGCCGTCTCCAAATCATCCAGAAATTCCGTGGTTAGATCAATAAAGGCATTATCCAGCTGTTTAAATGATTTTATTAGGGTATCATTCTTTGTAACGGGATCGCCGGGATAGGAAACACTTACCTTCAGATTATATGCCCCGATCGCCGACATATTGGCCGTTGTAACAAAACTATACGTATAGGTTCCCCGGGCTATGATAACAGGTGCAATGATGGTTTCATTTACAGGAGGACCACCATTAATAACGTATCTCACCGGTATATTTCCTGCCGTTGGCGCGTTATCTAAATTTTCTATTCGAATCCTGATGATAACATTATTGGTTAAAGCGGTAGAGGTTGCTAACCTTCCGGAAATTGCCGGGGCAACGATGGCATCTATCTTCAAATCATTGTCAGATATCGTTCCCGCACAGGTACCATTAGTAGGTTGCCGGAATATAGCGAAAGCCCTTCTGCCGGGATTTGTATTTAATCTTGCTCTTACGGTAACCCAGTACAAAGTATCTCTTGACACACCACTGATAGTATAAGTTGTTCCTGTGGTTGTTGCGATCGGAACCATTTCATCACCCCGGAGCATCATTACCTCGTAATCAGTGGCTCCTGTTACCGTTGTCCATTGCAGTGCAATATAATCCTCGCATTGCACAGCAGCGAAACTGACGGTGGGCACGCCAATGATAGTAAAGGGAGCACTGACGCTCTCGATTCCCGTTCCGTTGTGAATGATCTTCACTTTTGCATTATCCGTGGCAACGGCCGGCAAAAACCATTTATACTGCCGGAGGTTTGCGGCGGCATTAGCTACGATATTTGTCCATGGTCCGTTATCAATAGAGTATTGCAGCGTAAAATCATTAGCTGGGTTGCCATATGATTCCCAAGTGATATATATTGAATCTCCGTCCTGCAATCGTTCTCCTCCCAAAGGATAGGTGAGCTCGGTGGAAACAGGAATTGGGTCAAACGCTATAAAATATTCATGCTGTCCGCCGAAAGGTATAGTAGTTCCGGTCACTGAAAAAGAGTAGGTCCCTGCAGCAGGGTTGCTGATCACTACCTGTTCAATATTGTTAACATGATCGGCGCCGGTAGTTGCAGGTAAATTAACATTGGCAGGAGTTGTAGTTAATAATTGCGGAAGGTGAACAACAGATGATGGGTCAGTAACCTGCAGATCGAGATCGTTGACCAGGGC
>Ga0137431_1000190_pt1 | contig 27967 bp, 18 predicted proteins | sample EasRivERMZT800_2_FD_104646 | JGI IMG/M metagenome (GOLD analysis project Ga0137431, IMG submission 104646) | Soil microbial communities from meander-bound floodplain in the East River, Colorado, USA - East River MetaG ERMZT800_2 | ecosystem: Environmental > Terrestrial > Soil > Floodplain ... | reverse complement strand
TCCTCTTTGCCTGTTGCTGTTGCGCATTTTTTAATACCTATTGTAAATTATTAGTAAACAAAAATTTCACCGAGCTTGAAATACTAGTGTATAGTTCATTAGTGGGTTGTGTTGCTTGCATTCCCTTGTTGATTTGGGTGGAACCGTTTCGTTTTTCTACAATCATTCATTCGGGTAGCCTGGCACTTCTCGGTTTGCTGGAATTAAGCTTTATAGTATATGGAGTATCCATGCTGCTGTTTTTCTATATACTGAAACGCATGGACGTTACACAGGCTATTCTCGGTAATTATTTATTACCATTTTTTATCGCCCTGCTTGGAATTATTTTACTGAATGAAAAGATCACTGCTATCATGCTTATTGGAGGCGCAATAATAATAATCAGTACATTAATGGTAACTGTTTATGAAAAGCAACTTTTGTCGTTATTTAACAGAAAAGATAAAATTGGCTTAATTGAAGGTGATGCTACACATGAAATATCTAAGAAGCTGTTTAAAGATAAAAATATCGTTCACCGATAAAGCGAATCGTTTTTAAACGCTTCTTTTAAAGCAATAAACATAAAATTACGAATGAAGATTACAAATGTAACTGCTACTGTTCTCCGATTGCCTGAAATTTCTTCGGCTGCAGATGGCACACAGGACGATTTAATTATTGCCGTGGAAACTGATGAAGGAATAACCGGTTATGGTGAAGTGGATACAGCTCCTTATGTTGGCAAGGCGGTAATAGATGCGTACATGTCGCATGGAACCTGCTATGGCCTGCGGGAAGTGGTGGTTGGCTCAGACCCATTTGACTATGAACAAATATGGAATGAAATGTGGGACAAAACCTATTACTACGGTCGAAGCGGGCCTGTGATACATGTAATGAGCGGTATTGACATGGCAATATGGGATATTATGGGCAAAGCTGTCGGAAAGCCTGTGCATAAATTATTAGGTGGTAGTTATACGGATAAAGTAAGGGCATATGCCAGCGCATTGATGCCGGTAAATACAGATGGGGTGAAAAAAATGGCGGATACTTATGTATCGCAGGGTTATACAGCCATCAAGTTTGGATGGGGTCCTTTGGGGTATGATGTTCATTACGATATTGAGCTGATAAAAAATGCCCGCAAAGCGGCTGGTGATAAGGTGGAGATTATGATTGACATCGGCAAACGCTATCGCCTGAAAGAATCCATCTATGTAGCAAAAGCATTGGAGCAATTAAATATTTATTGGCTGGAAGAACCTTTACCTGCCGAAGATTATATCGGTTACAAAAGACTGACAGAGTCAACTACCATGCGGATTGCAACAGGTGAGGAGGAGAGTGGCAGACTGGCATTTGCCCGGTTGATAAATGAAACGCATATTGATATCGTGCAACCAGATATGTCTCGTTGTGGTGGATTGACCGAAGCAAAGAAAATTGCGATGATGACAGCCGATGCCAATATACTCTGTGTGCCACATGCTTTTAAAACCGGTGTTCTGGTAGCCGCTTCCATTCAATTTATCGCTTCGGTTCCGCATGCCCCGTTTCTTGAGTTTTCTGTTACAGAATCAGCGATCCGGAAGGAGTTATTGCTTAATCCGTTTGTCCAAAAAGATGGCTTTGTCGCTGTTCCTCAAACTCCCGGATTAGGTATTGGATTAAACCCGGAGGTAATACGGAAATATGGTGTTGCTTTAAATTAAAATAAAGATGGGTCCTTTTAGAAGCATGTATAATCGCCGTTCATTTTTAAACAGAAGTTCATTATCGCTTGCTTCCATTTTAGCGGCTTCATTGCCGGTTATATCAGCGGAAGAATCTGTCAATGAAAGAAGGAAGAACAAATTGATTCCCACAATAACAGGCCGTGTAGCTTCTGATAAGCTGGGAACAACGCTGATGCATGAACATATTCTTTGGTTTGCGGGACCTATGGAAGAGAATGTTGGTTATACGCCTATCCCGGATGAATTGCTTTCAGAAACAATTGATTTCGTTGTTTCTCTTTTGAATGATGCCGCCAGGGTAGGTATCGATACTATTGTTGACCTTACTCCGTTCAGGCCAATAGACCTTTATGAACAGATTGCAAGGAGGACGCCTGTTAAGATTATTGCATCGACTGGTTTTTACCGACGTTCGAAGATGCCAAAATGGCTGGCAGATATGGAGGATGAAAAGCAAATGGAGGAACGAATGTTAAAAGAAGTAAAAGAAGGGATTGAGAGTACTAAAATCAAAGCTGGAATAATAAAAGTTGCCGGAGATAAAGACACTGATTGGGCAAAGAAAGTATTTCGAGCGGCCGCACGTGTCAGCAAAACCACCGGTGTTCCTATCGCCACACATTCAGGAAGTGATGCATTTGACCAATTCAGTTTACTCGTTAAAACAGGCGCCGACCCACAAAGGGTTTTCTTATCACATGTTGATGTAGGCCGGAAGGGAAAGCCGGGCGACTTACTTACAATCGCCAAAGAAGGTGGCTACCTAGAGGTCGATACATTTGGACAAAATTTTTATACCCCCTGGATCGAACTCGTTTCTTTTCTACGTTCATTTTGTGATGCCGGGTTTGCCAATAAGGTGATTATTTCTATTGACAGCAATTGGCATTGGGAAAATGGAAAGAAAATATTTGAAGGTGCAGGACCGCCCAATTTTGATCCCAATGCAGATAACCGGACTTTCGCTTACATGATCACCGATGCCGTACCTATGCTGTTGAAATCAGGCTTCAGTAAGAAAGAGGTTAATACATTCCTTGTTGATAATCCCAAACATTATTTTTCTAAGTAGCAATTGATTTTATTAAATGATATTCAGTGAAAGGCAGAATTGAAAAGCTTGCTGAGATAAAAAAAAATAAACCGGTAGATATCTTTCTGCTTACTTCTCCTGCATCCCTGAAATACCTCGCTGGGTATTTTTATAATTTCGAAACAGGACCCTCGCCCTTTCACCTTTTACCTGCTGCATTAATTGTCGGAGATGGATCAAATCTTGTGATAGCGGACAATGAAACGCATCAATTGGCGGCTATTGAATCATCTGTTTCAGTAGAAACATACGAAAGCTACACATTTGAAAAGCCGGTGGATAGTAACAACCAGTTCCTGTTTCATCTGCATAAATCTTTAAGTCAATATACAGCAGGCAAAACCCGTATTGGCATTGAACAAAATTTTTTACCCTTAGTTATTGCACAATCATTACTGACAAAATATCCGGATATTGAATTAATAGATATTACTTCTGAAATAGTCCTTTTAAGAGCGATTAAGGATGTTGATGAAATTGAATTGATCCAAAAAGCCGCTAACTTATCCGATGTTGGCCAGGCGGCAGTTTTGAAGTACGCAAAAGAAGGAATGACCGAATTGGAACTTTTTTCCAAAGTAAGGCTTGAAATGGAAACAGTCGCCGGCACCAGGGTTCCGATGATGACGGACCTTGTTAGTGGAAAAACGACTGCATCAGGCGGAGGCAACCCTGGTAATAAAGTCATTCAGCAAAATGATCTTATTCTCTGCGATCTTACACCCTGCTTCAATGGATATTGGGGTGATTCCTGTAATACTATAGTAGTAGGAAAACCAACTGCTGAACAAAACAAAACCTTTACATTGGTTAAAGAAGCGTTGGAATTGGGTATCCATGCTATTCGGCCGGGTGCACCGGCAAAGGACGTAGACCAAGTAATGCGGAGTCATCTCGAGGCGGAAGGAAGTTTTGGTCACCATGGTGGTCATGGAGTGGGCCTGTTTTACCACGAAGAACCCCGCATTGTTCCGTATAATACCATGATACTAGAACCCGGAATGGTGATTGCACTCGAACCGGCTGTTTATAAGGAAGATTACGGGATCAGGCTGGAGCACCTGATGTTGGTAACGAAGGATGGCTCTGAAGTTTTGACAAAATTTAATCATTGCTTCCAACAGGGCTAGCTGGATGACCAAATAAGAAAGAAGGAGAAAGAGAAAGATACCGGTTATTAAATCCGCTGTTAAACGTTCCGCCGGTAAGTGGCATGTGCTGGAATGCCAATTTCTGCAGACTGGATTATGATAGCGGGAATATGATTAAATGGGCCTGGTCGCAGGTAAAAGTTTCTTTTCACGAATTTGAAAATTATTTCCCAATAGTTTTTGAGTGATTAGTAAAATCTAAATGATTTATTAATGTTGCAGACAAAAATAGCATTCGGTGGGTGGCCCAATTGTATTAGAATCAGTAATGATGAAATTGAATTAATTGTTACTACCGATACTGGTCCGCGTATCGTAAGGTTCGGGTATATCAACCAAAAAAATTTTTTATACCTCGTACCGGGTCATGTTGGAAAAACAGGTGGCGAGCAATGGCGGATCTATGGCGGCCACCGGTTGTGGATTGCCCCTGAATCAATGCCCGGAAGCTATAACCCGGATAACGAAAAGGTTGAATTTGAAGTTTCTGATAATGGTGTTAAGTTGATGCAGCGAAAAGAATCGATCACCGGCGTTGTGAAAGAGATGGAAATCAGGTTGGCACATCACAAAAATGAAGTAACGGTTTTGCACCGCCTGATCAATCAAAATTTATCGGACATGGAATTGTCAGTATGGCCGCTTTCTATGTTAGCGCAGGGAGGCAGGGCAATTGTTCCCCAGGAGCCTTATGGAGAGGGAGATGATTTTCTATTACCGGCCCGTTCATTGGCGCTTTGGCAGTATACAAAAATGAATGATCCCCGGTGGATATGGGGTGAAAAATATATCCAGGCAAAACAGGATCCGGCGTTTACTTCGGAACAAAAGATCGGTGTAACTAATAAACAGGGATGGGCCGCTTATTCTCTCAACGGAGAGCTGTTGGTAAAACGATTTGACTTTAATCCTGGTATTGTGTATCCGGATTATGGATGCAATAATGAAATATATATGAATGGAGACTTTCTTGAAATTGAAACACTTGGTCCCTTGACAAAACTGGTTCCCGGTGGAGCAGTTGAACATACCGAACACTGGTTATTAACAAAAGCGACAGCGGATGAAAGCGAAGAATCCATTGATGAAAATATATTACCTCTTGTCAATTCTTTTCAAATGTTGAATGAAAAGAATAAAACAGTTTAAAGCAAATCAAACTTCGTCTAAATATTAATTAAGAAATCAATCTCTAGCTATGCCGCGAATTATTAAATCTAAAATTATCTTTACTTGTTTTGCTTTAATTGCCGTTGTCCCGGGAATGGCACAAAAGGATAGCCTCGAAACTTTTTGTGGTCATAAAGTTGTATTGGATAATCATCAAAAATTACTTCCACCGGAAGTTCCTTCGGCCAATCCGTATGATTATTTTCTACGCCTCCGCTGGAATTTTATAAAAAACCATGTACCATTTAGTCCTGGCCCCTCTCCCCGGTCTCAATACCCTCAATATTATTTCTATTGCGCCTTTATAGATTCAGGTGGAATATTGAAACCTGACATGTGGATGAATGATGTAGGTGAAAAAATTCCAAACTGGTTTGAGTCGGCTCGTTTGTATTATGCGTATACAGGGGATTTAGGCCCATTAACTATCGCGAAAGGAATGGTGGATTATTCACTAAAACATGGAATAACGCCGTCAACATATAGCTGGCCTAATTTTCCTCAAACAGCGTCAGATGCGGGAGAACTGGAGTTTCGTGGGTTTACGACTGCCAAAAGATTTTCTACCGATGATGTACAGGTGGATCATGCGGGTGATATGGGAGCTACTTTTTACAGTATGTATCTTTTTTACCGAGATATAAAATATAAGACTGCTGCAGTTAATATAGCCGATGTGCTTGCAAAGAAGATAACTGCAGGTAATGCCACACAGTCACCCTGGCCCTATGTAGTGAATATGAAAACGGGTAAAATCGTTTCAGATTATGGCACCAATTGGTTTGGTTGTATCAGGCTCTTTGATATGCTGATTGCTGCAAACACGGGAGATGTAAAAGCATATACAAGTGTGCGGAAAAAAGTGCAGGAGTGGCTATTGAAATATCCAGTAAAGAACGGCCTTTGGGTAGACGGACATACAGATAACCTGACAGCAGGCACCCGTAACCTCAGTAATATGAGTGCCAGTAATGCCGGTTTATATATTTCAGATGAGGCGCAGTTTGACCCAGGTTGGAGAACAACGCTTCCGGCATTGATCAGGTGGACTGAAGATAATTTTGTTACTAAGTCTGCGCCGGGTGAGCCATCAACCATGTGGGGCGCCAATATAGTAAGTGAACAGGTTGACTTTATGCCTAAGATGGATTATCAAACGGCAAGATATGCAGCACAATGTGCAAGATGGTATGCGGTTTCTGGTGATCAGGCGTATAAAGAGAAAGCATATCGTTCTATAAACTGGGTCACTTATTGCAATGATGCAAACGGTAAAGCTTTTGAAAGCCCCGTAAGCAAAGGCGTCAATTCCTGGTGGTCCGACTCCTATGGCGAATGTCCCACGATGTTTTACCATGTCTTCGCTGCAATTCCTGAATGGGCGCCAGCGGGCGAAAATCATATTCTTTATTCAGCAAGCATATTAAAAGATATTTCTTATTCTGCTAAATTAGTAAAATACACGGCTACGCAAAAAGCAGGAACAGATTACCTGCGATTGTCGTTTAAACCATCAGCTATTACTGTAAATGGAATAAAGGTTTCTATGCTATCTGATAAAAGTAAAGAAGGGTATACATTGAAAGAAATGGGAGAAGGCGATTTTTCAGTTACAATAAAAAGAATACGGGCAGGTAAAGTAGTTGTTTCAGGGCTCTGATGCTATCTTATGGCAATGATCATGGATAGCAGAAAGAAATTTTGCTCATCTTTCTCACCTGTTACTGTTTGAAAGGAATCTTAATATTTAAAAATTGGTTCTCACTTTGAACGGAAATAAACACCTTAATTATTAAATAAACATTCAATGATTAAAACGACTGTTGTAGGATCCTACCCAATGATCGATTGGCTTGCTGCTAATCCAAGTTCACAAGCCGTAGAAGATGCCACTATGGTAGTTTTAAAAACACAGGAACTGGCCGGCATTGATCTGATTGCTGACGGTGAATTGTATCGCTTTGACATCAATCATCCTGAAACAAACGGTATGATCGAATACTTTGTACGGCCTTTGGGTAATGTTCGCAGTGAAGTGACCCGCTCTGATGTAGAAGAATTTGCTAAACTAAAAGGCATGAGCTTCCGGTCACGTCCCGCCGCAGTGGTAGAAGGAGCCATTCATGAAGGAATGCTTGACCTGGTAAATGCCTATAGAAGAATTCGTCCGCTCACGAAAGTACCCATGAAATTTACCATTACAGGGCCGCATATGCTAAGCAAAACATTACTTGATTATCATTACAAAGACCTGCCCTCGTTAGCCCATGCTTTGGCTGCGGTTTTAGCAAAACAGGTAGCAGAAATTGATGCAGCAGTGGTACAGGTTGATGAGGCAAATCTTCCGGGTTCGCCTGAAGAATGGGAATGGGCGGCCGGTGCTATTAACCTAATGCTGGATGCCGTACCCAACACACCCGCGGTACATCTTTGTTTTGGTAATTATGGAGGGCAAACAGTTCAAAAAGGCAGCTGGGATAAACTAATTGCATACGTCAATGCGCTGCATGCAGATCATGTTGTGCTCGAATTTGCCCACCGCGGTTATAATGAACTGGAATACTTCAAGGACCTGCGACCAGAAGTAGGCATTGGTTTGGGAGTGGTGGATATAAAATCTACGATAATAGAAACACCTGAGTTAATTGCAAAAAGATTAGAATATGCAGTTAAGGTTTTGGGTGAAAACCGTATCCGGTATATTCATCCCGATTGTGGGTTTTGGATGTTGAAACGTTCGATTGCCAATGCTAAAATCCGTGCTCTTACTTTAGGAAGGAATTTGTTTGAAGGACGTTGAAATGATTTTTCCGGTTTTCGATTGCCAAAAGAATGGCTTATGAATACGAGTAATCATTCTTATTTCAATGCAGAATAAATTCTTCAGGAACCTCTTCAACTAATTTATTGCCGAAAGAATCAACCGATTCAATTGTTACTTTATAAAACCCGAATTTCTGATAGGCAATTTTTTTACTGAATACATTATCTGATTCTACACGGTCGCCTCCTGTACCGTCATCTTTCAAATCCACTTCAAATGATTTTGTTGGGTCATCTTTAAGGAAGAGTTTTGCTTTAGCATATTGGATTCTTGAACCATCATACATCTTAGCCTGTAAAATATTATCACCCGGAACACGGACCCAACTAAGTTTGGGAGCCGTGCTGTCTTTCCCTTTTACCTTTATTTTAATTACTCCCTGTTTTATGATATGAAGCGGATACTGAGGAAGCCAGTATTCTGCAAAAAAATCAATCTCGTGATTTTCGGGACAGGCGGAGGACAAAAGAGGAATACCATATTTGGCTGAACCACCTACATAGTCAAAATTTCCCCAGTAGTCAGACATTCTGATATTAATCCCAAACGGATTTATGTATTGATCCGAGGAAGATAAAAGCGTACGCCAGTATTTGCCTTGGTCTTTTACTAATAACACGATTGATTCGCCGGGGTTAGCAACTCCGTCGCCATTTCCCGTGCCCAATAAAATGGTTGCACTATCAATTCCTCCTTTTGCTACAGTAAATGTTTTTCCATCCGCAATTACAAAATTTTTTATTTCAGGAAGATCTTTTTTTACTGGTATTTCAAAAAAACCAAGCCATTCATTTTTATTATCATCCTGTATCGTCAACTTGAATTTTTCAATTTCAATACTGTCTGGTTCTACCCGGAATAAAAATGAAACCTGGCAGGTTTTTATTTCGTTTACCGCAATACTTCCAAAACCTGATTCACTTTGTGTAATATTTGCACTATTCCTTGTTGCTGATAATTTTGCTTTTATATTATTCGCTATGGACAACCCTTTGTTAAGTAATCTTATTGTCAGTTTAATATCCTTCCCGTGGGTTGCCCAGTTCATATTCCCAATTTCAACTCCGGCGATAGCTATATTTGGGTTGTCCGCTTTTTTATTAATTCCTATTTCATGTGAACTGCCATTAATAATAACAGTCAACCTGCCTGCATTATCAGTTAATATCGTTTTCTGAGAAGTCTTCAGCGTTTTTGTATCCACATCATTAATGAGGTACAACTGGTTTTTTTCATATACAGGAGAGGTCGTTATTGATAAATTCACGAATGGAAGCAACTCGCCGTCCGGAAGAAATTCCCTCACAGAACATTTGAAACCTCTTTTATCAACATTCTCCAGGATCGTAAAACCGGGAACAATCCTGTCTGAATTGACGGTGTAATCCCATACCGAAAATTTCGGATAAACATCGATATGATCCCATTGCCGCGGCTTCGCAGGGGGATTTTCAAAAGTTTTCAATAAAAAATTGAACATATCACCCATTCCGCAAGTCGAATGTTCGGCATCATAGATTTTACTTTCATAATTATCCAACAGCTGCGGCCAAAGCCTGTTCATGTCCTGGTGATAACCCCGGATAAAATCTTTGTCACCATAATTGAGACGTAATTTCATCCCACCATAATTGTTATACAGATCCAGATGGCGGTATTCAACTGGAAATTCCTTCGGTCCTACCACAAATTCTGGAGAGCCACAAAAATTTCCTGCCGCCGAAAATAAATGAGGATATTTCCCTCCGATCCAGAAGGTCATAAAGCCTCCCATTGAAAGCCCTGAGATCGCCCGGTGTTCCCTGTCGGCGATAGTACGATAATGATTGTCGATATAATCAATAAGCTCCGGATAATATAGAGGGAACTGGCGAAAAGTTTCTACAGGGCCTATATTGTAGGGGCGTACATAATATTTTTCATCGGCGCTTCTGTTATATCCGTCTGATTTTACCACAATAACTTCATGTGCCGATACAAAATTCGCGATATTGTCGCCCTTGTTTTCATCACCTTTGTCAAAATCTGCATAAGGATTACTGCTTCCGAAGTAGCGCTGTGACCAGCCATGCATAAAATAGATAACCGGGTATTTTTTCTTCGGATTGTCAAGATAGTGAGGAGGCAAGAATATACGATAGTTCCTTGTCTCTCCGAAAATCCAGCTATAATGCCTCGAGTCAATAATGGTGACGCTGTCCGCATTTTGAGCATTGCTGTGAAAGACAGGCGTCAGCAAAACGAACAAAATAACAATGAATATTCGTATCACGGGTTTAGAAAATTGAACATTCAAGGTATTCAATTCTTCAATACAATCAAATTTCCTGATTCAATGAACGAGCTTCTTACGAGAGTATGTGAGAGATCGCAAGAATGTTCGCCGGGAGTGTATCAAAAATGAACTTTGGAAAAGGAGAACCTGCAATTATTTTACATAATCCTAGTATAACTTTTCAATGTCTTCAGTCTTCAAAGCACTTCTATGGACAATAATCCGATACTTAAGATTCAGCCCTTTTTTGGCAGTGGTAAATATGCCTGAAATAGATGGCATAAAGTTACCTTTATTCGTAGATATTTTCATTGGTAAGTGTTATTTCAATTAAGATAATTGTACGAAAATCTTTTTAAAACAACGATAATCCTTCGATTCATTCAATGAAAAATCGTTTACGGCAAGAACTAATTCGTTCAATAACTTCTATCCGGACAGGTTCAGTTCGGGCAAGAAAACTTCAAAGATTTTTTGGAGCCTTCCTGAGCATCTTAATTTTTCTATCAACTGCAACGGGGCAGTTTCAACATCGTGCATATTATGGCTGGATAAGGGATCTGGCCTCGCAAGGGAGACCAAATGATCCGTGGCCTTGCATCCTGATTGACGATGGATTGCTTGACGATTACGATGCTAATTTTAAATTTATGCAGGAGACCGGGTTAAACGAGATCGTTATCTGGGGTCTGTTTGTCGCCAGGGAATGGCCCGTTGACTTGAGGGATGCGATTGATGAAACGAGAAAAAAACAAGTGCTTTTAATAATAGAGAAAGCGCATCAACACAATATCAAAGTTCTTTCAGGAATGGGTGTATATAGTTGGGGATTTGATTCAATTATCAGATCCCGACCGGAGCTTGCCTGTCCTGACAACCCATCCGCCATGTGTCTGCATCACCCGGAAAGCTGGGAATGGCAAAAAAAAGTGCTGGATTATAATTTTTCTTTTCCGATCGATGGCCTCAATTTACAAAGTGCCGATCTCGGCCGTTGTTCCTGTGGTGAAAGCAAAATCATGGGAGACCTGGAATATCATGCAGCCCTTAATCAAAAAGTAGTTCAATATGTTCGTCAGACTTATCCCGGCAAAATTATCGGGATATCAAGTTGGGGGATGGATGTAAGCAAACCCGCGGATTTACCTTACCTGCGTTCCATGACAAAGGACGTCGATTATTTTACAGACGTGAGAGGCTGGAATGCAAGTCCGAGAGAGCCTGGTTTTCGTATAACAATGATTGAGACTATAAAGCCATGTCTATTGAGTACTATCGGAACTCCGAATATTGAACCTCCGCAGCATTGGAACAGGGACAGATGGTTTTTGCCAACTGCAAAAAGGGCTGTACAGGATTTGCAGTTGTTGTACAAGCAGGGTGGCCGGGCTGTTGAAAATTTCATGCATATTAAAGCTAATCCCGGAGATGAAGCTACGATCCGGTTACAGGCAGCTATTGAGTTGAAACCTGGCGTCAATTGGGAAGAAGAATATAAATCGATCCTTTTCCAAATGTTTTCGCCAGTTTCAAAAGATTTAAGAAATCAGTTATTTGATTTATTTGTAAAAGCTGAAGACGCTTATTTTGAAAATTTAAAAAACTACGACCCATTCAAAGCAGATATAAGTCTTGAACCCCTGGTTAGCGACAAAACGGGAGACCCTGTTTACATTTTTCAACAAATGAACAGGGAAGGAATAAAAAAATACTTGTCAGCAATAGAATTGTTGATAGCAAAATCAGAAATTCTGCAAAACAAAGTCAGGAATAAAATGCTGATGGAAAAAGTAACAACCTGTTTACGAAATACCAGGAAAGATATTTTGTTTAGTTTAAACAGATAATTCGGCTACTTCAAGGGGAAATTTTTATCCTGTATGTGCTCATTCCCTGCGCTGGGATCGGGATATTCAAATTAGCTTTAGCAAAGGCAACAGGTTTTAAATCTGTCTCCACATGAGTGGTTTCATAGGCTTCCTTAATATTAGTATTGGTTCTTATGCTCCCGGTACTTATACTGTTTCCCAAATTCCACGCTCTTACTATAAGGCCACGATTCACATACCCCTCTTCGGAGGGCTTTATGGACCATAGTAAAACATTGGGATCGGTTATATTCAGAAAGGAATATTGAGTCGTGGGGTAAGAAGACCGCTCATTGCCCGTAATGGTGCCGCATATGAACGGATTTTGATGTTCCAGCGCAAATTTCATTTCTGAGGACTTGCTGAAGCCACTATGTGTACTAACAGAAAAACTTTGATTAAATTCAGCATCTCTATCCTGGTCTATTATTCCCAGCTCAGGATTAGAAACACGACCACCGGCCAGAACATTCAGCGTGTTGGAGGTTTCATCCAGGAAAGTATGTGTACTATTCCCCAACTGCATAAAATAACAATCTCTGTTTGATAGAGTAATTCCGTAATCTTTTTCACTCATCGAAGAAAAATGATTTAAGGTTAGGTATTTATATAATGCATTTTGCAAAGCGTAATGACCTCCGTTGCTGATAAGCTTTGCCCTTATTACTGCACCTATTTCCTCGTGCCATGTTTCCGGCCTGATTAAATTAAAATCGAATTTCCATTTTCTGACATCTGTAAAATTTTGAGAGATCTGGTTGTCAATATCTATCCTCGAAAGGCTTTTGTAAATTGTTATCCGCGAGGTGTGGGCTAAAGGTTCTGATGATACTGCTTTAAGCGTAACGGAAACCGGGCCTGCGTTTTCTACCGTTATATTTCCTTTGTCGTACGAGCCACCAAGGTTATTTGCCTTTTCTCTGCCAATACATTCCCTGTTTTTATTCCTTTTGTCCAGTAGACTTACAATAGCCCCGGTTTTATCAATTGTTATTTTATAACGCTCATTTTGAACAATAGTGTTGTTTGTTGAAACAGTTGCCGCAGGATTAAAAATGTTTCCATTTCCTTGTCTTATTTCAAAAACTTTATAGCCTACAGATGGTATATTACTGGCAAGAATTCTTAAATAGCTGATGCCGTTTTTGACAATAAACTGTTTTGGCATCTGTGACTTTGTTGTGAGGTCGATAACGATGATATTGTTGGTGTTTTGCAAGGGGTAATCAGCATAGTCCGTACGGCTCCAGCCAAGTGGATTGAAAACAAAAAAACGTTCATTGCTTCCTGTTTTCCTGATTTGCATTCCCAGTCCTATGCGGGCTGAATCAAATAGTGTATTGATGTAATTGCTTATCTGGGTTTCTATTTTTCTTTGCCATGCTGCTCTTTCAGCGGATGTTGCGATTCCCCCAAAAACCGACCAGTCATGTTCCCAATATAGCCCGTATCCCATCCAGGCTTTGATGCGGGCACTATCCAGCGTTATGCCAAAATTTGGATTGTTGATTGTTACCAATGCCGACAGGGCTTCTGCGCTACGCAATTTCTCTAACGATCTTTTTACTTTTGCCGAGACCTCGGCCAATGAAGCACATAAAAGGTCTCTTTCGTTACCGAAGGTACCGGTGAAAGAGGGTAAAGCAGTACCGTATGAATTTTCAAAATCTGTAAAAAAATCTTTTTGATTAGAAACGATAACCCGGTAAGATGTATCCGTTTTTTGTTTCGCAGCATTTATGAAATCATCTGCATTATAAGTTTGAACATCATCCCAACCATAACCAAATGCACCAGCTACCTGGTAACCTTGATAATTGAAGCTGTTGAACTTTTTTTGACAGGCAGTAACGGCATAAAAAGGATCACGTGCTTCGGAATAACCACCCAGGGACTGATTTTTGTCAACACCACCGGGAGGGATAGTATCATCCAGGGAGTACCATTTCAATAAAATTTTTTTGCCATCAAGGCCTTTATACCAATACACTTCCTTCTCACGATTCGACGGTCTGCCTTTTCCAAATGGCGTGTTACAAGCGCAAATACCTTTCCAGCTGTATTTTGCGCCAATCCCCTCCCATAGGGAAGCCAGACCGAGTGACATGGTTGCATGTTCCATGGCCAGCGCAATATCAAGGTCAAGATTAAATCTTCGTTCGAGGCTACCTGCATAATACATCCCGCGAACAACCGCTTCCGCCGGCATTCCACCATAACAGCTTGCCACGGCATTGTATGGAACACTGATATGTCCAGATTTTATTTTATTGATTAAAGCATTTACTTCTGCCGGTGTCTTGTTCTGTTCGTAAGTCCACAACCAAAAACTACCATCGCAATTAAATCGGCTTTGAAGATCAGGCTGAAGGCCGATCCTTATTGTTGAATCCGCTTTACGGATATAGAAATCAAGCATATTGACAAATGCATGCCGATAGGTATTTTCATCGGCCGACCATAAGTAGTCGATATGATCGTCATTGGCTATATATATTCTTTTTTGTTGTGCCAGTCCGTATAATTCAGTTACCAGGAACAAAAAAAGTAAGCAAGAAAATTTTGGATAATATCTTAATGGAGAATTGATTTTCATTATAGTTCTATAACTTTAAGTTGATGCATTGAGGGGGTACTGTAATTTAATTAAGACTAATCAACTTCCAACTGAAACTTTTTCCGCTACCTCTTTAAGTTGATAGCGATGATCAATCGGGGAATCATCGGCAGGATAATAAAAAAATAAATATTCAACATGACACGAAATACTTATCTGGGATTGATGATAGGTTGCCTCACAGCAGGATGTGAACTCTCGACAGTAGCAGTTGCTCAATCAGATCTCTTAAGACGTGAAAAATATCTCCAGGATATATTAAAGATCATCGATACAAATTATTTCCGAAAGAATAGATACACCTGGCGTCCTACTTTACAGGACAGTACCTGGATGGAATGGTTGCGACGCACAGGTGAATTGCCCCCCGATTTTGAACAAATGCCTTCAATACCTTTTTTGCCAGAGCCATTGCTGTTAAATAAAAATGGCGTTGATGTTCCCATACACACTAAAAAGCAATGGGAGGAAAAAAGGGAATGGATAAAAAAAGAATTTCAATACTGGATTTCCGGAACGGTTCCTCCCGCTCCTAAAAGTTTTGAGACGAAAATATTGTCAGACAAAATGGAAGGTGGAACGCATATTCAAATGATCGAACTGCAATTTGGTCCCGGAAACAAGGCCCGGATGACCATGGAATTAATGGTACCTGAAAATAAGGGTCCATTACCAGTATATCTTACCCAATGGAATCATCGCAACTGGGCGCAGCTGGCTGTCAGGCGTGGATATATAGGATGTGTATACGCTGCTGCGGACGACAAAGATGATACACAAGCCTACCAGGCATTGTATCCTTCTTATGATTTCAGCGCATTGATGCGGCGTGCATGGGGAGCATCTCGTGTAGTTGATTATTTATTTACCCGCAGAGAGGTTAATGCCAAACAGATTGCTATCACCGGGCATTCCAGGAATGGAAAACAATCCTTATGGGCTGCAGCGTTTGATGAACGTATTGCCGCAGTTATATCCAGCAGTTGTGGTACAGGTGGAATTGCTCCCTGGCGTTATGGTGATCCTCAATATGATAGCGAAACGCTGGATATTGTAGCTGGTTTTAATCCGCAATGGTTTCATCCACGCTTTCGTTTCTTCTTTGGACGGGAGGATAAGCTTTCTGTTGACCAGAATTTATTGCTTTCATTAATAGCGCCGAGAATCGCACTGTTTCATTATTCAGTTGTCGAACAGGAATTGAATCCATGGTCAAATGAACAGTGTTATCAATCGGTAAAAAAGGTATATAATTTTTTAGGCGCTCCCGAAAATATTGGCGTATTTCCAAGAATGGGTGAACACGAAGTAGCGTCAAGGGATTTGGAGCGATGTATTGACTTTCTTGACATAAAGTTCAATCGAAAACATATACCCTGGGAAAACAAACTTTACTTTGATTATTCCTATGCTGAATGGGCACAGACACATAAAGCAGATAGTATTGAGTCAACAAGGGTAACAGCGGTGAGACTTCAACTGCAATATTCAGACACCGGCCGGTATAAAGACCAGCGAAAAATAATTCTCAGCAATTTAAAATGGCTTTTAGGAAAGGAACCTTCCGGGGTAAAACATGCCGGCAAAATCATAGGAGAACAGGGCGATTGGATCGATAATATCACAGGCAGGCCACAAGTTTCCGGTGCAACCGTGATATACATCGGACCTTATAGTTCAATAGGTGATAATTTGAAGGGGATGTTATATTGCCCGGTTGATGCCGTGGGAAATAAAGTTTTGAAATTCGGCGAAAAAATTCCTGTTATTATCTTTTTACATCAATACTCCTATGGGCATGGTTTTGCAAAAGGCTATGATCCTGAACTTGGTCGTGGAAACGATCAGGTATTTCAAAGGTTTATTGATAAAGGCTTTGCTATTCTTGCTATCGATATGTTTGGTTTTGGAACACGGATGGAAGAAGCCCAATATTTCTACAAACGGTTCCCGGAATGGTCAAAGATGGGTAAGATGGTGAATGATGTTGATGCATGTACGGATGCTTTGGAAAAATTTGACTTCATCGACAGTAAGCATATTTTTTTATTGGGTAATACACTTGGAGGAAGTGTTGGATTAATGGCTGCAGCCCGTGATGAAAGAATTGCCGGTGTAGCGGTCGTGGCCGCTTTTTCTCCGTGGCGATCAAGCAACAAGCAATATGAGAGCCTTCGAACTTTCTCTCACCTGTTTGGGCTTATTCCCAGGCTTGGATTTTTTGCGAATAAACCAGCTGATGTTCCAGTTGATTTCGGAGAAATAATTTCTTGTATCGCTCCAAGGCCATTGATGATCATTTCTCCTCAACTGGACCGGTATGCGGACCTTCAAGCAGTAAAATCTGTGATGAAACCGGTCGCCGGTATTTATAATTTGTACAGCAAACCGAAGCGCCTGGTTTTTCAAACACCTCTTGAGATTAACCGGATGACACCGACTATGGAAGAGGAGATAGCCAATTTTTATTCCGACATTATAAACGGTGAGATGGAATAAAAAATTTTTTGACATTAATGATAATATCTTTTCTCAGGTTGAACTCCGCATATGATAATAGAAAAAAATAATCAGGATAGACGAAATTAAATAAGCAATGATATGAATAAGATGCTGACTATTTTGTTATGGACGCTTCTGGTTATACATGCGAAATCAGCTGCCCAGGCGAAGCGGTTCTATATCGCCAATGATGATCATACCGATTATGTCTGGAGTGCAAATGAGGCCGCCTATAAAATTGCAATGCTGACTACTTTGGATAAGTACCTCATTCAAATCGATTCAACTATTTCGGCAGGTCTTCCATTCAAACACCAGTCCAAATACAATTGTGACGGAAGTTTTTGGTTTTGGGTATATGAAAAAACCAGGACTGCGGCTCAAATGAATAATCTTATCAATAAAGTCAAATCGGGTCACATAACAGTTCCTTATAATCCATTGGCAGTCTTGTACGGAGGAATGCCGGCAGAAGCCAGTTTACGTGGTATGTATTATGCCGGCCATTTGCAGAAGAAGTACGGTCTTGATTTGACATTAGCAATTAGCATGGAAGGACAGACTTTACCACTTGGCCTAAGTTCCTTGTGGTCGGGAAGCGGGGTAAAGTATAGTTGGAAAGGAGTTTGCGCCTGTGCCAGCCTGATGAACAAGCCGGATCTTCAAAATAGAGATCATGAAGTGTATTATTACAAAGGTTTAGATAATCAAAAGGTATTAATGAAATGGTATTCACTCGCTACTAAAGTTTCACCGTGTGGTAAGGATGTCAATGAGAGCTTCGGTGGTTATGCTGAAGCAAGATGCCTGACAAATGATTTAATAGAAAGGATGCGTCAAAAGTCATCAGCTACGGAAAAAGAAGTTATTGGCGCTTTTGGATATGGCTGGGATGATCTTCAGAGTTATACAATTGGATTTGTTTCTTTGGCAGCCAAATCGTCAAATCAAAGAGAAGAAGTAATTGTATCCAATGAAATTGATTATTTCAGAGATATGGAAGCCAAAAGAAATGATTTTGTCAAATTTCAAATCGTATTTTAATTTCGATTCATTTAAATTCGGGTTTAGCTCTTAAGTAAAAATTAGTTATATGCGAACAATAAACCGGAGAGACTTCATAAGCAAAACATCTGCCGCTATTTCAGCATTTGCATTTGTGCATAATTCTGTTCTGTTTCAAAAAAAGTACAGACCGCTGTTGTCATTCTCAACACTCGGTTGCCCCGGTTGGTCATTCGAAACAATCCTGAATTTTGCGGACGAAAATGGTTACGATGGCATTGAGTTACGGGGCATATTGCGTCAATTGGATCTTACTAAATGCCCGGAGTTCAACAGCAAAGAAAATATACTTTCCACCCGCAAACTTATAAAAGGGAAAAAAGTAAAGATTATTGACCTTGGTACTTCCGCATCTCTTCAGTATGCGGACCCATCCGAACGTCAAAAGAATTTAAATGAAGCCAAAAGTTTTATTCAACTGGCAGAGCAGTTGGGCTGTCCAAATATAAGGCTGTTTCCAAAAGATTTTCCAAAGGATCAGGAAAGAAATGAGACTATTGATCTTATTGTAAAAGGGTTGCGTGAGTTAGGCGATTTTGCCAGTAACGCCGGAGTAACAGTGCTATTGATAACGTATGGCACTGTTGTGGACAGTACCGAAACTATAGAGAAGATCATGCAGGCGGTTGGACATCCCAATGTAGGTATCGGATGGGATGTGGCGAATATGTGGTTCGCGACAAAAGAGCATCCCATACAAACATATGAGAAGCTGAAAAAATATATCCGCATCATACATGTAAAAGACTTGAAAATAGTGGATGGCAAAACGCAAAGCTCATTGTTAGGAAAAGGGGATACCCCGATTTTCGAAACAATGGATGCTATGGCCAAGGATGGCTTTGCAGGATATTATAGTTTTGAGTGGGAAAAATATTGGCATCCTGAAATTTTGGAGCCAGAGGTGGCGCTGACAGATTATGCCAAAGTGATGAAGCAGCATTTTAAAATGTAATTAATATCACCGGACTATATACAGGATATGTCTAAATACTGGTTGAATTAGTTCTGGTGTTTTTGTTTACCAGCCAATCGATTTATCAGTAAACTTCCGTTGTGCTTTGCCTGACCCCGCCAGGCAGATTGTACCCTTCAGCGATTGGTTTGTTATTTAATTGAAATTATGAGAAAAAGAATGCTTCTTATTTCAATTGCTGGTTTGCTTCTGCTATATTTTAGCTCCTGTAATTCCAGCACGGCTTTGGATATTAGTGGTATCTCTAAAGACTCTGCAACAATTGCTAAAGGCGAAGCCTCTTTCATTCAATATTGCAGTAGTTGTCACAATTTCAGGCAGGGTAGTATCGGTCCGCAATTGGGAGGTTTAACGGATTCAGTCTCTTCCGGTTGGATCGGGGATTTTATCAGGAACCCAAAAAGAATTATTGAATCCGGAGATGAGCGGGCCCGGCGATTGTTTAAAAAATATAAAGTTGCGATGCCATCATTTGCTGCTTTTACCGACGATGAAATGAATGGGATCATTGCTTTTTTAAATACCCATAAGAAACCGGCTCACCAAGTATCGAAAGATAGCGCTGACGAAATATCAAACCCTATACCTGAACCAATCGGGCTCTCAAATCTTGAAGTGAGCCTGCAATTGTTTACGCAAATTCCACCTACCAGTGACAGTGGTAAGTTGCCACTGACAAGGATTACCAAATTAGACTTTGAGCCGCATACCGGCAGTTCCTTTATCCTGGACCTTCGTGGTAAGTTGTTCAGGCTGCAAAACAATAAGCCCGGAGTGTATATCGATATAGCCAGATTGAAACCTAAATTTATTCATGAAGGCGGATATGGAACTGGTTTTGGCAGTTTTGCCTTTCATCCTGACTTCTCAAAAAACGGTCTTTTATATACTGCTCATTCAGAGGTCCCTGGTTCAGGCAAAGCTGACTTTCGCTATCACGATTCGATCAAGGTTGCCCTTCAATATGTATTAACGGAATGGAAAGCTGAAAACCCCGGGGCCGCTACTTTTTCGGGAGCTAGCCGGGAGCTTTTAAGAATTAATATGCCATATGTCGTACATGGTATCCAGGAAATTGCATTTAATCCCCTTGCAAAACCTGGTAACAAAGATTATGGCATGTTGTATTTATGCGTTGGGGATGGCGGCTGTGTTGAAATAGGTTATCCATTTCTGACCCATAGCCTAGAAAAAATATGGGGAACTATTCTTCGTATAGACCCTGGCGGTAGTAATAGTGCTAATGGACGATACGGCATTCCACCAGACAATCCGTTCGTTAAGGACCAAAACACTCATGAGTTGGGGGAAATTTATGCCTTGGGTTTTAAGAACCCGCATCGAATTACATGGAGTAACGCTGGACAAATGCTTATTTGTAACATTGGGGAGGAAAATATCGAGTCTGTTAATCTTGTTATGCCGGGCCAGGATTATGGGTGGCCAATCAGGGAAGGTACCTTTGTTTTAGACCCATATGGAGATTTGACTAAAGTTTATTCCCTACCTGCAAATGATAGCATTTATCATATTACTTACCCTATTGCCCAATATGATCATGATGGAGGCTGGACGGCTATTTCCGGCGGGTATGAATATTGGGGAGCAGCGTTACCGCTGCTGAAAGGAAAATTTATCTTTGGTGATATTGCATCCGGCCGATTGTTCTATATCAAGATGGCTGATATAAAGCAAGGCAAAATGGCACCGATTAAGGAATGGAGGATATCCATGAATGGGATACCAAGAACCATGAAAGACCTTTCAGTACATGACAACCGGGTAGATATGCACTTTGGACATGACGCCAAGGGGGAACTCTATATATTAACCAAACCCGATGGAAAAGTATATAAGTTAGTGAGCGCAATTACAAATTCATCGAATGCACGGTAAAATGTAAATAAAATAAATTGATTTTTTTTTGAGCATTAATTGGTATGGGTTGAAAAACCTTCTGAAGATAGCGGGAGCCTGGATAATACCAGATTTCGGTAAGTAACAGAAAAATTTACTTATCATGATTAAATACAAATGAATTGCCTATGATTTGTCAGCCTAATTTGTCAAAAATTTATCAGGACGATATAAAATGCCGGCTTATTCTATTGGAGTTAATATTAATTTTTACACTTGTTGCAGGTTGTTCATCAGTGAAAGAAAGGGCTGATACAATTTTAATTAATGGTAAAATTATTCTAGTTGACAAAGATTTTTCCCTTGCTGAAGCTGTGGCTATCAAAGAGGGTAAGATACTGGCTGCTGGAAAAAATAAGGATATATTAAAATTGAAAGGTGATTCTACTAACATCATCGACCTTAAAGGACATACGGTAATACCCGGCCTGATCGAAGGCCATGCACACCCCATCCAGGCATCGCAAAGCGAATATTTTGAAAAGATACCGGACCTGCATACTATCAGGGACCTCATGGAATGGATTAGTAATGAAGCCAGGATTAAGAAAGAAGGAGAATGGATCATACATCCAAAATTTTTTATCACGAGGCTCAGGGATATGCGTCAGATAACTAAACGGGAGTTAGATTCCGTAGCACCCAATAACCCGGTTTTTCTTGATGGAAGTTTTGGCGGCTTGATCAATACAAAAGCAATGGAGCTATCTGGAATAACCAGCTTAAATCATCCGGGTATATTAAGAAATGAAAGAACGGGAGAGGCCATCGGAGTAATCCGCGGATCTGCGTTTGGTTTATTGGCAATAAATCAGGAGAATAGACTTTCGGAACAGCAGCAGTTGGAAGCACTCAAAAACCTTTTTCATCTTTATAACGAGGTTGGTATTACTTCTGTTTGCTCAGGGGGCGGTCCACCGGAAGAACTGAAAATGTTTGAAAAATTATCAGGTAAGAAGGAATTAACAGTAAGAATTTTCCAGAATATTATTTTCCCATTTGACAAGAAAACGTCCATCACTGAAATGCGAGGAGCTTTAAATCGGTTTGGACACAAAACTGGCGATGGAAATGAATGGGTGAAAGTTGGTGCATTTAAAGTGTTGGTTGATGGTGGTGTGCTTACGGGAACGGCCTACTTAAGAGAAGGGTGGGGGGAAAAAGCGAAAGAAGTGTATGGTATTAATGATCCCGGTTACAGGGGTGAATTATTTTTTTCAAAAGATGAATTGATACAATTGATCACAGTAGCAGATGAAGCAGGATGGAAATTTACTGCCCATGCAACTGGTGGTGGTGGAGTGGATACTTTACTTTCAGCCTTTGAAGCGGTAAATCATTCAAATCCTATAAGTGAAAAACGATTTTCTATCATTCATGGAAATTTTTATACTCCGGATGCCATCAGAAAAATGGCGGCCTTTGGAATATATGCAGATATGCAACCCGCCTGGTATTTTAAAGACGCCGACTTATTAGATAACGTGTTGGGCAAAGACAGGATCCGTACATTTCATCCCTATCACTCCATGCTGGAAGCCGGCATTATGATCAATGGTGGCTCAGATCACATGGTTAAGCTAGACCCCAATGCCTCGATCAATCCTTACAATCCTTTTCTGGCGATGTGGTCTGTAATAACAAGGAGAACAGATCGCGGTACCGTATTTAATCCCAAAGAGGCGATTACAAGAGAACAGGCGCTGAGAATGTATACGATTAACAATGCCTATGCTTCTTTCGAAGAGAATGTGAAAGGGTCGATAGAAACTGGAAAAGTTGCTGACCTTGTGGTTTTGTCAGATGATATATTGACCTGTTCAGAGGATAGGATACTGGAAATAAAATCTCTTTTAACGATGGTCAATGGACGAATCGTTTTTGATAAAGGTATCTTTACCTCTTCGTTTGATTAGCAGATATCACCAGGAAGTATTGAGCGAGCCAGGCAAGCCGGTATAAAGTTTCCTGAATCAAAGATTACGGCGATAAGTAAATGACGATGGAATTAAATATAATGCTTCATTAGTTAATATATCATGAAAAAGGGAATACTGATTATTTCAATTGCTGTTTTGCTTCTGCTGTATTTCAGCTCTTGTAATTCCAGCACGTCTTTGGATAATGGTGCTATCTCTACGGACACCGCAACAATAGCTGCTGGTAAAACCTCTTTCATTCAATATTGCAGTGGTTGTCACAATTTCAGGCAGGATGGTATCGGTCCGCAATTGGGAGGATTAACAACTGAAGTTTCTGCTGATTGGATTAAACATTTTATCAGGGACTCAAAAAAGATGACTGAATCGGGAGACGAACGAGCCCTGCAATTGTTTAAAAAATATAAAACCGTGATGCCATCATTTGCCACGTTTACGGACGATGAACTGAATGGGATCATTGCTTTTTTGAATACGAAAGAGTCGCCTTATCAACACATGGCGAAAGATAATGGTAAGGAATTATCAAACCCTATCGCCGACTCCATCGAGCTTTCAAAGCTAATAGTGGAGTTACAATTGGTAACAAAAGTTCCAGCTTCCAGTGACAGCGGAAAGTTGCCACTCACCAGGATTACCAAATTAGATTTTGAACCGCATACAGGCAGCTCATTTATCCTGGACCTACGGGGTAAGTTGTACAAACTTCAAAATAATAAGCCAGTTGTTTATCTGGATATGGCCAAATTGAAACCAAAATTTATTCATGAGCCAGGGCTGGCCACTGGATTTGGAAGTTTTGCTTTCCACCCTGACTTCGCCAAAAACGGACTCTTATATACTACACATACGGAAGCTCCTGGTTCAGGCAATGCCGACTTCTATTATGCTGATTCTATTGAGGTGGGGCTGCAATGGGTATTGACTGAATGGAAAACGGAAAATCCTGGTGCGGCTACCATTTCAGGAGCAAGCCGCGAACTGCTCAGAGTGAATATGGTGACCGGCATTCATGGTGTACAGGAAATAACTTTCAATCCCCTTTCTAAACCCGGTACCGAAGACTATGGTCAGTTATACATAGGTGTTGGAGATGGCGGCTGTGTGGATGAGGGTTATCCCCTTCTGACTCATAATACGGAAAAGATATGGGGTACTATTCTTCGTATAGACCCAATGGGCAGAAACAGTGCCAATGGCCAATACGGAATTCCACTGCATAATCCATTTGTTAAAAATCAAAACACCAAAACACTTCGGGAAATATATGCTTATGGTTTTAGAAACCCGCATCGTATTACCTGGACTAAGTCAGGTAAAATGCTTGTCTGCAATATTGGTCATAGAAATATTGAATCGGTAAACCTTATTTCTCCAGGTCATGACTATGGCTGGCCAATCAGAGAGGGTACTTTTCTTTTTGACCCATACGGAGATTTGAATAAGGTTTACGCGCTTCCTGTGAATGACAGTATTTATAAAGTCACTTACCCTGTTGCACAATATGACCACGACGAGGGCCTTGCTATTTCAGGTGGGTTTGAATATTGGGGTACCACCATACCGCAATTGGCGGGGAAATTTTTATTTGGTGATATTTCTCCAGGGAGGTTGTTTTATATAAATACAGCTGATGTAAAGCTGGGAAAACAGGCAATTATTAAAGAGTGGGAAATTTCAGTAAACGGCACTCCGACCACACTCAGGGAGCTTTGTGAATGTGAACGTGTAGCGCTGCACTTTGGCAGAGATTCGCAGGGTGAATTATATATATTAACCCACGCAGGGAAAGTGTATAAGTTAGTGAGTGCAGCTATGAAATCCTCAAATGTTCGAAACCGGGCCAAACAGGTGCAATATTAGTGACTGGAGGTGTTTAAGTTACCGAAGCTCTTCTGGTGTTGAAAGTATTTCAATTAGCTTGATAATAAAATAACTGTATGTTGAGAGTATAATGTCGGGATTACTTAAGGGGTTAAAAATATCTATTAATACCGGCGATGATTTTACGCCCTTTCTTTTAAAGTTTTTTCTCATAAGCAAGCGTTAGTTTTTGATAAGGGGGAAGTAAGATTTCAAAGACACGCTGGAAATTTATGCTTTTATGGAAGCGGCCGATGAAAGCAAACGCCAGGGCGGAATTAGTATTAGCATAGTAAGCATTTTACAGAATGCAAAAAAGTAGAAAATTAATTGATCAGGTATTTCAATTCTAAAATATAAATCATGAATCAAAGGAATTATACACAGATGAAAGCACCTATTTGCTTCCTCGGACTCGTTTTATTATTATCAGCCTGCGCACTATCACAAACCAATTACCAGGATTCTTTATGGATCGTTGAAAATTATTATAAGATTGAGCGCCAGGTAAGCATGCGGGATGGAGTGAAATTATTTACCAGTATCTACATCCCGAAAGATTCTACCGAAAAGCATCCCATATTAATAACACGAACACCCTATTCATGCTATCCTTACGGGGAAGAAAAATGGCAAACTTTCTGGGACGGTCATAAAAAATATTATTTCCGCGAAGGCTATATCATGGTAGTTCAGGATGTGCGGGGCCGATGGATGAGTGAGGGCGAATTTATGGATGTACGCCCTTTCAACCCTCAGAAGAAAAACGCTGCTGACATTGACGAAGCCAGTGACACGTATGATGCTATTGACTGGCTCATAAAAAATATTCCTGGCAATAATGGAAAAGTTGGGGTGTTCGGAGTTTCGTATCCCGGCTTCTATTCCACCATGGCAGCGTTAAGCAACCATCCTGCTTTAAAAGCAGTAAGCCCACAAGCCCCGGTAACCGATTGGTTTATGGGTGATGACTGGCATCACAATGGTGCCCTTATGCTGATGGATGCATTTAATTTTTACTCTTCTTTTGGCCTGGCGCGGCCGAAACCAACTACAAGGGGACCTGAAGGGGTGAATGTGCGATTCGAGGACAACTATAAATTTTTCCTCGAAACAGGAGCCATCAAAAATATTAATGAGAAGTATTTTCATGACAGTATCGCGTTTTGGAATGAGCTAATGGTTCATCCGAATCTTGATGCGTGGTGGAAAGCAAGAAATCCGCGAAATTTTGTCACCGATGTAAACCCTGCCATGCTTACAGTAGGAGGGTTGTTTGATGCAGAAGATTGTTTTGGTGCATGGCGATTGTACGAAGCCATCGAAAAGAAAAGCAAAAGCACCGATAACCGTTTAGTAATAGGACCATGGTCCCATGGCCAGTGGGGACAATCAGAGGGAAGTTTTTTGGGGAATGTAAAATTCGAATCCAAAACCTCGTTTTGGTACCAAAACAATATTGAACTGCCTTTCTTTAACTATCACTTGAAAGGCAAAGGCACCAATCAGTTACCTGAAGCAACCATATTTTTCAGTGGAGAGAATCAGTGGCATCAACTCAGTCAATGGCCGCCTAAGGAAAAATCCGATAAAACAATTTATTTACAACCTGGTGGTAAGCTAAACTGGTCAAAACCTTCCGATCTGTCAGGTTCAAGCGAGTACATCAGTGACCCGGCAAAACCAGTGCCCTATACGGAAGATGTTCATCGCGGCAGAACTTCCGAATATATGACCGATGATCAGCGCTTCGCTTCGCGCAGACCGGATGTCCTGGTTTTTGAAACAGAGATTCTGGGCGATGATTTAATCCTGGCTGGCACTGTCGTTGCCGATCTCCTGGTAAGCATCACCGGAACCGATGCTGATTTTATTGTTAAAGTGATTGATGTTTTTCCGGATGACTTTTCCTATCCGGAAAAAGATGGTTATCCCATGGGTGGATACCAGATGCTGGTTCGCGGTGAAGTCATGCGCGGAAAATTCAGAAATAGTTTTGAAAAGCCGGAGGCGTTTACGCCTAACAAAGTAGAGCGTGTAAAATTTGAATTGCCGGATATAGCCCACACGTTCAGGCAAGGTCATCGGCTAATGATCCAGATTCAAAGTTCCTGGTTCCCACTGGTGGATCGCAATCCGCAGAAATTTGTCAACATCTACGAATGCGCCGATAGTGATTTTCAGAAAGCGACCATTAAAATCTATCACAATTCAAAAAATGCTTCCGGTTTACATTTGCCGGTGTTGCCGCATAAATAAACTGTAAGCACATAATGTTACAAATGGATTGGCGCCGCCCAAAGCCGGTCAATTTAGTAAATGAAAAACGATGATCTACAGTATAGATATCTTATTTTGGTTTTTAACAAACCGTTGAAATGAATGCTTATTTGAAAATATAGCAATGAAAAAAATAAATCTGCTATCGGTAGTTTGCTCCATCGTCCTGATCTCCTGTAATCCCGGGAATAATTCAGATAACAAGGTCAGGGATACAAAATCTACGATCATTATTCATGAATTAAATGAAAAGGAATTACCAAAAGGGGATAACGTTATAGCCTTTGTCGGTGCAACGTTAATTGACGGGAATGGAGGTGAGCCAATTCAAAACGCCTGCGTTGTGGTGAGGAATGATAAGATTGAATTTGCGGGCAAACAACAGGAAGGGAAGATCCCTAAAGAGGCGGAGATTTTAAATGTTCAAGGTCTAACGATTCTACCGGGATTGATCGATGCGCATTTTCATAATGAGGATAGCAAGGATTTGCTTGGGTTGTTTTTAAGTCACGGGGTTACATCCATTAGGGATCCGGGTGAATGGATCGAAAGCTATGTTGGAGTAAGATCAACGGGTAAGCCTATACCAAGACTATTCCTGGCAGGTCCTCATATTAATACCTATCCGCCGGCATATCCGGAAGATGCAATTCTTGTTCAAGATGCCGAGGAAGGCCGCCTGGCTGTTAATATGCTGGCGGG
>Ga0137431_1000188_pt1 | contig 28282 bp, 19 predicted proteins | sample EasRivERMZT800_2_FD_104646 | JGI IMG/M metagenome (GOLD analysis project Ga0137431, IMG submission 104646) | Soil microbial communities from meander-bound floodplain in the East River, Colorado, USA - East River MetaG ERMZT800_2 | ecosystem: Environmental > Terrestrial > Soil > Floodplain ... | reverse complement strand
TGCTGTTGCACCTACAACAAATTTCTTTCCCTCCTCAGTCTCTGCGATAGACGTATTCATTTCAGTCAAAAATGGGCCGGGGCAAAGTGCATTCACATTAATATTAAACGGTGCCAACTCCAATCCAAGTGCCCGGGTCATCTGTACTACTGCTCCCTTACTCGAAGCATAGGGTGTACGGTTAGCCAACCCCACTAATCCCAGCGTGCTGGCGAGGTTTATTATTTTGCCGCTCCGGTTTTTTTTCATGATGGGAATTACAGCTCTTGAACAAAGCCAGGTTCCATTTACATTTACCTGCATTACGCTGGCGAAGTCTTCCGGCGTAATTTTATCAATCGCTCCACGAATGTTTATGCCTGCACTGTTGATAAGAATATCAATTTGACCAAAAGCATCTATTGCCTGTTTCGCCATAGCTTCAGTTTGTTTCACGTTAGTAACGTCTGCACTATATGAAATTGCTTCTCCTCCATAGTCATTGGCGATCTCTTTTGCAGCCTGAATTCCTTCTGCTGCATTTCGATTTACCAACATAACGCGGGCACCTGCTGAAACAAGTCCGGCAGCCATGGCGAAACCTAAACCCTTTGATCCACCTGTAATCAGTGCGGCTTTTCCACTCAGGTCAAACTGTTTAATTCCCGGAAGTAATTCTTTGCTCATATAACTTTATTTTATTCCCAGCCTGTCTTTACTGTATTGAAGACATTCGATTATATTTTCTTCCTCGACTGCGAGCCTTTCTTCTTCGCTTAACTGTGAAACTCTGGGAAGATGAGACTTATATTTGTGTTGTTTTACCATACGGAGCGTACGTGCCAGCTCGCTTCCTGTTACTCCATCAAATACGGCCCAATAGTCATTCGTCAAACAAGGTATTTCTAATGGATCACGGGTAATCATTTCCAGGTTGAATTTAATGACAGGGTTATGCCGCCTGCATAGGTCAACAATCTTTGGCATGTCCAGGAATCCTTTGCCCAAGGGAACTTCGGACAACAGGAAACCGCCTGCATATTCTTCGACTCCCATATCCTTTACGTGTGTGCTAAAAGCAAACGGCACCAGCGTTTCCATGACTGCCATAGGTTCTTCCATCAATGCAATGCTATTGCCAAAATCCAGCGTGACACCTACCCATTCGCTGTGAAGTTTTTTTAAGGCATTTACCAATTCATCGGCTCTCCAATCTTTATGATTCTCTACTGCTAACTTCACTTTATGTTTTCTAATAACAGGTTCTGCTAATTGTAAAGACGCTAAAGCCCTTTTTTTGAATTCATCAACTTCTTCCGGAGAATGGAATATTTCATAACGACGGCCTCCCGATGTTACGGTCCGCAAAATCACAGCCCCCGCTTCTTTAGCATTGATCACTTCCTGTTCAAATACCGGAACATCGTCTGCCCTGCCGGGCAAAGAAATGGATCCTTCAAGATAGAGACCTAACTTCTCCCTTTTGTCGCGGACTTTTCTTGCAAAGTCGGATGTCCATTCCTTCACGACAACCTGGACACCACCTGCGCCAATTCCATGACAATGCTCTATGAGTTCAATGGCGTTGGTAAAGCCGGGATATTTTTGGCTTGGTACCTTGGATTGCCATCGATTTGAATAAGAATGAACAACAATACCTATCGGCATTTCCCCCGACAGCGCTGGCACATTTATGAAAGGCAGTGTAATCGCTGCTATCCCTTTTGAAGTTGTTGCCAAAAACTCTCTTCTGTCCACCAGTTTAAATTTGATTGAGCAAATATCTATGAATTGCTTACTTATTATCTGTCATTCTTATTTCCATCATGTGTTTATTAAGTTCTGCCGCGGTCCATGGTACCACCCTGCCTTGTGAGGTCAACCTCATTACACTCACCGTACGTAGGCTGACTGGACCAGCCGAATTTCCCCACTCATTTCTAATATAAGTCAAAATAGAAGAAATTGAGCCATCATCCAGGGTCGAATGAGCAGGCATCACGGGAAGAATATCGGGTGCATCATGGAGCTTTCCATTTACTTCCACCGGGCCTTCCATGCCGTGCAGGAGAATAAGCGCTAAACGTTTTTCATTTCCTAAGACCCAATCAGATCCAATAAGTGAAGGTGCAAATCGGTTTAACCCGTCACCATCTGTACCATGACATCCGGCACATGTTGTGAGATAAAGCTGCCTTCCCGAAACAAATTGCTTTTGGTCATTTTCGTTTAACAAACGCTGCGTTTGAAAACTGACGGTACCAACTGTATGCCCGGGCCATTCGAATAGTGCCATCAGTGTGTGAAGCCGCGATTGATCATTCTTAATTTCCTTGTGGTTTAAAAGAGTGGGGGCTGATCGAAGATAGATCGGTTTTATTTTGGCACTTTTTCCCTGAATTGAAATTCCGGTAAGCACAGCTTTTTGCTTCCAGCCAAAAGAATCTTTATTCACAGTTAACATCGATAAAAGGGAGCTTAGCTCTGTGGTATTTCTCTTTCGGATGATGGACTTTGTAAGCATTTCCAGGAAAATTTCCCTGGCTGGCTCATGTCTTTGCCAGGAAGGTGATTTCCACAATGCTTGTAAAAAAGCAAACTCATGATCCTGAAGACTACTCAGCACGGCATCACGGAGCAATGCTGATGTGTCATAGCGTTCTGCTATTGCTGTCAAAAGCTGATTTGAAATTTTCTGATCAAGAATATTAGCTGTCAGTGTTATCTGGAGCACCTGTTCAATGGGTGCACGCTTCCAAATTCGAAGTAGGTTTTCCTCAAGCCTCACACGAACATCTTTGTTTTGTTTAGCGATTGGTTCAAGCAGTCGTACAGCGGTGGTGCTGATAAGTGGATCGGAATCCTGTATCAATTGAAAAAGAATATTCGGCTCAGTTAATTTTAATCCTTGCATCGTCCACAACGCATGCAAGCGGCCCAATTGGCTGTTCCTTTTCAGTGTTAATTCAGTTAGAGGCTTACCTATAGTTTTATCACCCCGCTCAACAAGTAAACGCTGGGCCATATCCCTATGCCATCCATTAGGGTGCGATAAGGTAGTTATCAATTCTTCGATTGAGGCAACAGAAAGTTTCCTGGGAATTGATGCTTTCCAATTCTCGCCGACAATCCTCCATATGCGTCCCAGGTTTATGGGTTGGACAAGTTTACGTTCAATGGTTTGCTTCCGCAAATAAGGAGTGACATAAGAGCCATGCTGTATAAGACCCCTATACATATCGGCCACATAGAGCGCACCATCGGGACCAGTCGTCAGGTAAACCGGACGAAAACGTTCATCAGTCGAGGCAAGAAATTCTCTTCCTGGAGTTGGGTCATGAGCTGTAATCAAAAGTCCATTTTCCTCAACAATGTTCCGCTTGATTAAATTTCCGGACGGTTCGCAGACAAAGACATCCCCATAATATTCTTCTGGTAATGCTGTTCCTCTATAAAAAAGCGGAGAGCAGGCCGCTGTAAACTCCAGCAAACGACCTTCTTCATCCAATGCTCCGGGTATGTAGCCCCGGTTTACTGCAGGGTTAGATCTAATAGGAAAAATCCTCCTTTCAGTGGTAAGACCATGATCAATCCCTGTTGTAGATGTATGGTTCCTATTTCGGGAAAGATAGTTTGGCGGCACAAGGTCAGCATGAAGTTGCGACCAATTGTAATTATAGTACAGCCGGCCTTCATCATCATGGCTAATGCCCCATTGGCCGCGAAATTCTGTACTATCACGTTCCCATTTTCCATCGATCAGGTGATATCGAAACCGGGACCTGGCATTGTAATACCAGTTGTCGATGTTACGCAAGAGCCCATTGCCGGAATGTTCAGGGCTTTTACCACCTGCGTAAGCAGAATCGAGCAGCGTTTTTGTATCGGACTGAAGATCGCCGTCCAAATCTTGCGTTAGCCATAAACATTCGTTCTCTGCAACTAGCGCTCCGCCCGGGACCAAAGCAATGGCTCTTGGCATGATCAGGCTGTCAATATAGATCTTACTAACATCCATCTGACCGTCACCATCAATATCTTCCAGCACAGAGATACGACCAACAGGTTCCTTCTCTCCTTTTCCATCTATGTCAGGCATAAACCCCCGCATCTCCACAACCCAAAGTCTTCCGTCTGGATCAAAAGTAATTACCACGGGATCCTGAACCATAGGTTCACAGGCGACAAGTTGGATCTTTAGACCTTGCAACAGTTCAAACGTAGACAGCTCTTCAGCAGGAGATCGACCAGGAGAAGGCCCTATCTCTTCATTAATTGTCTGTTGGTTAATACAGCTCAAAAAAGTAAAGCCGATCATAAAACAAACCATTATAAAGAAAGTCCTTAAACAGGAAGTTTGATTTAATGTGCCGATTGAAATATTATATTTTCTCAAAAAAAATCTTTACGCTTTATCAGGATCCGGATGTACTCGGGCCAAGACCCCTGCTGAGCCTGCCTGCCGGTAGGCAGGTAAAGTTAATGCAGTTGATGTTATATTTTATAGCTGGGCTTTATTCGTTGAGCCCGGTTGATGTTTGAAAAAGAAATATTAAAATCGTCAACAAAAGTGTCGCCAGTGGCAATGCCCATGTAGTAATATCATATACTGAGTTATTCAAGCTTTCTCTTGCTTCTCCTGTATAAAATTGAGTGCCAGACTAAACTGCTTCGGCCGGAGATAGAATTTTCCTGCTTTTGGAATACCAGGTGGACCAATAACGACTCCAAGCTTAAAAGGCAATACACTCTTTGTTCATCTTCTGAATAAATCTGACAAAGAACAAAATATCAACCTTGATACCAGCAACAAACAAATTGAATCAGTTAGTGATGCCTGGGAATTGGTTGGAAAAAATCCGGATGACACGGAGCCTTTTTTCAGAAAAAAGGATCTGAACGGGCCAGCAGCGATCACCTTGAGTGGAAATTCAATAACGGTTGTTCAATGCCATTTGAAACAAAATATAAGATGAACGCATATTTCATTTTTTGGGAATTACTTCCTTTAGATTTTTATGCTATCCCTGTTACATAAATCAAGGCTAAAAGGTATTACTACCTTGTCATTGTAATCTTTAGCTGATCACCTGGTACCTGGGTATCCGTATTGACCAGTACTAAAGTTTTACAATCAAAACTTCCAATAGTAGCCGGGTCTCCATCTATTGTCATCGTATTTCCCGACAAACTCCAGGTTCCATTTTCGTCTCCAGCCGGGGAACAGACACTACCGGCGTCTGCTATTTGATAAGTGTCATTTGTGTTAAATGTATAGATATCATCTCTTCGGCAGGCTTCGTCGAGAATGATGTTCAAATAATCCATCTCAGCAGATGATGGACTTTCCTTGTAGGTCATTGCCGTTATTTTATACGGTCCGGAAATTGAAGCTGTGTTGGTAGCGCAGGAAGAATCTTCATCCTTGTCCTTGCTACAGGAGAAAAGGACGAATGCCGATAGAACGATAAAGATCATTTTAGTCATGATAGTAAACTTTAATAATTAAAAAATCAATTTATTTTGATGAAAGGTGAATATAGTCATGAATAATATAAACTATTTTTAATCCAGTGTCGGAACGGCAACCTGCTTATCCAAGTAGTTATAAACACATTGGGATAACAAACAATATTAATCAACAGATCACCGGCTTTGTTCATTATTGGCAGGATTCTCTTTTTTATGCCTCTTTTGTTTTGGCTTAAGATTCATCCAGCCACAGGTTAGACTAACATGGAATCCAATCGGCGATTGAAAAGAATTGAAGTTGGCAAAGACCCCGGTACCTAATCCCACATAGGGCAAAAAAGCCCAGTTAAAATCAGCTTTCATCATTGCGCCGATTGTTGACTTCCTTTCTTTTGTAACATTATAGTTAGAAGAAATATAAGACCAATCCTCGACAACAGGTTGTTGTGTAAACTTTAATTCTTCTCCGTTTACAATTGAAAATCCTGCTTCTGTGATAAACCATGTCCTCCTCCCTGTTTCGAAACACTTGCCCCCTGTAAAACTGAAAAGACTCATATTGGTATGGGGATATGCATCGGGAACTGGAAATATTAGCAGCAAAGTATATCCCCGGCTATAGTCGGCGGGTAAATTTTTGGGATCCATTTCTATGTCATGGTACGAAAATGAAGCGGTCCAATTATTTTTTAGTACCGTCTGGATACCGAGTTCGCCAAAAAAGCCTTCCTGGGAACTGGCACCCCCTCCTCCCTGTAAATAAATTTTTTTAACGAATGTCTCTTTTTTCTGCCCATTCGATACTACATAAAACAGGCATGATAAAAGAAGAATACCAGATGATCGAAAAAGGCGGCTTGCTTTAAATGTCATGAAAATAGTTTTTAAGTTGAGAGTGATTTTTAATAACAATATATTTATTGCTTGTTGATTTTTCTAAAACGATTATTAAAAGCGTCAGCTACATATAGATTACCCTGTGCGTCAACAGCCAGGTTTGTTGGATTGTCAACCTTTGCTTCACTGGCAGGCCCATCTTTTAAACCGTTTGTTTCAGTGCCGGCATAAGTGGTAATCACACCTGCGGGTATTAGTTTATATATCCTGTTTAAATTTCCTTCTATATCGTGAACCCTTGTATAAAATAGATTCCTCCGTTATCTATTCAAATTCCAGTAATAGCACTTGTGAGAGAATTAAAATCCTTTATCGTATTCCGTAAGAAATTGTTGACTGGCAAAGACTCAAGAAAGACAGTAGTATTAATAAGATTAATTTTTTTCATGGAGCAGTTGCAGATAGTTAGTTGTTTTTAGATGAAAATATACAAACCTATCCATCTTCCCCTGCCTTTCCTTTCGGTAATTGGTAAAGTAACCATTATATTTAGGTAATTGCTGTTTTCCTTAGGCAACTCGCAAGATATTGATCTCTATCAATCCGAATGTTGCTCAATAAAAAGGTTGTCCGTACATCAACAACCTTAATCATGTAAAACAATTCAATCGTAATGAAGGGATCCTTACCATAGATAATGGTGCCCATATACGCATATCCCGTAACCAAAAAGAAAAACTGGCAGAAAGATACAAGTGGCTATAAGTTTTATTTATACACCCTGAGGACGAGACTGTGTTGGGGATTGATAGAAAATAAAATGATAAAAAACAAAGTACCCTTGGAGATTTATCAACCTGGTTGTATATGCGTCAACCGAAGAACAAACAGCTTTCCTTTAATTCTTTTATTGATCAATTACCGTCATTAAATCTTTCCTGGAAAGAACGCTCCAGGGTTTCCCGGTGATCCGGATGAGCAATGCTTATTAATGCTTTTCCCCTTTGCTTCAGGTTTTTTCCAAATAAGTTGACAATGCCAAATTCGGTCACCACCCAATGCACATGACCCCGGGTAGTAACTACCCCCGCCCCTTGCTTTAAAAAAGGTACAATACGGGATTCGCCTTTTGAGCTAACAGTAGGCAAGGCTATGATCGGCTTACCACCTTCTGATAATGATGCGCCGCGGATAAAATCCATTTGCCCGCCAATGCCTGAGAACTGGTAAGTGCCAATTGAATCGGCGCATACCTGTCCCGTGATATCAATTTCAATCGCGCTGTTAATGGCTGTAACTTTCGGATGTCTTCTTATCACACTGGTATCATTTACATAGGCTATATCCATCACCCTCATTTGCGGGTTATCGTGCACAAAATCATAAAGTTTTCTGGTTCCTGCCATAAATCCTGTAACCGATCTTCCCACATTTATTTTTTTCCGACTATTATTGATGATCCCGTTTTCGAGTAAAGGAATAATGCCATCGGATAACATTTCGGTATGAATACCGAGATTTTTATGTCCATGCAGGTTTCGCAATACCTGGTCGGGTATGCTTCCGATACCCATCTGCAAAGTAGCGCCGTCTTCAATGAGTGAGGCAACATTTTTTCCTATTTGTCTGATCGAATCCGTGGTTTTAACGGAGTAATCCACTTCAGGAAGCTCGGCTTCTTCCCATACGAGGACATCCACTTTTTTCACATGCAAAAAACCATCTCCGTGTGTACGGGGCATTTTCGGGTTCACCTGTGCAATAATGATCTTGGCAGTATCCACGGCGGCCCTGGCTACATCTACCGAAGTGCCCAAAGAACAATAACCGTGAAGATCAGGTGGGGAAACCTGTATAAGAGCCACATCTATCGGAAGAATATTTCTTCTGAACAGCAATGGGATTTCACTTAAAAAAATCGGCACATAGTCACCATCACTGCTATTGGCCACCGATCTTGTATTGGCTGAGACAAATAAAGAATTGAAGAAAAAACTTTTCCGGTATTCCGGTTTGTCAAAATCTAAATGGCCCATATTGGTGATGCTCACCAGTTCGACATTTTTCAGTTCTGCATGTCTTTTTTGTAATGCCTGTACCAGGTGCACCGGGGTGGCAGCACTGCCATGAATAAAAACACGATCGCCGGTCTTTACCCTTTGAACGGCTTGTGTTGCTGAATCAAATTGGGGAGAGCTCATTAAATAAACTGTTTTATAAATGCAACGATAAATTAACTTATTTAAATGATCCCCAAGAGCCTGAAAACCTGCTACCATTCTGCCAACCTGATAAAAAATAAACCCATAAAATATTATGAGGTAATAAATTATGGGTCTTCATAAGTGGAGCTGGCGGGAATCGAACCCGCGTCCAAACATATTCGTCAAAAGCTTTCTACATGCTTATTCCATTATTATTTGTCGGCAATGAACAGGAAATGAACCAACCAATTCATCACGTAGCTGGATAGACTTAAACAGCCGTCACAGCCTTCGGCGGTCGTATTCTGTATTTGTTTAATGTCGGCGGCGGAGACGGTTACAGACAGACCTTCTCAGGCGGCCCTAATGACTACTTAATCACTGATTAGGCAGCCATGGCATACTGTGTATTGCCATTTATAGTTTGAATATTCAGATTATCGTGCTAATTATCCAACGCACGGCATGCTTACACTTTCAAAGACCTATGCTGTCGAAACCGGAACAGCCCCGGTTGCCAATAACTTCTACTTTCCCCAACCAAACCAATCGTTTCCATTGGCGTATAGCATCAGAAGCAGTAACAAAATCATGCCAGCTACCTGCGCATATTCCATAAATTTTTCATTCGGCTTTCTGCCACTTACCATTTCATATAAAGTAAACATTACATGTCCGCCATCCAATGCGGGGATCGGGAGCAGGTTCATGAATGCAAGGATGATAGACAGAAACGCCGTGATGTTCCAAAACGCCTCCCAACTCCATTGAGTGGGAAATACGGAGCCGATTGCTTTAAAGCCACCCACTCCTTTATAAGCGCCTGTTTCAGGGTTTAAAATTAATCGGAACTGATCAATATAAAACTTCAGTTTCTCTAACGATTTTGTTACACCCGCAGGAAATGCCGCAAAAAATCCATACCTACGGACCTCTGTACTATATACGCCAAGCTCCTGGTACTGCTCGTCTTCCAAATAGGGAATGCCTATTCTGCCTTCGGCGTTTACTTTTGATTTCAACTGCAGCAACTTTCCACTTCTTTCTACGGTCAGCACTACCTCGCCATTTTTATGATTTTGTAAAATGGCAAACATTTCATCATAGTACTGAACAGGGGTAGAATCAATAGCCACTATTTTATCCATCTCCTGCAATCCTGCTTTTTTGCCGTACAATGTATCATGTTTTTTTTCGTACCTGCCCACATAGGTCGGTAAACGTAATTCTAATAGATATCCTTTCTTTCGTTTGCTTTCAATTAACCTTTCTACGAGGTTAACGGGCAATTTTATGTCCTGCTGTTTGCCGTCTCTTTCTATGAGGATTTCATTACCCAGTATCACCTGTGCTCCCAGGTTTTCAAAATAATCAACAGGCTCACCGTTGATAGCAATAATTTTATCGCCATTTCTTAATCCTATTTCGGTCATCAAGCTATCGGTAGTCGATATACCATATTTAACGGACCTCATCGGTGTTCTTCTTTCACCCCATATCATCAATACAAATGCATAAATAACAAAAGCTACCAGCACATTCATAATGACTCCACCTAACATGATGATCAAACGTTGCCACGCCGGCTTACTTCTGAATTCCCATTCTTTCGGCGGCTGTTTCATCGCTTCTTTGTCCATGCTTTCATCTATCATGCCGGATATTTTTACATATCCGCCTAGTGGCAACCATCCTATTCCATAAACAGTCTCACCTATTTTCTTCTTTACCAGTGAAAACCAGGGGTCAAAAAAAAGAAAGAACTTCTCCACCCGGCAGCCAAACCAACGGGCTGTTATATAATGTCCAAATTCATGCAATATGATCAGTATGGATAAGGCCAGCAACAACTGTCCTACCTGCACACTCACTGAAGACCAATTGATTGCTAATAAATGCATACTATTCACCAATAATTTTTTAGAAACGCAAATATCAGCTAAATATCCGGCCTTTTAATGCCGTTAAAGAAATATTTGATTTTATTAAGAATAGCCCGAGAAAAGAAAATAGTTGGAGACGAAGCAATTATAATTTGATGAGATCGGCGGCATAGTTCCGGGCCATGCCATCGCTTTCAAAATATTCTTCAAGCGTAGGACTTGGTATAAAACTGACCTTATGCATGGTCTTCTCTATCACATCCGTCATATCCAGGAAATTTACTCGGTTGCGGAGAAATGCGTAGACCGCTATTTCATTGGCGGCATTCATCACTGCCGGAAGATTCCCGCCCTTATTCAATGCATCCATAGCCAGCCCAAGGTTTCTGAAAGTCCTCAGGTCTGGTTCTTCAAACGTGAGTGTATTATATTTTTTAAAATCGTACCGGGGAAAGGTATTGGGTATGCGCCTGGGAAATGCCAGCGCATACTGAATCGGCAATTTCATATCAGGCAGTCCCATCTGTGCCTTAATACTGCCATCTTCAAATTGCACCATGCTATGAATGATACTTTGGGGATGAATAACCACCTGGATTTGTTCGGGATTTAAATTAAACAACCACCGGGCCTCTATCATTTCAAGCCCCTTATTCATGAGTGTAGCAGAGTCAATAGTGATCTTGGCTCCCATGTTCCAGTTAGGATGTTGCAATGCATGTTCCCTTTTTACATTGACCAGGTAGTTGGGCTTTCTGCCAAGGAAAGGTCCCCCGGAAGCTGTGAGAATTATTTTTTCAATTTTATTGCGCATCTCCCCCACCAGGCATTGAAAGATGGCGGAATGCTCGGAATCGACCGGAATTACCGGCACCCTGTTTTCAACAGCTTTGCGCATAATGATGTCACCGGCCACCACCAGTGTTTCCTTGTTGGCGAGCGCAACTGATTTACCATTGCCAATAGCACGTAAAACTGGCCTTAATCCTGCATAACCAACTATTGCGGCCAGCATAAGGTCGTAGCAATCCATGGAGGCTACCTCCTCCAACGCTTTTTCCCCGGCAAAAACTTTTATTTCAGTAGCAGATAAAGCCTCTTTTACTTTTTGATATTTTTTTTCATCCCCGATGACGACAATATTGGGATTAAATCTTAGTGCTTGTTCAATCAACAACTCTTCATTATTGTAAGCCGTTAACACTTCAACAGAAAACAACGAAGAATTACCTGCAATAACTTCAAGAGCCTGCCTGCCTATAGAACCCGTCGAACCAAACAGCGCAATACGCCGGGTGCAACCATCCGCTAAGGGAGTGTTAATGGCAGCGCTTTTATTAAGTAATTGTTCTTTCATGTTGACAGTTTGTTATGGTATCAAACTTTTTAATCTCACAGTTCAATTTTCTTTCCATTTCGCCAATTCATCCGCAATTTCACGGTCATTGCTCAGTCGGGGCACCTTATTCTGCCCCCCCAATTTACCAACCGATTTCATATAATCAATAAAACCATGCTTTTTAACGGGTGTCAATTTTAGAGGCGTCAGGATATTACCTCCAATAAGGTCGTCGTAATATACATTCTTTTCACGCAGGTTTTGATCAACCTTTTTTGCAAACTCCTGCATATTGGCTGGCTTATTTTCGAATTCAATAAACCATTCATGATAAGATTTGCCATCGCCTTCGCTCACATAAGGAGCCACGGTGAATTCAATGATCTGAACATTTTCTTCTTTGGCGGCTTTCAGGAGGCTATATTCCACTTCTTCACCAATAACGTGCTCCCCAAAAGCAGAAATGAAGTGCTTTGTTCTCCCGGTCACTACCAGCCTATAAGGATTGACGGAAAGAAACTTCACCGTATCGCCGAGGTTATATCCCCAAAGGCCAGCATTGCTGTTAATGATCAGCGCATAGTTTTCACCTGCTTTTACATCGCGCAAAGACAGCCTGGTAGGGTTTGAATTATTTATTTCATTTGCGGGAACGAATTCAAAGAAGATCCCGCTGTTTGTATTCAGCAAAAGACCGTCTGCATTTTGCGAATCCTGGAAGGCAAAAAAGCCTTCGCTTGCGGGAAATAATTCAATAGTGTCGACTTTCTTGCCAATACTCTCAAACAATTTGGCTTTATAGGGTTCGAAGTTTACACCACCCTGAACCATGAGACTGAAATTGGGGAACAGCTCACTGACTTTTTTACCGCTCCTTTTTATCAGCTCATCAAAATACATTTGCATCCAGGGTGGAATACCGCTGATCAGTGTTAAGTCCTTATTAATCGTTTCGTCAACGATCTTGTTAAGCTTAGTTTCCCAATCTTCGATGCAATTCGTTTCGTAAGACGGTAGTTGATTGGTGCGCAGATAACCCGGCACATGGTGATTAACAATACCACTTAGGCGGCCAGTCGGAATTCCCCCGACGCGCTCCAACACCGGGGAACCGGAAAGAAAGATCATTTTACCGTTGGCAAATTGAGTGTTCCCTGTTTCGGCCATGTAGCAAAGCAATGCGTTCCGGGCGGTGTTAATATGATTAGGCACCGATTCTTTTGTGATGGGTATATACTTGGTGCCGCTGGTAGTACCGGAGGTTTTAGCAAAATAAATGGGCTTACCCTTCCAGATTACGTTATGTTTTCCCGCCTTGATCTGGTCAATGTATGGCCTCAGTTGTTCATAGTCCCTTATTGGAATTGCCTGTTTGAATTCCTCATAAGAATTTACCTTTTCCAACCTGGCTTCTTTTCCAAACACCGTATCACGCCCTGTTTTTATCTGGCTTTTAAGAATGGTATCCTGGTCTGTCAAGGCGGTTATCATTCCTTTCCGGATACCTTTATATATATAGGATGCAAAAGGTTTTGCTAAGAATGACTTGATTTTCAAGAGTTAATATTTATTTTAGGGACCATTCAGACCTAACTTCAACTATTCCATTGCCTTTAAAATAAAATTCATATCCCGGTTGCACTCAATTTTCACAGAAAAACCGGGTAATGAATATTTGTGGCAAAGATAAAGGAAGGCATTTCAAACGAGTTCATTTGGACTTTTTAAAGTTTGACATTCTGTTTGCCTGTTGCGATTTTCCCCTTACCTTTGCATCCCTCCAAAGAAGTCTCCGAAGGAGTCCTTCAGACCTTTGGGCTAATTTTCAGACTATGATAGCAGTAATAAAAGTAGCAGGTCAGCAATTCAAGGTTGAAAAAGATCAGACACTGTATGTGCCCCATGTAGAAGGGAAAGCGGGCGACAAATTAAAGTTTGAGGTATTACTGGCAGACAAAGACGGTAAACTTTCTGTTGGGTCCTCTTTAAAAACAAAGGTAGCCGCTGAGATTCTGGACCAGGTTAAAGGAGATACATTAATTGCCTACAAACAGAAAAGAAGAAAAGGCTTTCATAAAAAGAAAGGTCATCGCACCGTTTATACAAAAATCAAAGTAACTAATATCGCTTAAGAAATTCCAAACGACATAACTCCAGATTCGCAGCAATCGGTTGCAACCGGGTTTGGGATTAACAAACTAAACTTTCTAATTATGGCACATAAAAAAGGTGAGGGCAGTGTAAAGAACGGCCGTGATTCACAAAGCAAGCGTCTTGGAGTAAAAATTTTTGGTGGTCAGCCTGCTACTGCCGGCAACATTATCATTCGTCAACGTGGAACTGTATATCATCCGGGAAAAAATGTTGGTGTTGGAAAGGACTTCACTTTATTTGCATTGAATGATGGTGTAGTTGAATTTCGCAAAGGACGCAACGACAGAACTTATGTTTCTGTAACAACTGCTAAAGCATAACCTTTCTGCTTGCCAATTATTTGGTTAAAAAATTTGGGTAGTATAAAATAATTATTATTTTTACTTATGATAACCCATTTTACTAAACATTAAATTCTAAAAAATGGCAACCAAGAAAAAAACGGCTAAAAAGAAAGCCGCTCCAAAAAAGAAAGCAGCTAAAAAGAAAGCCGCTAAAAAGTAATAAGTCTAATTTCTTAGAATTTTTAGAAAGTCCCGGATCTCCGGGACTTTTCTTTTTGGCGTGACTTATCCCCGCCCAGTTGATAATTCCTGCCTCAAAAAATAGGTCCTTTCAGACGATATCCACCGGAGCATCTTCGTCTCCTATTACTGCAGTTGAAAAGGATAATTTAAATTGCGGGTATGGATAACGCTGCCATCGCCGACAATTTTTCGCTGCTCGCCAAATTGATGGATATACACGGCGAGAATTCTTTTAAGACAAAAACCTATTCCATAGCAGCGTTTAATATTGAAAAACTTCCGCTGCAACTTAAAGATACTCCCCGCGAAAATCTTTTCACTATACAAGGCATTGGTAAAAGCGTAGGAGAAAAAGTGATTGAGATGCTGGATACCGGTCGTCTAACCGTCCTGGATAAATATATCGTTGCAACGCCGGGCGGCCTCATCGAAATGCTAAACATAAAAGGTATTGGCCCAAAGAAAATTCATACCATTTGGAAAGAAATGGAAATCGAGTCGGTGGGTGAGTTGCTTTATGCATGCAATGAAAACCGGCTTACCTTATTTAAAGGATTTGGCGAAAAGACGCAACAAAACGTTCAGGAAGCAATAGAATATTATCTTCAGAACCAGGGAAGCTTTCTCTATGCCCAGGTTGACGAGCTATTTCCCCAGATTGACAATTATCTTAAAAAAATATTTCCCCCCGGAGTGGTAAGCGTTACCGGGGCTTTCAGAAGACAGGAGCAAACTATTGATGAATTGGAATACGTTGTCCTGGAAAACAAAGAAGCTGTCAAACCAAAATTTCAGACAGCACAGCCTCCTGAACTGTTGGAAGAACCTGAAAACAGTCTTTTATACAGGCTCAAAAACGGACTTAAGCTTCGCTTGTATACAGGCGGCAAGAATATGGAAGTGCAATTGTTTCTAACAACGGGTCCCGCCGCCTTCATTGATAATTTTAAAAAGGAATTTGCAAACATTCCGTACAACGCCAAAGCAACCGATGGAGATGAAGGTTTGTTTAATTGGGCCAGGATACAATATATTCCGCCCTGCATGAGAGAAACAAAGGCAATAATTGAAAAGGCAAAGAAACGCCAACTTCCGGTGCTCATCCAGCCCGGCGATGTAAAATCAGTTATTCATAGTCATAGCAACTGGAGCGATGGCGTTAATACTATAGAGGAAATGGCTAACGAATGTGTTCGCCGGGGATATGAGTACCTCGTTATTTCCGATCACTCAAAAAGCGCCATTTATGCAAACGGGCTTTCAGAAGAAAGAATTAAGGAACAACACCGTTATATTAATGAACTCAACCAAAGGCTGGCTCCTTTTAAGATCTTCAAAAGCATAGAATCTGATATCCTTAATGACGGAAGCCTGGATTATTCAAATGGAGTACTGCAAACATTTGACGTGGTCATCGCGTCTGTGCATAGCAATTTGAAAATGAATGAGGAAAAGGCGATGTCCCGTTTAATTAATGCCATCAGCAATCCTTACACTACCATTCTTGGCCACATGACCGGACGTCTCCTGCTAAGCCGTAAAGGATACCCGGTAGACCACAAAAGAATCATTGATATTTGCGCAGAAAAAGGAGTGGTGATAGAGATCAATGCTCACCCACGACGACTGGATATTGACTGGCAGTGGATAGATTATGCCATCGAAAAAAAAGTTTTATTGTCAATTGATCCTGACGCCCATAATCTCGAGGGATTCAACGATATCAAATATGGTGTGCTGGCAGCGCAAAAGGGAGGATTGACGAAAGAACAAAATCTCAGCAGTTTTACGTTATCACAATTTGAAAAGTTTCTCGCCAAAACCAGATTGAATAAGGGAATTTAATCTACCAGCGGCAATTCAACGTGAAATGTAGTGCCATTTCCTTTTTGTGTTTCAAACCATATCTTACCCTTCACCTGTTCAACGATTCCTTTGCACATAGCCAGTCCAAGTCCTGTACCGGATGATTTCGTTGTAAAATTCGGAATAAATATCCGTGACTCCATTTCTTTCGGAATACCTTCACCGTTATCTTTTATACTTATCCTTGTTTTTCCTTCTATTAACTGCTCGCTTACTTCAATCCTGCACATCCTGCCTTCGCATGCTTCTACAGCATTAGCAAAAAGATTCGTAAATAAACGGTTCATTTGCGTCTTGTCAGCGTTTACGATCAGCCTCATAGCAACCGGTTTCCAGATAAATTCAATATTCTCGTCAGCACGATACAACTCCTGCAGGGACCTGACTATTTCATGTACATCAAATTCCTCCATGTTGGTATAGCTGATATTTGCAAATTGTGAGAAATCGGCGGCTATTTTTGATAGATGATCTATTTGTTCAACCAGCGTGCTTGCCACATTCGCGGAAAGCTCCTTGACATTAGGATGATTGCTGTTGATGGATTTTTGCAGGTACTGAATGCTGAGCTTCATGGGTGTCAGGGGGTTTTTTATCTCATGGGCAACTTGTCTTGCCATTTCACGCCACGCTCCTTCCCTTTCTGTTTTTGCAAGGGCTTCGGCACTTTCTTCCAGCTTTGCCACCATTTTATTGTATTCTTTTACAAGATCACCGATTTCATCATTTCTATTCCAGGCAATTTCTTCATTCATCTTGCCAAGGTTTACCTCTTTCATCTTATCACTGATAATAGAAAATGACCTGGTGATCCGGTTAGTGACGAATAAAGCAATAAGACCGGCGATTAGTAATATGAACGCATTCAGGTTAATAACAGTTACTATGAAGTTTGATATCTCCTGTTCCAGTTCCGTCTGTGAGGTAAAATAGGGAATGCTCAGGTATGCACTTACCTTCCCTTCCTTGTCTCTCACCGGGGCATAGATACTCAGGTACGAAAGGTTTGCAATATGTTCCTCCTGAACATGCTCTACCTGGTTTAAACGACTTAGCCTGTAATACGCCATGGGATCCATCTTCTTACTCAGGACTCCTTTAGCATATACACTGGCCTCCGATGAAACCTGTAAATCTCCGTTAAGATTATATACATTTACATCAACACCATGAATACCTGAAACCTCCTTGACCAAATTGTCCAGCGTATAAGTCGCTACGGAATCGCCTGATTGAATGATCGGATCAAACGAACCGTCACTCCCGATTCGCTTCTGCATCTCGTTCACCATAATCTTCATGGTTCGGCTCAGCTTTTCGCTATTGTTCCGGTTATACCGTTTCTTAAAGAAATTAATAGTAGCAACGCCAATGACAATAAATGAAAAAATGCTGATAAAAATGATCGTGCTGTGTACCTGGTTACGGATATTAAAATGAAAAAAGCTTTTGAATCCCTGCCAGTCGTAAACAGCTTTCAATAATAGCGACAAAACCTGCACAATAAAAACCAGGAAGATAAAGGAGCAAAAGATATAAGAAAACAGGGTAATTGATTCAATAATGGTGTCTTCCTTTCGGGCCATGACCACCACTTTTTCATTACCTGCCCGGTACCAAAGTTCATCATATTCACCCCTTGATTTTCTTTCAAATTCACGTGTGCCGGGTATGTCTTTGTCGTTGAGCTTTGTGGCAAAAGGATATTTATCGGAGAGGGCTATCAATTTTTTCTGGCTATACACCGCATAAGAATAAATAGGTGAATTTTCCGGGTCGTTTTTGTATTGCTTAAAAAACTCGGGCAGGAGCGCATCACTGCTATACTTTTTGGGATTGGAAATAAGAAAGAAATAGCCCAGCTTATTTCCCGCCGAATCATTTACAATCCGTTCCGTTATGTAGGTATACTTATCAAATGAAGTTTCATAGTAAAAAAGATCGGGAGTACCCGTGGGATGCGACTGCAGCGTTACAATAGTATTTAATGCATCAAACGTGGTAGGATCATCATTAAACAAAGGAGTTCCCAGGGTATCATAAACATAGAGCCTCGTGTCATACTTATTCAGGTACGCGCTGTAGTTTCCGGCAATGATACTATCTCTCAGGTAACGGCTGCTTAAACTATCTTTAAACCGGTCAAAATTTTCCTGCAAAAAGTCATTATCGAGATACTTCAGGGCAATGTTCATCAGCCTTTCACTGGAAGGGTCAGTTTGGACAGCTCGTTTCTCGGCATAAAACTTCCGCTTTTCCAACTCCACTTTCCCGTTTTCTGCCAGCATAATAGCAGCAATAGAAACAGAGAATACGGATATCCAGAATAGAATACCGGCGATATTTATGCGGATGCGATTTAATATCACTCCGTCACGATTCACCAGCCATGTATAAATAAGCAGCCAGGCCAGCACGGGTATATAAAAGAGAACAGCAGGATCGCCGGTTTTTACACTTAGGTAGACCAGCCCGGAAAAGGAAATAGCAAAATATACCAGCCAGATGTTATTCCTGAACAGCGGGAAAACGGCTCTGAAAAGCAATTGCGTGAAATAATAGTAAGACAAGGACAACGTGGCCAATACGATAAACCCCACAACGGTATAGCGGTCGAAAGTTGAAAAATTAGTTACGTCAAAGGATATTTTTGAATCCGCTACGATGCTTCGGATAACAGATGAAAGAACAAATGTAGATAAGATGAGCAGGCAAAGCGATAATATTCCAACCACCCATTTTAACCAGCCTGGCAAACGGACAAGAAAATCTTTCTCATGTTGCACTTTGTACCATGTGAACAAGACAAGCCAGCAAAAGAAGGAAGAGTTCATCCATAGGTCTCCCAATGAACGCTGTATCATATTTGATCCATATATAGAAGGATCAAATAATTCAAACTGCCGCAAATTTAACAGCCCCGGAAAAAAGTAGATCAGCAGGCGAATTACAAACAGGCTCGTGCCTAAAAACAAAACTCCCCTCCATATTCTTCTTTGAGCAAGCGATTCAGCAACCAGGTGGATAAACAATAAAAGCAACAGCAAACCGCTAAAACGAAGTAGAATGGTAAGCCGGTTGTTGTACGGCACGGCACCTGAAGTTTTTTTGTCGAGGTAAAACAAGGTTTTACCTGAAAGGGACTTAACCGGAAACTCTGTTTCGGTCAAACTCATCAATACTCTTTTGTCCGCCGTATTGCTATATACAAATTTCTGAGGCAGGTATTCTGTCTGCAGAAAAAAATCGGAGCGTACGGGAATCAAGGCATAAACCACCACCGGGTATGTAAAAAGGTCCACCAATCTTTTTATCACGAAATAATATCCGTTGGAAAGACGTAAAAACTCTTCCATATCACCCGCAGAAAATGTTTCAGATGGCGGGAGCGCCAGTTGATTATTCCAGGCGCTAAAAGTAAGTGTACCCGTTGGGTTGACCCTATAAAGAAAAATTCCATAGTTTTTAGTGGTAAATCCCTTCAACTCTTTGACGGATTCATCATGCTCGACCAGGCGCCTGATATATGAAGTGTCCAGGAAGAATTTGTTAAAATCCTTTTCCTCCCGATGCAGGTATCCTTCGGCATGCTTTACTTCTTCTGCAACAGATGAACGATTCGTATAAAGTTTGTTAAAAACAAAAGAAAGCACAAAAAGAAAGGCCGATGCCAGTAGCAAACTGAATTTCCAGATGAGATTATTTTTTATAAGTGGCTTCACGTATCCCTGTGTTGTTTAATGCTGTTCCAGATGCTGTCCATTTCCTCGAGACTCATATTGGCAAGATCCTTTCCGTTTTTTAGAGCCTGTTGTTCCATCTGGGTGAAGCGGTGGATGAACTTTTTGTTGGTTAGTTCGAGTGCATTTTCAGCATCCACCCGCAAAAATCGTGCATAATTGATTAACGAAAACACCAGGTCACCGAACTCCTCCTCCACCTTGGCCGGTTGGCCGGTATCAATTACAGATCTTAACTCTTTTATTTCTTCTTCTACTTTTTCCCAAACCTGCTGTTTATTCTCCCATTCAAACCCCACCTGTTTTGCTTTTTCCTGGAGTCGCATTGCTTTTACGGTGGCGGGCAACGATTGGGGAACACCACTTAGAATTGACTTTTTGCCTTCCCTGAGCTTTAACTTCTCCCAATTTTTTTTTACATCTTCTTCATCCTTCACTTCAAAAGTTTTGCCGCCGTGATCAGCATCGCCGTAAACATGCGGATGACGAAATATAAGTTTTTCACTTATATTTTGAATCACTTCCTGCAATTCAAATTGCTTTTGCTCACTCCCAATCTTTGCATAAAACAAAATATGAAGCAGAAGATCGCCTAATTCTTCTTTTATTCCCTTCCAGTTTTCGTCAGTAATTGCGTCGGCCAGTTCATAGGTTTCCTCAATGGTTAACTGGCGCAGGCTTTGGATGGTCTGTTTTTTATCCCAGGGACATTTTTCCCGCAGATCGTCCATTATCGCCACCAGCTTCATAAAAGATTCGCTCAGGTTATCATTCATTTGTTACGTCATTAAAGTTGGAAAATAGAAAAAAGGGAAAAGAAAACCAATAATACTACCAGGATAATAAAGCCGCTAATATTCAGCAAAAGAAACTTAACAAAAGTTTTAAACCTGCCCTGTTTGTAAAATCGCCGCATAGCAAGATAGAGATACACCGGCCATGCCACAATGGTAATAAAAATTAAAATATTCCATATAGTCCAGCCGGTTATGTCATCCAACTTACTCCATATGATGATAAAAAGAAGAAGGATGAAACTCAGAATGTAATGATGCACCGAAAAGATGCCATGATCGGTGTAATAGAATTCTTTTCTTCGTATATAAAGCAATTTAAGTATCAGCGCAAAAAATGGAAGTGATACAAATAACAGGTAGGGTAGCTTGTGCAATGCCAGGTCAAAAAGCTTTTCAGCGGAAAGATCCCGGTCATTCTTAAATTTTTCATTAAGATCAACTGCCTTTTTATTCCATAATCTTTTCAACCAGCTATCTCTTCTTTCGGTCGGCAACGCTTTCTGAACAGAATCATATTCCTGCCGGCTTTTGTATTTACCACCGATCGTTCCTACCGAGATAAAATCATCTTCGAAAGGTAACAAGTCCAAATAAGATACCTGTGTGCTGGTATCTTCCAATAATGCCAATTGTTTGGTAAGATTGATGTTGCCGGGCCTTTCTCCCAGGCTTTCCTTTATCTGTCGAATCACAGAGTCTCTTGCTGGCCGGCTGAGCGGCTCATTGCCCTGGGTAATTTTAAAACCACTCTTCGAACCACTGATGCTGAAAAAAATAAGGAAAAAGACAGCAGAAGTGAACACATACATTTTTATCGGATTCAGATAACTCATCCGTCTCCCTTTCATGTATTCGGCGGATAAAAACCCCGGATAAAACAACAGGTCTTTTAACGTAGTGAAAAACTTACCATCGAAGTGAGTAATATCATAAAAAAAATGTGCCACCATACCGAAAAAAGTTTCCTTTGGCTCCGCATTTTCCTGGCCACAAACGTGGCAATATTTTCCATACACGGTTGTGCCGCAGTTTAAACAATCCTTTTCAGTTCTTTCCTGGCGGTGGGACATCTAAAATTTTTCTAAAAATAAGTACAAAAAACAAGTGTCGGCCTGTTTTTCGTTCCTGTATAATTGAAGTATTTTTGACCCTTTATTTATATCACAATAAGCATGAAAAACATTTTATTCCCGGTTGCCCTTATGCTGCATCTTACTGTCGCGTGTCAATACTACTATACCGATTTAATGGACGCCCGCCTTATAAATGAACGAATGAAAAATCTAACCACCCAAAAAGTCAAATCCATCACAGCGACGGGTTATGATGCCACGGGAGTAAAAACAAGCGATTTTAATGAGTGGCAGGAAATAGATGCCGAGAAAAAATTATTGAAAATTACTACGCGGAATGGCCAACGGGTAAACCGGCAGTATTTTCAATTCGACAATCAATTCAGACTGATCAGCATCACTGATTCATCAGGCGACATAAAAAGCAATACCTGGTATACTTACGATAACAACAATAATATTATTTCGATAAAATCCAACATAAAGGATTCACTGCAGGATTTTAGTGACACCATCGAACATCAGTACCAGTACGGCCCAGCAGGGAAGCCGGAAAAGCTATGGCGGATCATCAACGGAACAGACAGCAGCGAATACCGTTTCACCCTGGAGGAAAATAAAAATGTCGCGGATGAACAACTGTACCGGAGAGGTGTTGGCTTTGACCGGGTGTACTATTATTATGATGAAAAAAACAGGTTGACGGATATTGTGCGCTATAACAATAAGGTCAAAAAACTACTTCCTTCGTTAATGTTTGAATATGATGATGCGGGGCGTATCATTCAAAAAATGACAGTTTTGTCTTCCGATAATCCCGACTACCTTATCTGGCGATATTTATACAACAACAAAGGATTAAAAACAAAGGAAGCTCTTTTTAATAAACAAAAAGAGCTTACCGGAAGGATAGAATATGCATATACATTTCAATAAATAGATTTATATGTACTTATTTCCCCTTGAGCGCCAATGGCTCTTTAGAATGCTATAAGGGGCAAATCCAGAGGCAAACCAAAATAAACCTGCGCTGCCGTCTCATAACGGCTTTCATTCATAAATCCATGCTGGCGCAATACCTGCGCATCGGTAACATATTGCGATAATTTATTTTTCTTATAGATTCCATTGGTGCCCGCTGCAGTATACATCAGCTCAACTGCTTCCACACAGCTTTGGTTGACATGAGTGGCAGCCAGAAGCAAGCCGGCCTTTTCTTCAAGCGAAATAGCTTCACTTGCAACCGTTCGTGACCAGCATTCCGACAGCTTATGGTGCAGAAATGCACGGCTGGATTGCACCAAAGCCTCGGCCCTTCCCAATTTTCTCTGCACTACTCCTCTTTCCCTTATTGGTACCATTGAACCAAGTGGTGTTTTCTTGTCTGCCAAAGCCTTTAACTCATTAATGGCATTCCTGGCTACGCCCAGCGTAACCGGTGCAAGCAGGGATGCTATATTGGCGCCCGCTGCCGGAAACCTGTATAGGGGACCTTTAAAATGCCGGCCGGGCTCATACTGTGGCATAAGAGGGAAAAATAAATGATCGGGCACAAACACATCTTTTGCCTCCACATCATTGCTATCCGTGGCACACATACCCAGCGGATACCAGGTATCAATAATATTACATTCATTTGCCTTCAATATAGCGCCTATCACTTCAGGATGCCCGTTATTCATTATCATTTGCCCGTTTTCCATTACAAGGGCCGACACAAAAATCCATTGTGCCTCGTGCACATTGCTGATCAGGGGATTTCTGCCATTTATTAAAATACCTCCGGCCACCTTCGTTGCTCTCATTGGTGGATGAATGCTTCCGGCGATCAATGCCTCGGGGTTGTTTCCAAAAATTTCTACGATACCTTTTTCAGGTATATGTCCCCCCATAACTATGGTGGTATTGGCCACCATTAATGACCAGGCTGCTGCTGTATTATGTTTAGCGACTTCCTCCACCACCCTGGCAGTTGTTATGGGATCAGCTTCATGTCCGCCCAGTGATTTTGGTAGAAATAATTTGAAAAAACCGGCCTTTCTCAGCGCACCAACGACGGGCTCTGAAAGTCTCCCTTTGTTTTCTTCCTCACCGATATATTGGCTAATAACCGGACCCAAATCGCCGGCCACCTGAACAAGATCTTTTTCCTTTACGGGAGAAGCAGAAGGAACAATTAATGTTTCCATATTAAAAGGTTTAAAATTGAAAAAATAATGATTGGTGCGATCAGGTAATTTGAAAAGGAGTTTAAAGGTAATTTCTTTTCAGTATTCACGAGACCGATGAAATAGGATATCAACAAACCTTTTTTGTGGCTGGCTTGTATTTATAAGTCCATATGGTAAACCTTGAAAGATGGTTGATTCCCGGAATCGGAGGAGGTCTATAAATTGATTCGTTCGTGGTTGAAATATAGCAATGAAAATACCAATATTCTGGTAAGTCAAAGAGACTGGCTTCACGTTCTCTTTCCGAGTTTCGCCCATTTATCTTTCCCGATTGTCATATTTAATGCTACCCAATTTATTCCGTCTAACTGTGTAAACTGCCGTTTACCGGGATTTACGGTGAATCCAGCCTTTTCATAACATTTGATGCCGGCTATATTCCAATCATAAACGTTGAGCTCGACAATTTTTGCTCCAAGATCGACAAATGAATAATTCAAAAGTTCATATATCAATTGCTGCCCGATTCCTTTGCCGCGATTGGAAAGGCTTCCAATTATTATTTTATCCAGTTTGCACATTTCGGCGTCTGTTTCAATGATCTCTGCATGTCCGATTATTTCATTTGGGGTTTTGTCCACGATATTGAAGGAGTGACTTTTGGGATCCCGCAGGTAGCTTTGAAGTTGATCGGTGGTCAAACGGTAAGTGAAAACTGTACCGGCAATAGTTACCAAAAGCTCTTTACTGTCGATCCATTCAATAAATCTGTCAAAATCGGCCGGTGAAAATGGCTCGAGTTGTATCATCCTTTTAAGTTATGATTGATTCCTGACCAGCACCAGTTTATTCAGGTAATCGAATAAAATAAATATGCCCTGATAAATCCACTGCAATACAAAACCCTTACCAAATTAATAAGCGGTAAGGGTTTCAAAATTTATTCGTGCCCAGGACTGGATTCGAACCAGCACATCCTTTCGGACACCACCACCTCAAAGTGGCTTGTCTACCAGTTTCAACACCTGGGCTTGGGGTTGCAAATATAGCGGATAATTGAAATGGCGGCAAGGCGAATTGATGATAAAAATTTAAGTTGGCTGCTCCGTACCTTTCCCCTGCTTTTTAAGTATAATCCTGAATGTCGTTCCTTTCCCCGGTTCAGATTGTTTTACAAAAATCACGCCCTTATGATATTGAGATATGATACGTCTCGAAAGACTCAGTCCAAGCCCCCATCCCCTTTTCTTTGTAGTGAATCCGGGCTTAAACACTTTTGAAATATTTTGCTTTGCAATGCCTTTCCCGGTATCTGTTACATCAATGATTACCGTATTTTTTTCTTCACGAATATCCACTTTTATATGCCCCCTGCCTTCCATAGCATCCAGCGCGTTTTTTAAAAGATTCTCAATCACCCAATCAAATAATGGAGCAGAGACCATCGCATAAATGGATGACCGGCCATGGGTATTCACCACGAAGCTGACAGAACCCGGAGCTCTTTTCCGGATATATTCTACCATGTCATTTATTTGCTGTACAATATTTATTTCTTCCAGTTGCGGCCTGCTGCCGATCTTACCAAATCTGTCAGATACCAACCGCAAACGGCTGATGTCTTTTGCAAGTTCGCTAACGATAGCAGGATTATCCGGTTTCTCCTTCATCACTTCAATCCATCCTTCAAGCGAAGAAACAGGTGTGCCCAATTGGTGTGCTGTTTCCTTTGCCATACCGGCCCAGACCTGGTTTTGAATTGAACGATAGCTGCTGCGAAGAGTCAGTAATGTAACAATAATGAATAATCCCACAATCACTAATTGTACAATGGGATACCAGCGAACTTCATCCTGCAGGCGTGACCCTCCATAGTAATATTTGTTATAGGTAACCGGCTCATGGGTGATCTCTACCAGCACCGGCTCATTGATATCCCCGAATTTTTGAACCATTTTTCGAAGGTATCCTGTATCCCTGGCCAATTTGGCTGAATCAAGGTTAACATACACACCGGAAGGGTTATCATTTTCATCTGTTTCAATGATTGGTATATCATCATTTTCAACTGCTAACCGGTTAGTAAAAAGCAAAACATTAGGATCGTCACTAAGGCCTTTTATTTTTAATGATTCACCGAATGCTGTTACCCGGGCCCTCTCCTCTTTTGCAATCTTGCGTGATACGTATTGGGAATAAAATATGGTGCCGGTTACGATAAAGATGGCTATAAAAGCAAGGACAGTTCTCCAGTTTAGAAGTTGCTGAAACATGCTCCGAATTTAATAAGGATATACCGCCCTGCCTCATTTTTCTTGTGTCAATGAATTAGCAGGTAAGCCGACTCAACAGTGATCCCCCCCTGTGCAAAAAAGTTAAGATGAAAAACTTTCTGTACGTTTGATCAAATTTAGTAATTACAGTTGAAGCAATTTCCTAAAGTAGCCATAGCGATCCTCAATTGGAATGGAAAAAACTTCCTTCAACAATTCTTGCCGTCGGTTTTGTCTTCCAATTATCCAAACAAAGAAATAATAGTTATTGACAACAATTCTGAAGATGATTCTGTGGCGTTTTTAAATGCAAATTACCCGTCAGTAGGAATCATTCGGCATCCGCAAAACTGGGGATTTGCCCGGGGATATAACGAAGCATTAAAACAGATCAAATCTGATTATTATGTAATACTCAATTCGGATGTAGAAGTAACTAGTGGCTGGCTGCAACCGATGGTGGAACTGCTGGAATCCGATTTATCCATTGCGGTATGTCAGCCCAAGATCCTTTCTTACCCCAATAAAAAAATGTTTGAGTACGCAGGGGCTGCCGGAGGATGGATAGATAAATATGGTTATCCGTTTAGTAAAGGCAGGGTATTTGAAGTTTGTGAAGATGATGTTGGGCAGTATGACCAGCACGAACCAATCTTTTGGGCAAGCGGAGCTGCGTTATTTATACGTTCGTCAGTGTTTCATCAACAAAATGGGTTTGATGAATATTTTTTTGCCCACCAGGAAGAGATCGATCTCTGCTGGCGCATACAGTTAGCAGGGAATAAGATTTATTCCTGTCCATCATCAATCGTCTATCACGTAGGTGCCGGAACCTTGCCTAAGAGCAATTCAAAGAAAACCTTTCTTAATTTTCGCAATAACCTGATCATGCTGGCAAAAAATCTTCCCTTAAAAAAAATATGGATATTGCCCTTCCGGATCTTATTGGATACTACGGCCGCATTGAAAGGATTGCTGACGGGAGACGGCGGATATTTTGTTGCCATTTTTAAAGCACACGTCGCTTTCCTGAAATGGCTTTTTTTTCATCCGAAAGGAAATTCTCAATCCCCGTACTCAACCGGCCGGCTGTATGGCGTTTTACGGAAAAATTTGATCTGGCAATATTTTATAAAAAAGAGGAGAACCTTTTCTGAAATTGTACATAAATCATCTCCTGATATTTGAACTGAACCCCTATTTTTGCAACACAATCTTTTTAAGATGGCTACTTCATCGCATGAATACCAGCAGGAACTACAAAAAGTACAAGACCAGGATTTCACCCACAGTTGGGTATCATCTTCGGGATTCTTATTTTACCTGCAGATAGCCTGTATCATAGCCTTCGTATTGGGCAGTTGCTATATGCTTAGCACCAAGCGGTTTGAAAAGCCCAAAGTGCCTATACAGGAAAGCACTTTATACACTCCTAAGTACAAATAATATCAGTCAAAATTTTTTTGCAAAAATGGTAATGCTTATTTTTGCAACCCCTTAGTTCTTTGGAAATCGGAACTCCGTTCCGATTAAATTATTGACCGGAATGGATTTCCGGTATCCATGCGGAAGTAGCTCATTTGGTAGAGCATCCCCACAGTGCTGTGGGGACCAGGGTCGGGGTGGTGGACTTAATAAATCATCTCAATCTTGAATTATCAAGTGACTGCCTAATACTGCGGAAGTAGCTCATTTGGTAGAGCACGACCTTGCCAAGGTCGGGGTGGCCGGTTCGAGCCCGGTCTTCCGCTCTGAAAGTCCTCTTGCCCTGTAGGCGGAGGATTTTTTTTGATGCCCCGGTGGTGGTTCCGATAGCTATCGGAATGGTAGACCCGCCAAAAAGGCAATTCGGTTATTAGTTCTTATACTTAATAAAAAATGCCCCGGTGGTGGAATTGGTAGACACGCAGGACTTAAAATCCTGTGACCCGCAACGGTCGTAACGGTTCAACTCCGTTCCGGGGCAC
>Ga0137431_1000186_pt1 | contig 28563 bp, 21 predicted proteins | sample EasRivERMZT800_2_FD_104646 | JGI IMG/M metagenome (GOLD analysis project Ga0137431, IMG submission 104646) | Soil microbial communities from meander-bound floodplain in the East River, Colorado, USA - East River MetaG ERMZT800_2 | ecosystem: Environmental > Terrestrial > Soil > Floodplain ... | reverse complement strand
TAGTAGAGCTCGCCGTACAGCGTGTGCGAATCGGCGGAATAGGTGATCATCGTCGAACCGTCCGCCGATGCCCCCTTCGAGATGAGGTAATTGGTGCACGCCAGTAACCGGCCTTCACCGACCGCTGCTATGATTGCGAACCACACCGCAAGAAAACGATAATCCATGGCCCTTTCCCTCTGGTTGACGCCAATTCCGTAGCCACCCTTGATAACTCGTGATCCGGCATGGGGCAAGCGCAGCCCGGTTCCCGGCACTAGTATCGTTTGCCAGCAATCAGAGCCGCGACCGTCAGGGAGCGGGCCTTGCAGCTCAGGGAACCGCAAGCCCGCTTGCTTACGCGCGCGGCTCTGATCAAACGCTACCAGTACCCGATTCCTACACTCTGTTGTCGATCCGGACGACTCCGCCGCTTCGATGACGCGACGGGAGAAGCAACGTGGCCACGACCGTGAGCATGAGCCCCAGCGCAACCAGCCCCCAGGTCGACGTGGCCGGGACCAGGTCCAGTCCGTGACGCGGCAGCCGCGCGATCCACGCGACGTTCTCACCGTCGGGATCGCGACCGGCTCCGACGATGACCGTCCCGTCGGCGGAGATGTCGCGGGCATTATGAAGGGTCCAACCCGTCAGATCCAAACCGAACTTCTCGGTCAGCAATGTTGGGATGCTGCGCATCCCGTTTGCGCTGTCCCACAAGAACGCGCCTCCGAGCGGGACTGAATATCCCACGACCAAAAAACCGCCCGAAGACGCGGCGTAGGCTCCGCTCCCCGTGGTCTGATCGTGGAGCGGATCCGGGCGAATGAAGCCGCCGCTCTGCGTCCATATGAATGCCTCGTCTACTCCTCCCGGTGCGGTCGTGCGAGCGTTTCCTACGATCATGAGCCCGTCGGGTGAAACGCCTTCGCCCAGCGCATAGAAAACGCCGCCGGGTACGTCCCCTAGTCCCACGAGACCGCCCGATGGCGTCCAACGGATTGGATGAACACCGTCGAGGGCAAACGAATTGCCCGTACCCACGGTGCCATCGGCTGACACATCGACGATGAAAGAATCGGGGGCGCCGATGTCGTTCGGAAGTGCCCCCAACTCCTCCACACCGGTCGCGGCCGTCCATCGCGCGGCCATGTTGCCGCCGGAGTGCCGGAACCCGAAGACTTGGGTGCCATCGGAGGAAATGGCCCGCGGACGGATATCCGACGGCTGACCACCGGGTTCGAGCATCGGTTGCATGCCGGTAACGGCTGTCCAGATGAACGGTCCGGAGTCGGTATCGCCGACAATAACGGCGCCGTCGGCGGAAACGGCGATGGCCGCGCTATTGACCGCTCCACCGTTGAGATCTCCCAACCCGACGATGCCTTCCGATTGGGTCCACCGGAAGGCCTCGTAGGGCTGATCGAACCCAACCGGCGGCGTGGAGATACTACGGCCAACGGCGGTCGACCCATCATGAGAGAGGGCATAGACGTACGTGTTGACACCTCCGCCGGGAAGATCGCCGATGGACATGAAGAAGGCAGGTTCGGCGGCCTGTCCGAACGAAGCGAGCCCCGAAAGCAGGCACATTACCAAGACCGATCTGCGCAACAAAGGGATGCAAACACGCCGTGATGGCATAGAAGTTACCTTGAGAGAGGAAGCCTCACATCGCCCGGATAGATGTCACGTCAACGGTTTTCCTTGCATTGCTGGACCGAGAAAGGTCACTTTTACCGAGAGGCATTAGGCTTGCTGCTATTCGACCCCACTCCAACGCCCGCCCAGGCTTCTCGAAGCCGATTCTCATCGTACTCGCTGCCACATTCCGGACAATTCCCAGCCAGGGGCAAACCGACTAACCAGTAGCCACACTCGAAGCAGACGAAGTATTCCAGACGAAGAACAATCGAACGAGTCCGCTGCCAGCGCCTTTCGGCAAGCAACTCGCCGCTGAGAAGCAATAGGCCCAAGACTGCTCCTCCGCCGAACAGCCAGATGCGACGGTCGGAAATGCCCGCGTGCTTCCATACAAACAATGCCAGGGCAGTGAAAACCAACGTCAGCACCGCTCCGTTAAACAGATTCCGTAAACTAAGCTCGTGAACCAAAGAGGGGTTGACTGTAACCTTCCGGCGCCATGACGGAGAACATGCCCAGCTCCAAGAATTGCGCGTGCAGGGAAAGAATTCCCAATGACGAAGGCCCCACAGATCCAAGACAAGAGTTAGCGGGGTAAAGATCGCCGCAATTGCGATTCGAGCCGGTTTTGGAAGCCGTCGCTCGCTTACACACGGGGACGACGGACGACTCCGACCTTCCGTTACCAGCGACTCGCCGTCCATGCTATACCCCAAAGGGTTAATGATGCCGCGTCAATTCCGGCGCGGACTTCAGTTCGGCGATTCGATCGCGGAGCTTGGCGGCGCGTTCGAATTCGAGGGTTTCCGCGGCTTCGAGCATTTCCTTTTCCAGCATCGCCACCAACTCCGTGCGATCCAGTTGGTCCTCGGAGCTCTTGATGGCCTCCGCGGCGGTCTTGTGGGCCTTGACCATTTGTTGCAGGCTCGATCGGATTTCCTTGACCACCGTCTCCGGCGTGATGCCGTGCTTCTCGTTGTATTCGAGTTGAATTTTGCGGCGACGATCGGTCTCGTTCATGGCCCGCTGCATGCTTCCGGTGATCTTGTCGCCGTAGAGAATGACTTCGGCGTTGATGTTGCGGGCGGTGCGGCCGATCGTTTGGATTAGCGAGGTCTCGCTCCGCAAGAACCCTTCCTTGTCCGCGTCGAGGATGCAGACCAGCGACACCTCCGGCAAGTCGAGGCCCTCGCGAAGCAGGTTCACCCCGACCAGCACGTCGAACTTTCCCTCGCGAAGCTCCTTGAGGATCGTGACCCGCTCCAAGGTGTCGATATCCGCGTGCATGTACTTGCAGCGGATGCCCTCCTGCTCGATGTATTTCGCGAGGTCCTCGGCCAGTCGCTTGGTGAGCGTCGTCACCAAAGCCCGCTCGCCGGCCGCCGCCCGCGCCGCGACCCGCCGTAGCAAATCCGGCACCTGCCCACGGGCAGAAACGATTTCGATCATCGGGTCGACCAGCCCCGTGGGGCGAATGATCTGTTCCACGACCTCGCCGCCGCATTTTTCTAATTCAAACGGTCCGGGCGTCGCGGACACAAACAGCACCTGATCCCACACTGCTTCAAATTCCTCGAACCGCATCGGGCGGTTGTCGAGGCAGCTCGGCAGGCGGAATCCGTGCTCAACGAGCGTTTCTTTTCGGGACCGATCACCGCCAAACATAGCACGGACTTGGGGGATGGTGGCGTGCGACTCGTCAATCACCAATAGGAAGTCTTTGGGGAAATAGTCCATCAGGGTGTAGGGTCTGGAGCCGGGCGGCGTGCCGTTGAGATGCCGCGTATAGTTCTCGATGCCCGAGCAGTAGCCCACCTCGCGGAGCATCTCCACGTCGTATTTGGTCCTGGCCAGCAGCCGCTGGGCCTCCAGCAGTTTGCCGAGGCGGCGGAACTTCTTCACCTGCAGATCGAGTTCGTCCAAAATCGCAGTCGTGCACGAGACCACCCGTTCCTCGGCCATGACGTGATGGACGGCCGGGTAAATGAAGATTCGGGGGTGGGCAGAGAGAGATTCCCCCGACATCGGGTCGATCACTTCAAGTTTTTCCACCTCGTCGCCGAAAAGTTCGATACGGTAGGCGAACTGCTCGTCCGCGGGATGGAGTTCGACGATGTCGCCGCGGACGCGGAACTTGCCGCGCGTAAAATCAATGTCGTTTCGCGAGTATTGGAGGTCCACGAGCCGCTTGAGCAATTCGTCGCGATCCATCGTCTGGCCGACCTCGAGCAGGATCACGCTGGCCTTGTAGTCCTCCGGGCTGCCGAGTCCAAAGATGCACGACACGCTGGCCACGATAATGACGTCGCGCCGGGAAACCAGGGCGCTGGTGGTGCTCAGGCGCAGCCGGTCCAGGTCGTCGTTCCGCGACGCGTCCTTCTCGATGTAGATGTCGCGCTGGGGGATGTAGGCTTCGGGCTGGTAGTAGTCGTAGTAGCTCACGAAGTATTCGACCGCGTTGCGCGGGAACAGCTCGCGGAACTCTTCGTAGAGCTGGGCGGCCAGCGTCTTGTTGTGCGAGATCACCAGCGCGGGCCGGTTGAGCTCCGCGATGACGTTGGCCATGGTGAACGTCTTGCCCGACCCGGTCACGCCCAGGAGGCATTGGTGCTTCGCGCCCGCGCGAAACGCACGGGTGAGCTTCTCAATGGCCGCGGGTTGGTCGCCGCGCGGGCGAAAGGGATTGACAAGTTCAAAGCGGTCCAAGGATGCTCGCCCTCCGTTAGATCGAAGCCTCAAGACGACTCCGGATGGGCAATTATAGCGACGACCTTTGGCGGACGCTTTGGTACTGATGTCGTTTGCGGCGATCGGAGCCGCGACAGCCATGGAGCGGACCAATCAGAGCCGCGACCGTGAGGAAGCGGGCCCTCTGCCCCGCCAACGCGGGACCGCTTGCTCACGCGCGCGGCTCTGATCTACGAGCGGACGCTTGACGCCGGTTGCCGCGCGGTTATATGTATCCCGCGATCGATGGCCCCCATCGTCTAGAGGCCTAGGATATCAGGTTCTCATCCTGAAGACAGGGGTTCGACTCCCCTTGGGGGTAGTTTGCGACAGTCGTACAGCGCCGTTCAATATCCCGCCGCCTGGCCGTCCTTGCGCGATTCGGACCCGGCGATGTACACGTCGCGGGCGGCGTCGTACATGATCCCCTGAAAGCCGCCAAAACCGTCGGGTTCGGTGCGCACGTCGTGGCCACGTTGGGCCAGGCCGCGGCGGGCTTCGGTCGAAACGCCGGACTCGAGGGCCACCCAGCCCCCGTCGCTCATTCGCTCTCCGGTCGGTTCGGATGAACCCTGGTGATGGAATCGGGCCGCGTCCGCCGCCTCCTGAACGTTCATCTCGAAGTCGATCAGATTGCACAATATCTGCACATGCCCCTGCGGCTGCATGTCGCCGCCCATGACCCCGAAGCTGAGCCAGGGTTTTCCGCCTTTGGTGACGAAGCCGGGAATGATGGTGTGAAAGGGCCGCTTGTGCGGGGCGTACACATTCGGGTGGCCATCCTCTAGTGAGAACAATTCGCCGCGGTCGTGAAGCACGAAGCCGAGCCCGTCCGGAACCAGGCCCGATCCGAACCCGCGATAGTTGCTCTGAATGAGCGATACCATGTTGCGATCGCGATCCGCGACCGTCAGGTAGACCGTGTCACCCTGGGCCAACTTGGGATCGCCGGCCTCGAAATGCTCCATTGCTCGCACCGGGTCGATCAACTTGCGCCGTTCGGCGGCATATTCCTTGGAGATGAGGGTGGCCAGGGGTATGGCGGCGAACTCGGCGTCAGCGTAAAAGTGAGCCCGGTCCTCAAAGGCTACTTTCTTGGCCTCGATCAGATGGTGCAAGTACTCCGCCGAATTGTGGCCCATGGATCGAAGATCAAGCGGCTCCAGCATGTTCAGGATTTGCAGCACCGAAATGCCCTGACCATTCGGCGGAATCTCCCACACGTCGTACCCGCGATAGTTTGTCGATACCGGCTCGACCCAGGTCGAGGTGTGCTCTTCGAAATCCTTCTCCCGAAGATAACACCCTTCTCGTTGTGCGAATGAGACCATCACGCCCGTCAATCGTCCGCGATAGAATGCGTCGCGGCCATGCCTGGCCAGGGTTTCATAGGTTTGGGCCAAGTCCGGATTCTTGAACACGTCGCCCTTCTTCGGGGCGCGGCCGTCGGGAAGGAACGTCTTGACGAAATTCGGATAGTCTTTCAGTAATCGCCCGCCACGCGCCCAGTAATTCGCGATCAGCTCGCTGACGGGAAACCCATCTCGTGCATACTGAATGGCCGGTCCCAGGATTTGATCCATCGGCAGCCGGCCGAATCTCTTGTGCAGCTCGAACCAGCCGTCCACGCAACCAGGCACGGTCACCGGCAAGGGACCGTAAGGCGGGATATGCTCGCGGCCCTGCTTGGCCAGAAGCCCTTTGAGCTCGGCGAGGCTCAATCCGTACGGGCTACGACCACTGGCGTTCAATCCGTACAGTTTCTTGGTCTTGGCGTCCCAGACGATCGCGAACAAATCGCCGCCGATTCCGCAGCCCGTCGGCTCCATCAGCCCCAGGGCCGCGTTGGCCGCAATCGCCGCGTCAACCGCCGTCCCACCCTGTTTGAGAATGTCGATGGCGATTTGTGTGACCAGCGGGTGGCTCGTCGCGGCCACGCCGTGTTGAGCAATCACTTCCGATCGGGTCGCGAACATCCGACCGGTCATTCGATCGCCCCCCTCGGCTACGTGCGGCAAAGAATGCAATAACACGAATGACACAACAAGCCACCGCGAAAGGACCAATCTCGACATAGGTGTGCGCAACTTCCCTCGTTTCCTAACGCTCATTGGCTTTTTCCCATACCATACGTGCCGCGCCGATGACGCCGGCGTCCAATCCGAGAGAAGAGAGCCGCAATGTCGGCCGCCCGGTATGAATCGATCCGATCAGTCGGCCAAAATGCGACTGGACGCGGCCCAGCAACATCTCCCCAGCCTGGGCCATCCCGCCTGCGAACACGATCGTAGCGGGGTTGAACATGTGTTGAATGTTCACACAGGCCGTGGCCAGGAATCGACAGGCGTCGTCCCACACGCGTTCACATACCGAATCACCTTTGCCCGCCGCCGCAGCCACGTCGGACGCCTCGATCGCCTCTCCCGCTTTGATCCTGTGACCCAGGGCACAAGCCTCTCCGTTACGAATCAATTCGATCGTCCGCCGCACGACGCTGATCGCGGAAGAATACGCCTCGAGGCACCCACGCTGACGGCAGGGACATGGACGACCATCCAGAACCACGATGGTATGACCGATCTCGGCGGCGTTGCCGAAGTGCCCGTGGAAAAGGCGACCATCAATAATCGCCCCGGCGCCGATACCCGTGCCTAATGTAAGCAACACCAAATCGGACTGCATGTCGCCGCGTAGGTCACTCGCCCAGTATTCGCCGAGCGCCGCCGCGTTGGCATCATTGTCCAAAACGACAGGAACCCCAAGCCGCGTGGCCAGAGCATCGCGCATCGGCACATCGACCCACCCGGGCAAGTTCGCCGCCCGCAGGATTCGACCATTGACCAAGTCGAGCGGTCCGGGTGAGCCAATCCCCAAGCCGACGATTTGCGCTCGCCGCGAAATGTCGCTCGACGCTGCCCCGACGCCGACAATCAACTGTTCCGCTAATCCCGCGATGTCTGCGATCACCGAGTCCGGGCCGCGTTCCGGCCGGGTCGGCGCCTCACGCCGCCCGCAAATCTCTCCACGATAGTCGACCAAGGCTACCTTGAGGTTGGTAGCGCCCAGATCAACGCCAATGGCCAACTCATGATCCCCGGTATCGTCGGCGGTCGCTTCAGGTCCCCACGCCAAGTGCGAAATGCTCGGTCGCCGCGCGGTCTTTTTCATGCGCCGGCGTTCCCATCCGCCACCGGCGGCAACGTAATCGTCCGAACGGAAAGAATCGGCGGATTGGTGGCTCGAAGTTCGTTGCGCAGCGATTCCGGCATCGGCTGATCGAGCTTCAGCACCATGAGGGCCGTCTTCCCGCGCCGCGAAAGGGCCATGTCGGCGATATTGATTCCCGCGTCGCCCACGCGCTGCCCCACGAGGCCAATCACGCCCGGCCGGTCGTCGTTGAAAATCAGGGCCATCGACCGCTCGGGAACGATCTCCATGCGGTAGCCGTCAATCGAGAGGACCCGCGGGCGAAGGTCGGCGAACACCGTGCCCTCGATCTCATGTTGCTCATCGCGGCATTGCACGAGGATGCGCACCGCGTCGGTCAGACCCGGCGTGCGCGAGTCCGCGGCGTGCTCGACGATGATCCCACGCCGTTGCGCCTGTTCCTTCGCGTTGACCAGGTTGAGCCGGGCGTCGAGGTGCGGGCTCATCACCGCCACCATCGATTGCCACGAGAGCGTACCGGCCACCTCCTGCAACGATTCGCCGGAAACCGTCACGCGGACCCGCTCGACGCCGCCAGCGCACCACGGCGAGAGCATGGCCCCCATGCGGGTGCAAAGGTCGAAAAACGCCCGCGTCCGCGGCGTCAAGGTCGTCGGCATACCGGTCACGTTGACCGCCGATCGGACCTCCCCTCGAAGCAAGTACGCAAGCAACGCATCAACGGCTTCGACGGAAACCTGGGTTTGGGCCTCAACGGTCGAGGCGGCCAGGTGCGGCGTGAGCACGACGTTCTTGGCCGTCAGAAGCGGGCTGCCCTTGGGCGGCTCATTTTCGTATACGTCGATGGCCGCTCCGCTCAATCGTCCGTTATTCAACGCATCGGCCAGGGCGGCCTCATCGATCAGCGCCCCCCGCGCGCAGTTGATTAGCTTGGCCCCGCGCTTCATTATGGAAAGCTGATTCGCCCCGATCATGTGTCGTGTGGTGTCGGTCAGCGTGGCGTGGAGCGTGACACAGTCTGACACCGCCAGCAGTTGCGCAAGATCGCGCACCAGCGTGACCATTTCCTCACGGGCGGTCTGCTCGGTCAGGAACGGGTCATACACGACGACTTTCATGTCAAAGGCCAGCGCCCGCTTGCCGACGGCGCGGCCGATGCGGCCAAAACCAACGATACCGAGCGTTTTGCCCGCGAGCTGATCGCCCTGAAACGCCGCCCGGTTCCACTGACCGGCCACGACATGATGATGGGCATCGGGGATGCGCCGGTGCAGGGCGAGCATCATCGCGATGGTATGCTCAGCTGTGGAGATGGTGTTCGCGTCGGGAGTATTCAGGACGAGTACGCCCGCGGCGGTAGCGGCCTCGACATCGACATTGTCCACGCCGACGCCCGCGCGGGCGATGACGCTCAGCCGCCCAGGTTTGGCCAGCGTTTCTTGCGTGACCTTCACGCCGGATCGAATGAGCATGCCGTCGAACTCACCGACGATCGCTCCAAGCTCGGCGGGCGCCAGCCCCGCGCGAACCTCGAAGCTCACGCCCTCGGCCTCTCGAAGACGCTGAATCCCCTCTTCCGCGATCTTGTCCGCAACCAGGACCTTGGGCATAACCGCTCCCGTCGCCTGCCGTAAAGCAAAACCGACACACGTTCACCTCAATCCCTGGTATAATAGATGCTGCGCTATCCGAACACCACGCCCGCGTAGCCGACGGAGTTGTCGTGATCCTCTCCCCGACCGGCGGCGACTTCGCTGCTACTGGTGTGTGCAAGCAAACGGGCCGTCGTCGCCCCCAAGGCCATGACCGCCCGCAGCGTGGCCGCCACCGCTCCCGCGCTGCACGCGTTGTGGCTCAGCGCCGCCTCGGCCACCACGTCCGTGCTGCGCATCTCGATGACCAGATCGATGAAACGGCGGTCATTGATTTCTCTGGCCCAGCGATGTCCGACCGCACCCCGCCCGTGCGGCGTGAACCCATACGCCGGTCCGTAATGGGTCAGGTCGGTCGTCCCGATCACGACCACGTCATATTGATAGGCCTCGACGGTCCGGGCAACGGCCTCGCCCACTTCATGGGCGTTGGGTATCGGCGGGACCATGATGGGCAGGATTTTCGCATCGGGAAAAACGTGTTGAACGAACGGAATCTGAACCTCGATCGAGTGTTCGTCCTCGTGGGCGTAGGCGTCGTCAACGATGAGGTTGGTGTGACCCAGCAGCCGTTCCGCCAGACGATCATCGACTTTCGCCCGGCCCAGCGGCGTTTCCCACTCCCCGCCGACGAACATGGCCGCCTGACGACCCGCGCATCGATGAACGCCCCCGAACAGCACGACCGTGTGTGGAACATGCCCGGCGGCGATGGCCCGAAAGACTTTCGCGGTAATAGCTCCGCTGTAGGACCACCCGGCGTGGGGCACCAACCCACCAATCCAACGAGTGACACCGGAATCGAGCGGCGTCAGAAATGGCGCTTGGGAGCTAGGATCGGGAATGGCCGGGCAGAGCAATTGATCAAGATGCGCTCGACAGGTATCAGCATGTGATTCATAGAATCTCCCGGCCACGACCGGTTCGCGCACCATCATAGGCCACGCTCTTCGTTCATTACGTAACGACCGCTATTCCCCATATCTGGCAACGATTTCGTCTTTCCTCTTCCCCAATATCTCATACTTCCTCCCCACCTTTGTGAACGCTTCAATCGCCCGGTCGATGTGGTGAAATTCGTGAGCGGCTGAGAGTTGGACTCGAATCCGCGCCGCGCCCTTCGGGACCACGGGGAAGTAGAAGCCGATCACGTAGATGCCTTCGCCATACAAATCGCGGGCGATGTCCTGACTCAGCTTGGCGTTGTAGAGCATGATCGGCACAATCGGATGCGTGCCGGGGCGGATGTCGAAACCGGCCTTCGTCATGCCCTCGCGAAAGCGCTTCGTGTTCGCTTCGAGCTTGTCACGCAGCGCCGTCGTTTCACTCAACAAGTCAATCACCGTCATCGAAGTGGCCACCACCACCGGCGGCAGCGTGTTGCTGAACAGGTATGGCCGCGAGCGCTGCCGCAGCAGCTCAATGATTTCCCGACGCCCAGAGGTGAACCCGCCGGACGCCCCACCGAGGGCCTTGCCGAGCGTCGACGTGATGATGTCCACCTTGTCCATCACGCCGCAATGTTCGGCCGAGCCGCGGCCGGTCTTACCAATGAACCCGGTGCAATGACTGTCGTCCACGGCCACGAGGGCGTCGTACTTCTCCGCGAGCCCGCAAATCTCTCCGAGCTTGGCGATGTCGCCGTCCATGCTGAACGCCCCGTCAGTGACGATCATCCGGTAGCGGGCGGAGCGGGACTCCTTAAGCTTGGCCTCCAAGTCGGCCATGTCGTTGTGAGCGTAGATATGCCTTGTGGCCTTGCAGAGCCGCACTCCGTCGATGATCGAGGCATGGTTAAGGGCGTCGGTGAAAACGGCGTCCTCTTTGCCGAGGAGCGGCTCGAATAGCCCCCCGTTGGCATCGAAGCAGGCGGCGTAGAGGATCGTGTCCTCGGTGCGCAGGAAGCGGCTGATCTTGCGCTCAAGCTCCTTGTGGATGTCCTGCGTGCCGCAGATAAAGCGCACGCTGCTCAGGCCGTATCCGTGAGAGTCGAGCGCCCGGCGGGCGGACTCGATCACCTTCGGGTGCGACGACAGCCCTAGGTAGTTATTCGCACAGAAATTGATGACCGCCCTGGCCGGGCTGCCTTCGGGATAGACGACCCGAATCTCCGCCCCTTGGGCCGAAACAATCTCCCGTTCCTCCTTGTACAGACCGGCTTGCCGGATGGCGGCAAGCTCGTTTTGTAGGGCTTGTTTTATTCGACCGTACATGACAGAACTCCGTTGAAACGCACGACCGGAATTTACAACTGCGCCGACTGCGAAGGCGTATTATAGGTTGCGGACGAGAGGGGAGCACGTCGCGTTCATCCTCAGGGCGGCGGATCTCGCTGCGGCGAAGGGTTTGGTTCGTCGGGACATAAGTTAAGAGGGCAGCGGTAAAGCAGTCGGTTCTCGGACCCTACCGCGAACTGGAAACCGATGGTGGCGGCGGGATTGGACTCATTCCAACGACACGCCGCGGTGGATACGATATAAGTGGGAGAGATGTTGCACCACCTGGCCGCACGCCGAGGATCGGCGTCGCGGCCCGCGTGGCGCGGAGTAAGAAAGGCGATGGCCACGGCAAAAATTGTTCCGGTCGGCGTGGGCGAAATCAGCCTGGTTGTCGATCTGTACAACGAAATCTTCAGCCCCCGCCGGGACCAGGAGTTCTTCAACAACCGGTTCCGCGGGCGGTACAACGTCAGCATGCTCGTGGCCATGCTCGACGACCGCTACGTGGGCTTCACCATCGGCTTCGAGCTGATGCCGACCACTTTTTTCAGTTGGCTGTGCGGCGTCCACTCCGATTTCCGCCGCCTGGGTATCGCCACGCAATTGATCCAGGCCCAGCAGGCGTGGGCCCTCGATCATCACTACAACATCATTCGGTTCGAGTGCCAGAACCAGCACCGGCCCATGCTCCACGTGGCCATCACCGAAGGCTACGACCTGGTCGGCATGCGCTGGGACACCGCCACCGGCGACAACGTGGCCATCTTCGAGAAAGATTTGCGCTAACGTAAGGTGCGTCGCCTGCCTATTCGCGGCGCCACCTCACGTTCGGTTCCCGATTCGCGGCAATCTTCATCGAGCCGGCCAATTGTGGGTCCGTGACAAGATTGGCGGCCGATTCGGCCCCGGTGGGGGCCATCGAATGTAGCCAGGGGTGGAGCGCAGCGGAACCCCTGGAAAACGTCGCAAGAAACGTTTAAGCCCCGGTAGGGGCGGCAGAACGCGCCGAAGGAATCGATACGCTCGAATGGTGCTTTCTTTAGGCGCCTCTTCGTCGTCCCACCTAAATTGTCACGCACCCGCCCACTGCGGGCTTGGCTAGCCTAAAGTAAAGTAGACCATAGCCCTCGCTCGCTCTAAGATGCCGGCATGCTGACATCCTCCAACGCCATCGTGCCGAGATTCTCGCTAAGTCGCCGCTGGGGCGCGACCCGCGTTCGCGTCTTCGGTTCGCAAGCCCGCGGTGACGCTGATACAAGGAGCGACATTGATCTGCTCGTAGACATGGAACCGGGTCGCAGCATCTTCGATCTAGGCGGGTTGCTCATGGACCTCCAAGCCTTGCTTGGCCGCCGCGTGGATGTGGTGGCGGAACGCGCGCTGCGGCCGCGGATTCGCGAGCAAGTCATGCGAGATGCCCTGAGGTTCTAAGGAGTGGGAGGAAACCGTTACGACAACAGCTCGCGTTCTTGAGGATTTTCGCCCTGCGAACTCGGTTGCGAAATACTCGATATTGTGCCCGACTGCGCCCGCTGCAGCTTAATCAGCTTCGATGCTTGCCGTCGCAGCTTCTCAAGTCCATTCAAAGTACTGGGCAGCGAAGTGTTGCTGGTGGCGGGTATTCTCGCGGTGCTGGCGGCGTTCGCGATACAGCGAGGTATTCGCCGTACTCTTGAAGGCTGTTCACTCGGGGCTCGTTTTGAATCAAATGAACTAGATGCGGATCGACGAACGATTTGATCATATAGACAATATGCTCGCGTTCTTCGCTTGAATCACCTCCGTGAACGACCCGATTTCGTCGACACCGAAGCGCGCGGAGTGTTTCGGATGCCGCTTCTCGCTCCGGGTCCAGTCGCGTGGCTCGTCGAATAGTCTCGTCATAATTCCCCCCGACAGTATCAGTTACCTTTTCAAGGATGCCCCATAGGTGCAAGAACGCAACGTTGAGGTTTGATTCATCCAACGCAAGTGCGTAGCGGATAACCAGTTGTTCAATATCATGCCGGTACGGGAGCCTCTTTATGCTTCGAGCGGCCTTTCTTCTCTGATCTTCGATCTTCGCCCATCCCTTGACGGGGGAGAATAATCTCTGATCCCCCGTGAAGCCTGGCTCATACCAATATGTGTCGGTTGCCAATCTTCCGTCTTGATGATGCACGGTATGGATCGGCCCAACATGTATGATTCCCACAGGACGCCGGGTAGGAAGGCCGGAGAAAAGTGACCATGATCCGTAGGTCGCAATCAGCATCCAGATACCCCGCAAGAAGTGAATCGACTCAAGTGCGTTTTCGAGAGCTTGCCATTCCGTGCGGGCGGTGGTCACGACCTTCACGAAAAGATACTTTGAGGAAGCGAGGTGTCCTTCAACTGGCGTTCCCGCAGCTTGGAACTTGAGCGCCTCGGGGTAGGGGTAGCGCTTACCCCGCATCTTCATCGGCGTTATCGAGCAATCTCGCAAGGAGATTTGTTTTTGCGGAAAAGAGCTAACGGACAGCGACGTAAGTATGACGAACTTTCGGCTAGGCCTTCGAAAGTACGAGGTTGCATCCCGGTTCGCCCTTGCGATTACTTCCGCTGGCTTCAGCGGCCTCCCTCCTCCAGACTTCTTTATTGTTTCTAGGATGGCAGGCCATATGATTGACGAGGCGTCCGCTGAGTTTATTTCATTGTCATCTGAGTCAACAACGCTGGTTGATTCGAGAATTGCCGGTTCGAGTCTAAGTGGGATGTTCAAACCCTTCCAACTAACTCCGCCTTGTGGATCAAGAGTGGCTGTCGAACCAATCTCGGCGAGCAGCGCAGTTGGCGCAAATTTGCCATCCCTACCCTTGTAGGGCCTTCCGTCGGGTTTTCTCCAGAAGACGTGCGTCACGCATGCCAGCCCCGAGGCGAAGTCCAAGTCGGTGCCGTCAGCGATCCGGCCGCCACCGTACGTTTGGCTTCCGATTCGCCGTTACTTCGTCCAGCCGCCCCACGGGCGTGTTGTGCGGGGCGTTTTTGACCAGCTTCGGATCGCGGTCGATCTCGTCCGCGATCGTCAGCATGACCGCCACGAACCGATCCAGCGTCTCCAGCGACTCCGTCTCCGTCGGCTCGATCATCAAGCAATGGGCGATGGGGAAGCTCATCGTCGGCGGGTGAATGCCGTAATCGATCAGCCGCTTGGCCACGTCCGTCTCGGTCACGCCGCTTTCGTGAAACTCCGGAATGGTGATGAACTCATGGGCATACGGCGGTGGGAACGGCATCTTGTATCGGTGCTTCAACTTCGCGGCCAGGTAGTTCGCGTTCAGCACGGCCTTCTCGGCCACGTCTCGAAGCCCGTCGCAACCCAGCGAACGAATATAGGTGTAGGCACGCACGAGCACGCCCGTCTGACCGGTAAATGAACGTACCTTTCCGATGCTCTGCGGCCGATCGTTTTGCCACCCATAAGAACCATCATCGCGCCGGACCACTTGGGGCACGGGCAGAAAGGGGCGCAAGTGTTCGGCCACGCCGACGGGACCGGCCCCCGGCCCGCCGCCGCCGTGCGGCGTACTGAACGTCTTGTGCGTGTTGTAGTGCATCACGTCGACGCCAAAGTCGCCCGGGCGGGTGATCCCCAAAATGGCATTCATATTCGCCCCGTCCAAATACAACTGGCCGCCCTTGGCGTGGACGATCTCCGCGATGTCGGCGATGTGCCCGTCGAACACGCCGACCGTGTTGGGGTTGGTGATCATCAGGGCCGCCGTGTCCTCGTCCACGTGGCTTCGCAAGTCATCAAGATCGACCTGTCCATCGGCGCTCGACTTCACCGTCACCGACTGACCGCCGCAGATCGTGCAACTGGCTGGGTTCGTCCCATGCGCCGAATCCGGGGCGAGCACCTTCGTCCGCCGCTGACCACGGTTTCGGTGATAGGCGTTGATGATCATGAGGCCGGTCATCTCACCGTGGGCCCCGGCGGCGGGCTGCAACGTCACTTCCGCCAACCCCGCGATCTCGGCCAAGTAGCATCGCAGCCGATAGAGCATTTCGAGGAGCCCCTGCACGTCCGCCTCATCTTGCAGAGGATGCAGATGGGCAAACCCGGGCATGGCCGCCGCCCGTTCATTCACCCGCGGGTTGTATTTCATGGTGCAACTGCCCAGCGGGTAGAAGTTCCCGTCGACGCTGAAGCAGCGATGGGCCAGCCGCTTGTAATGTCGCACGACGTCGAGCTCGCCGATCTCCGGCAGCGGCGGAGGCTGCTCGGCAAGCAGTTCCGCGGGAATGCTCGACGCGGGCTTCGTGACCGGCACGTCGAGCGCGGGCAACGACACGCCGCACAAGCCCGGAGCGCCGCTCTCAAACAGCAGCGTATGGTCGCGCGGCACAGGGGTATCCGTTGAAGGCTTCATGGTCAGGATCGCGGTCATTCGTCACTTTCATGGTGGACCGGCCTTCCGGTCGGTCATTTCCCAGGTGGCGGCAGCCGAATGCCCGCCGTCCACAGTTCATCCAACGTATAGTCTTTCCCACACTCCGGGCAGCGGCATTGCGTCAGCCCGGACATGTTGTATCCGCATTGCAAACACATCGGCGGCGACACCCGTGATGACCGCCATCCTTTTTTGAACCCGTCGCGCCAGATCAAGAGGGCCATCATGCCCGTCACCAACAGCGTCAACATCACCAGCAGCGCGACCCCGGCATGAATCCACGTCGGCCACACGTCATCCCTGATCCAACGCGTCCACCAACGCGTCAATCTCTTCCTTCGTGCGTTTTTCGGTCACAGCCACCAGGAAACAATCTTTGAGCGCCGAATCGAAACGGCCCAGCTCCACGCCGCCGAGAATGCCGTGCTGGCGGCACCTGGCCAGAATGTCGTTCACGTCGCCGGTGGTTCGGACCACGAACTCCTTGAAGAACGGTGCGGCGAAGCGCACGGAGTATCCCTTCAGCTTGCCGATTTCCTTTGCCGCGTAATGAGCCTTCTGAAAACACTGCGACGCAATCTCGTGGATGCCCTGTTTTCCTACGGCAGCCATATAAATCGACGCTCGAATGGCCAGCAGTCCCTGGTTCGTACAGATGTTGCTGGTCGCCCGCTCCCGCTTGATGTGCTGCTCACGCGTTTGCAACGTCAAACAATATCCACGTCGGCCTTGAGCATCTTGCGTGGCCCCCACGACGCGACCCGGCATCTTGCGAAGGAACTTCTCCCGCGTGGCCAGCAAACCCAGATACGGACCGCCGTATTGCATGGGGATTCCCAGCGGCTGCCCTTCGCCCACGACAATGTCGGCATCGAACGCCCCCGGCGGCTTCAGCAATCCGCAAGCGATTGGATCTGTCGAGACCACCGCCAACGCACCGCACTCTCGCGCAAGTGGCACGAGTCGATCGAGCCGCTCGACGCACCCGAAGAAATTCGGCGATTGGATAATCAACGCGGCGGTCGCATCGTTGACTAGGGTGCGAAGCCGGTCTTCGTCGATCACACCCTCCGCCACGGGAACTTCCACGATTTCCAGGTCTTGTTGACCCGCATAGGTACGCAGCACGCGGCGGGTATCAGGATGTGCGGAGCCCGCGACAACGATCCGCCGCCGCCCCGTGATCGTAACCGCCATCAGCATCGCCTCGGCGGCCGCGCTCGCCCCCTCGTACAGCGACGCATTGGCCACCTCCATCCCGGTGAGCTGGCAGATCATCGTCTGGAACTCGTAGAACAGTTGGAGAATGCCCTGCGATGCTTCCGCCTGATAGGGTGTGTAGGCCGTTAGAAACTCGGTCTGCCCGGCCAGACCATCGACCAGCGTCGGGACAAAATGGTCGTACGCACCGCCGCCCAGAAAGCAGACCAGATCGCCGCAATGGCGATTGCGGCGGGCGAGTGCATCCAGATCGTTGAGCAATTCAAGCTCGCTGATCCCGCGCGGGATATTCAACTCGCCTTTGAAGCGAAAACGACCGGGCACCGTCGAAAACAGCGAATCGATCGATGGAGCCCCGATCGTATCAAGCATTCCGCGCACCTGCGGTTCAGTCAGTTGAGTGTATCGCATACGGTCAATTCGACTCCGGGGGTCTCTCGGCGGACACTCTTCGCGTGCCCATCACATCCGGCTTATAAACCTTCGTCTCCAGCGACTTCTGATATTCCGTCCAGCGGCTATCCGGGTCGCGATCGCTTTCGATCGCGTTAATGAACTGATGAATCTTCGCGTCGAGGTTGTCCAAATAATGGACGGCCACTGCCTCTGGCACCGCCGGCAACTTCGGGCTGCCGAACTCGTACTTGCCGTGATGGCTGAGCACGATGTGTTCGAGCAGCCAAAGAATCTGATCCGGAATCGGCTTGCCGCGCCGCCGCCCCGCCGCTTCGGTCTTTCGTTCGATCCAGAGAACGGCCTGAGTGATGTGCCCGATGAGCTGGCCACCGTCTGTGTAGGCGATGTTCGACTCGTAGGTCAGCTCCGCCGATTTCCCGATGTCGTGCAGAAACAATCCCGTCAAGACCAGGTCCAGGCTCAACTTCGGATACCGGGGAATGACCACCAGCGCCAATTCCAGCAACGCCAGGGTGTGCTCCAACAGCCCCCCGATATACGCGTGGTGCAGGTTCAGCGCCGCCGGCGCCCGCCGGAACCGCTCCATCAACTCGCGGTCGCTCAAGAATTCATCGATGATCGCCCTCAAGTCCGGGTGTTTGACCCCGCGCAGGACCTCCACGAACCTCGCCCACATCTTTTCGATATCGTTCTTGGTGGCCGGGAGGAAATCGACCACGTCGAATGAGCCTGGCTCGGCCGCACGGATGGCGTCGATAATGAACTGAAGATTGCCCTTATAATTCTCCGTTCGGCCCTTGAGCCGGGCGAAGCCGCCTTCGGGCAGATCACGGAACATTTCCTCGGTAGCCTGCCACGCTCGGGCCACCAATTGACCGGTGCGATCGACCAGCACGGCGTGGATGTACAAGCCCCCCTGGTTGGTAGTGCGCAAATCTTTGGAGCGGATCAGGAAAACCTCGTCCTCGACCCGCTGACCGGCTTGGAATTCGGCAATGAACTGACGAGGCACGCAAGACTCCTGTTCGGCGGACTCACCGGAAACCAGAGTCTAGGGCCGAGTCGACGTTCAGGCAAGATGATCGCGCGACGCGAAATCGTACGGAAAAAAACAGCGCACCGCGATCAACAACGAAGAATTAACAGCCCTCAGAAGACTTCATTGCGCATGGTTAGGAGCTGCGCCGGTCGGCGAACGTTAAGGAATCACAGGCAGGCTCTGGCCCAGGTAGGCATCGTATTCACCGGCGCCGATCATGAGATCGATCAGCTCAATGAGATCAGCGGGCGTGAGTTGCCCCGAGCGATTGATGTCCACCGACCATTCCGGAAACACTGCCTCTCCCGCCAGTGCGCGCACCAAGGCATCCACGTCCTGGGGGTCTCTGACGCCGTTGTTACCATCCACGTCCCCCGGCAAGAATCCCAGCGTTGCACTTGAGCCGCTCATCGTGTGCATAACCGTGGTCCAGGCACCCACGTCGATGACATCATCTAGTTCCAGACCCACACGATTCTCGCCGGTCGCGATTACTTCCTTAACCAATGTGGCCGTGGCAATCCCATCGTCTTGCGTCACCACGAAGTCCTCGCTCGTCAAACCGGAGATGTCCCCGTGAAACGTAACCTCCAGGAACAGCCAACCCTCCCGTGCCAAGGAATCGTCCGGAGGATGCGGCCGACGGGCGTCAATGGCCAGATCCGGCGGGTCGCGTTCGATGATCAATGGCCAGGTCTGGGCCAGCTCCATCGCCGCCAACGCGTTGATGCGGCCATGCCCGTAGAAGATGTCCCATCCCGGATCGCCGAGGTCAACCGCCGACGAAGTCATGATCCGTTCAAGGGACACGTTCGTCATCTGCGGGATGTATGACTTGATCAGCGAAGCCAGCCCGGTCACGTGCGGTGCGGCCATCGACGTGCCATGCAGACACCGATAGCTATGGTTTGTCCACGTCGAGTAAATGTCATCGCCGGGCGCGGCCAAATCAACCGCCGCGCCATAGTTACTGTTCCATCCCGAGTTGGCAACCGTCGCCAGCATGTCGCACTGGTTCGTCGCACTGACCGCCATGCAGTTAGGCAGGACCGCGGGATACGCCACTATGCCGGGATTACCGTTGCCGGCTGCGGCGATCAGCAACGCGCCACGCCGATAGGCATAGTTCACCGCGTTCTCCAGGACGATGCTGCTGGCTGATCCCGGTGTTAAGTAGAATTGCAGACTCAGGTTAATGACGTCGGCTCCGCGATCGGCGGAATAGATAATCCCCTCGGCCACATCGGAGGTACTCCCCCCACAATTGGGCAAAACCTTCACCGGAAGGATCCTCGCCCCTCCGTTCACCCCGGCTACGCCACAGAACCCGTCACAAGTCTGGTTGGGATTCTGTGGCGTCGGACACAGGACCTGACAAGGCACTTCATCGTTAATCGCCGCCGCGACGATGCCCGCTACATGCGTCCCGTGCGGACACGTGTCGTTGGTATCCGTGATGGGATTACACTGACCCGCGGGGCATTGCGCATTCGAAGTGCACTGCATTCCATGGTTCGATCCGCCCACGCAGTTCGAGATGACCGTGTTGCGTCCGATCAACAAGCGTCCGCTGAATTCCAGGTGCGGATAGACCCCGCTGTCCACAATGGCCACCGTGACGTTGTTGGTGCCCTGGTGAATCTTCCACGCCTCCGGGGCGTCAATATCCACGTCTTCACACCAATCAACGTTGTCCGCACAAGAGTCGTTTGATGGGCCCGTGTTCCGCACCCCGGTGTTGTGCATGCTCCATTGACGGTCGAAGTCGGGATCCATCGGGAAGACTCCATCGGCCACGCTGGCCACTCCGTCAGCACCCGCCTCTTCGACTTCCAGCGGATGGCCCGCGAGCGCCGCTGCCATCGCCGGCGTATCGGTTCCATGCGGAACATCGATCACGTAGTATCGATCAAGGCCGAGTTTGGCTGCCAGCACCGGATCGCCGAACGGCTCGGGATAAAACGGTCGAATGGTCAGCGCCCCCCACCCATCCAGGGTCCGGCGCAACCGAATGCTCAATTGTGCTCGATCGACCTCGCCCGGCGCCGCGGCGGCGTTGCCCCTCTTCTTGTCGGGTAGCGCCGGCTTGAGCGTGCGCGCCAGACCGGGTGTGATCTTGACCAGGACTTGCGATGACGAATACCCGCCCTCTCGATCCGGGCCGACGGAACGAGCGTCTCCCTCCGCCGGCGAAAGCGGCGCGCTACAGAGCACGATGATCGCCGCGGAAAGAACCCCCGCGACCCATCCACGTCTGCAAGAAAAGCCCCCGATCGCTCCCGATCGCGACAACATCAAGCCCCCACCTACCAAACCCACCGCGCGTTCACGATGCCGAGCCCGTGCCGCGCGCTCCCCGACCGCGCTCTCAACAACCTGCAAGTGACATCATCGTGTCAGTTAGATGCGACTCAAACGCGACCGGTTGATCCTGAGGCCCCCATCCCCGAAACGGTCGCTTTCGCCGGCCCGCCGCTTCCCTGCGTGAACCCGCGGCGCGAACGGTGGGGTGTACTTATAGGAGCCTCCCGGCCCAACCCCCCAAGCCGGACTTGTAATGATAGTGCCTGCGGAACGACGCTTCAAGCAACAGTTGTGTCATGAATCTGCCTCGGAGTTCAGCCACGATGAAATCCCTGTGGTCGTTCCATCAAAAACTCGCGCACCAAAATAGAGTCGGAGACCGAAGGTGGCGATGTGCCGAAATCTCAGTTTTTTTTGGACTTCGCGCGTGACATATAGTCTATTACCTATATAATGGCGATCCATGGTCCGAATCGCCGCGGATATCGACGTCTTTCAAGCCATCGCCGACCCGACTCGCCGGCGAATGCTCGGCTTGCTCGCGGAACGCGAACGGCCGGTCATGGAGCTGGTGGACCATTTTGACATCACCCAGCCCTCCGTGTCCCAGCACCTGCGGGTGCTGCGGGACGTCGGCCTGGTTTCGATTCGCAAAGCCGGTCGACAACGCATTTATCAATTGAACTCGGGTCCGATACGCAACGTGGCCGATTGGGTGCGCCAATTTGAACGGTTCTGGGACGAGCGGTTGGACCGGCTCGAGGGCTATCTGGCCGGCCAGCGGAGAAACGCGTCGAAACATCGAACAACCACGGGACATGATGATGAATGACACGATTCGCAAGGAGCGTCTCTACCCCGATCCACCGGACCGCGTCTGGGTCGCCTTGACCGATCCGCACGCCCTGGCCGAGTGGCTCATGCCCAACAATTTCGCGCCGATTGTCGGACATCGCTTTCGGTTTCAGGTCGATCCGATGGCCGGCTGCGTAACGGTGACGGAGTGCGAGGTCTTGGAGGTCGAACGACCGAGGCGGCTCGTATATTCCTGGCTTCCGCTACCGATCCCAAATCAAACGGGCCCCAGGCCAAATCCGTCGGTGGTGAGTTGGACCTTGAAGCCGGAATCGGGTGGGACGCGGCTGCTCCTGGAGCATTCGGGCTTGGCCGGTGTTTTCCCGTGGTGGCAACGGTTCATGTTTCGATTCGGCTGGGGTACGATGATCAAGCGATTGATCCCCAAGGTCATGCGCAATGTGGAGGACGGCGTGTTCACGCCGGGCGCGATTCCACTTCATAAACGGTGCTACAAGACCAAAACCCTGCCGGCGGAACTGACACGATGAACGGCGAGAGCCGGGCGGTGGGCCGGCATGGTTTTCTGAATGGGATGGGCGAATTCAGGTGATCGAAGGTTTACATGGAAAGGACATCGAAATGAAAGCGCGAAGAATGGGAACGTGTGCGGCCATGGGTTTGATCGTCCTGTTGGGAACGATGACGGCGTTTTCCCAGGACAAGCCCGCCCCCGGATCGAAGGACAAGCCTACCACCGGATCGAAAGACACGCCGCCGGGCGGTGCGCCGGCGCAACCGGATGAGGCCGAAATGGCCAAGGCCATGGAGGCGTACATGAAATTGGCGGCCCCGGGCGAGCAACACAAGCTGCTCGACCCTTTCATCGGCAAGTGGAAAACCGCCACGAAGATCTTCATGGGCGGTCCGGGCTCGCCCGCCATGGAATCCGTCGGCACCTGCGAGAACAAGTGGGTTCTCGGAGGCCGCTTCGTCTACACCGAGCAGAAAGGCACCATGATGGGTCAGCCGTTTGAGGGCATGGGCCTGACCGGCTTCGACAAGCCGCGCAACATGTTCGTGTCCATGTGGGCGGACAATCAGGGGACTCACCTGCTCACGATGAAGGGCATGGCCGACCCGAGCGGGAAAACCTTCACCTACTACGGCGAGATGGACGAAGCATCCATGAACGTCTATGGCCGGATGGTGAAGTACGTCACGCGGGTGATCGACAAGGACAAACACGTCTTCGAAATCACCGACCTGCACGCGGGCGACAACTACAAGGTGGTCGAGATCACGTACACGCGGCAATAAGGACCAATCCTCAATGATCGATGGTCCGTTGGCGATGGTCTCCGGCATGCGTAAGCACGTCGCGAGTGACGCTTTCGTTTGTACAGCCACAATGCCGGCGGATTCGTTTTTGAAAGTCCCGGTTTTGGCATGTGCCACTCCGTGTCACTCGTGCCAATGCGTGACACTTGTCGGAAAAACAAGGGGGAAACGGGCGCGATCGCCGTTCGCATCGTACGCGACCAGTTCGCGTATTGATCGTTTTTGGTCCATTTTCGATCGTTTTTTGATGGTTTTCTGACGTTTTTCGATCGATTTTGGATGGTTTTTCGATCGTTTTGCTCCTTTTTTGATCGATTTTTTGATGGGAGTGTGCTCATATGAATCGCCTTTCCGCCCGTCGTTCGAGTACCGGCCCCCGTTCCGTGATCGGTCACGGGCAAGCAGGTCTAGCAGAGCTTGCCCATGGCACCCATCATCCAAGACCACTGCTCGAGAGCAGTGGCACGCAGAGCAGTGGCACGAACCGAGGGGGCTACCTCCTCCCTCGTATAACCAGATAACGCCATAGCCGATCGAGGGTGGGTTGGATTCACCGATCAGCCCCTGGCCAGGGCAAAAAAAGGGGGTTGCGGGAATGCCTAACTCGACGGTGCGACCAGACCAGTCAACCGGAATGAAGATCAACAAGGTAACGGACAGAACGGAGGAAGAACTGCCTCGAAGCGCTAGTAGCGCACGATTGTTACGCTTTCCTAGAAACTGGAAACTAGAAGACGTGATCAACTTGCGTGGCCGGCGGCCACGGTGTTTTTGCCGATTCGCTTGGCGGCGTAGAGGGCCGCGTCGGCGCGGGCGACTAGTTCGTGGCCATTGGCGCATTTGTCGTCGTTCAGAGACGCGACGCCGGCGCTGAGGGAGACATTGGATGAGGGACCGAGCCGTCGGGCGTATTGCCCGAACAACTTGACGATGCGGTTGGCGATCATGGCCGCCGGCTGGGTCCCGGCGCCGGGCAGCAAGAGAATGAACTCATCGCCGCCATAGCGAATGGCGTGGTCCGTGGGACGGATTGAACCCTTGAGCAACGCCCCCACGAATTTGAGCAGGGCGTCGCCGGCCTGATGACCCAGCGAGTCGTTGTGTTGCTTGAAGTTGTCGATGTCGATGGCCACCGCGGAAAGCTCCATTCCCTCGCCGCATTGTTGCTTGAAGATGTGCTCGAGGTGTTCCTCGAGATAGGCGCGATTGCGGAGCTTGGTCAGCGGGTCAGTGTACACCCGATCCTCGGTCCGACGAAGCTGGCGTTGAAATCCCTGTTCTTGTTTAGCGATTTCGCGCTTGGCGGTTGCCTCCGCCCGGCGGCGCTGGGCGTCGGTGTGGACGAGGTCCTTTAGAAGTTCCTCAAAATGGATTGCGATCTGGGTCGTCTCCCGCCACCCTCCCGGTTGAAGGGGCTGACCCCGCTCGATAGCCCCTCGCGGATCGCCGATGACGTGACCCAGGTTACGCAAGGGCCCCGCCACCCTTCGATTGAACCAGCCAGTGAGCGACAAGAACCCGAACAAACCCGTGGCGGTGACCGGTGCCGCGAACAAGAACATCGATTCGATCCATTCTCCGGCGGACGGCTCGGCGGCGAGCAAAACCGCGATCCGGGCGAGTGATCCTTCGCCACTACCGATCAACGAGACGATCACGCAATGCGCGGATGCATGCTCGCCGGTTTCGGGTTGGGTAACGTCGACGTCCAACATGGTCGCCGGGCCGCTGCCCGCCCGGGCGATCGGATCACGTCCGCTCATCGCGAGCTCAAATGCCCGCCGGTGGCCAGGTCGGTCCGGGAACATCGATTCGATACTTCCCCCCGCGTCCAACCGAGCGACGGCCAGCAACCGATCGTAATGCGAGCGCATTTGCTCGACGGTTCCGGCCCAATCGCCGTTGGATGCTGATGCGACGGCCGCCGACACAAGCTGCGCCTGTTCAATGACCGCTCTCTCGGTCTCGGAGCTTCGCTGACGGTGTTGCTGCCAGGCAAACGTGGTCAATATCAGGACCATCCCCGCACACAGGGTGCGCAAGAGGCGCCCTGAGAACGCGGACGCAATGGTCTTGTGCCGGTGTGGTTGCACGATGCGTTACGTTTCTTTTGCGGACGTTTTCCGAGTTCCCTTCGATCGATAAGTCTTGGGTGGCCCCCGCCATTCACCAAGCTGGAAGGACGACCCGGCGGCACGGGATATCACGAACGCTTTGAGAGTCTCATGGGTAATCTACGATATCCGCCGACAGATGTGTTGAGGATTATCGTGTTACTGCACGTGGATTGTCCTAGCGGCGCCTCAACGCCGTACGCAACAAGTGGGTGAGACGATCGCAGATAAACTCTCGAAACGTCGTGGCGTTGAGTTGGCGAAGACGGAGCATGGGTCCAGTGGCCAGTTCGCCGTGAAAGTCGGGTGTGTACCGTACTTCGTGGAAGGCGATTCCCTCGCCCGTGACCGTTCCGTGCAATTGGGTTCGGAATTCGCCGGTCGCGAACTCGAACTTGATTTCACGCCCGCCCTCAAGGAAGTTCGACGCGTCCATCTGCATGGAGATCCCGGACTTTGAGTACTTTTCAACGAGGTCGACGAAAACCGGCACCAGCTCATTGACGGTGAGGCCTCGCAGCGCTTGCAGCGGACTTTGACCGGCTCGGCCATCGTCCACCGAGTCCGCGCCCCGGCGCTTCATCACATCGATGAGGGCATCCAGCTCGTGTTCCATTTCATTGACGTCCGGAGACTCGGAGCCCGCGGAAAGGTCGTTGTGGATTTCCGCTGCGGTTGACATGACGATTGATCCATTCTTGTGACGCGATCGAATCATCGGATTCGTTCGCGCGGTGCGTCCGAAAACGCGTACTGCATTCCCAACCCCGCCGCCCCATCCGGCGCGGCAGCTTCGGCCGAGCGCCGACAACTCCATCGATAGCTTACGATTGGGGTGTCGGGTCGGGCCTAATGATCGATAAAACTCGTATTCGCGGCTTACGGTTGACGCGACTCACGCCGTCACGTATCATTTTCACGAGTCGAAGTTTTCGTCGTTCATCAGCAGGCCTGTTGCTTGCCGCTGGCAAAATGATCCCGTCATGCCGGCCTGTTCAGGGCCGGCGTCAGTTTTCGCCGGCGCCGCCGAGGGCCCGCGCCTGCCGGTGAACATGCGTAATCTCCCGTGACGGAAAATGGGTGGGACCGTCAGGGCCAGGGAGATGGAAAAACGCCTTCACCTCCTCCGCGGAGTTGGACCACTTGGCGACGCTGCACGTGCTTCAGGGTCCGGACAAAGGCCGGACGTATGAGACCCCAAACGAGGCCCTGGTCATCGGCCGGTCCTCTGACCAGGTCCACCTTTCGGACACCAGCGCTTCGCGTCGACACGCCGAAATCCGCCCTTCCAACGGCCATTGGCTGCTGACGGATTTGAACAGTTCCAATGGAACTTACCTCAACGGTCAACGGGTGGTGAGCCCGGCCAAGCTCAAGCACGGCGACCAGATCAAAGTCGGGAGCACGCTTCTGGTGTTTCATGGTAAGGACGACGTCGAAACCTTCGCCGGCGCCCAACGGCTCACCGACCTGCTCGATCTGGATGCCGCCGGTTCCCTGGGCGGATCGTCGATCCTGTCTTCGATGGACGCTTCGGAGGAGAGCGTGATCCTCCAGCCCCCCGAGACCGCCGACGCCGTGGCCGCCTGGAACGTCGTCTACAAGGTGGCCGAAACGCTGGGAACCACCGACTCCGCCGACGCGTTTCTGGAACGGGTGGTGGACATTCTCTTCGAGCACCTGATCGTCGATCGATTGGTTCTCTTGCTCTACAACGCTCAAACTCGGGACGTCACGCCGCACCTGGTTCGCTACCGAACGCGAGATCGCGGACGACAGCCCAAGATCGTTACCTCGCGAACCATCATCAATCACGTTCTAACCACAAAAGATGGCGTGCTCTGCGCCAACGCCATGACGGATGACCGCTTCACCGCCGAGAGCATGCAGGACAGCATTCATCAACTGGGGCTGCGGAGCATCATCTGCGTGCCGGTAGTGGCCAGGGACGGAATCCACGGCGTGTTGCATCTCGATTGCTCCATGTCCCACCACACGTACACGCAGGAACAACTTCGGCTGGTAGTGGCGATCGGCCGGCTGGCGGGCATGGCCATCGAGAACTTCCGTTTGCTGGATTCGCGCATGAAAACGGCGCGGCTCGCGGCGGCGGGTGAAGCAGTCGCCTACCTGTCGCACTACATACGCAACATCCTTCAAGGCATGCAAGGCGGAGCCGAGGTCGTTGAGCTGGGCATGAAAAAACAGCAGGCCGAAATGATGCAATCCGGCTGGAAGCTGATGCGCCGCAACCTGGACCGCATTTTCCTACTGACGATGAACATGCTCACCTTCAGCAAGGACCGGCAGCCGCGAATCGAAACCGCGCAGCTCAACAAGGTCATTACGGACGTGCTCGGCCTGGTCCAGGGCCGGGCCGACGAGAAAGGCGTGATCTTGTTGCCGGAGCTCGAGGAGATACCGGCGATCCCGATGGATCCCGACGGCGTTCACCAGGTCGCCCACAACATCGTGCTCAACGCCATCGACGCCGTCCCCGAAACCGGCGGCCGGGTCAATGTATCGACCCATTTCGACCCCGAACGTTGCGTCGTGGTCCTTTCGATCGCCGACAATGGACCGGGAATTCCGGAGGCGGAGCGCGAACGGATTTTCGACGCGTTCCACTCTTCAAAGGGACAGGGGGGCACCGGGCTCGGGCTGGCTGCGGCCAAGAAGATCGTCGATGAAATGGAAGGCAACATTGAGGTGCAGGACGCCGCCGGCGGCGGCACCCTTTTCCGAGTTACGCTGCCGGCTTCCCACGTGAAGCTGGTCGATAGCGAACGAACGTTGGGCCCCGGGACGCAATAATCGCTTCCAGCGATGGCCACGCTCGTGAAGCCATCGGCGATCTAAACCCGCCCGGACAGAGCGTCTCGGCTAGCACAACTCACTGCCTGAATCTCTCGCCCTGTTCCACGTCTTCCCGGCGTGGCTCGCCACGATACTCCGGCGGATTCTTGCGGAACTCCTCCATGCCAGGCGGCTCGGGAAAGGCTCGTTCGATCGCCCACGGCGGCTGCTGCTCAGCACATAGTTTCTCCAGGTAGGGAAGAAGGCCGTCGTACGCCATTTGCTGCTGTTCGAGCGGCAGATTCCGCCACAAACGGGCCTTGAACAGCGGCTCGATCTGCTGGTCCTGCATGAAAGCCATCACGTCATCGCGCAGCATGACCACCGGCGTTTGCAGTTTCCGCCGCTCGTTGAGGTCCTTCTGAGTGTCGATCATCCAGTAGTCGTAGCACTTGCGGGCCAGCCTCATGGAGTTGATTCCGGAGGAGACCTGCCCAACGGCGAATTGCTTCAAGGCCCGGCGCGTGAAACTGCGAACGATCGCGGCCGCGGCTCGCCACGTGTCCAGGTGCTCCAAGAGTTCGTCCATGACGAATGCGTCCAGCGTGACCAGGTAGCGCTGTTGCGTCGTGCCGTCCGGCTCGGGATTGTTCTCCCGGAGCCAGGCGTAGAAGTTCTCCGCCTGCTTCAGGTTCTGCTCGCCACCCTCGGTGTACAACAGCTGGATCCATTGGT
>Ga0137431_1000185_pt1 | contig 28608 bp, 31 predicted proteins | sample EasRivERMZT800_2_FD_104646 | JGI IMG/M metagenome (GOLD analysis project Ga0137431, IMG submission 104646) | Soil microbial communities from meander-bound floodplain in the East River, Colorado, USA - East River MetaG ERMZT800_2 | ecosystem: Environmental > Terrestrial > Soil > Floodplain ... | reverse complement strand
CCACGATCGGCGAGTCGTCGCGGTAGAGCGCCCACGGGTCGGCGGCGTCGTCGAGGACCTCGCCGGGGCTCCAGCAGGCGCCGAGGGCGTACTGCCACTCGGCGATGCGGCCGTCGAGCGGCGAGGTGTTCGCGTCGTCCATCGCCCCGATCAGGAGCTGCGCGCCGGCGCCGAGCGTCCCAGCGATCGGCGTCGAGTAGGAGAGCGACCCTTGCAGCAGACCGTCGATGTAGACGCGCATGGTCGCGCCGTCCCAGGTGCCGACGATCCGGTAGAACCGCCCGTTCACGAGGGCCGGTGAGGGCGTGACGGTGAGCGACGTCGCCGCATCGAGGTTCAGCCGGATCTGAGACGAGCCATTCTTCCGGAGGTAGGCTTGTGTTGACCCGCTGCCCCGGTACAGAGTGACGAGCCCCTCGCTCGTCGCTGTGCCGATGCGGTCGAACTGGACCAAGACCGCGAGGGTCAGGACCTTCGCGCCCAGCGCGTCGTACCACGGGGTCGTGCCCCACTTGACGTCGTTGTTCGACGCGCTGAAGTTGAAGACGGGGCCAATGCTCGTCTCGATCCAGTGCGTCCGCGAGCGGACGATGCCGTGCCTGCCCGTCACCCGTCCAACCGAGACGAGGCTCCCCGCCTCGTCGCACGCCCCCGCCTCACGCAGGCAGCGCGCGCGGGGGTGCGCCCGGTTGATCGAGAGCGGCCCCGCGGGTCGGACCGGCAGGACGAGCACTACTGGACCTCGTCAGGGACCGGTTCGAGATCGACCGTGAAGTCCGAGGCAGTCGAACTGAGCGTCTGCGTCGTGCGGTTGTAGATGATCGGCGTGACGTACCGATCCAGCACCGCCACGGTCCACCCCCTCGACATCGCGACGGCGGCGTTCTCGTCGATCTGGATGGTGCCGACCAGCAAGCAGTTGCGGAGCTTGTCGGCGGCGGAGAGCGCCGCGTCGGACGTGCCGTCGTCGTTGTCCTCGGCGGTTCCGTTGCCCGTCTTCAGCCAGAGCTCCACGCCCTCGCCGACGACGCGCGTGCCGCCCGGCACGAACTTCAGCCGCGCTCGGAACCGGCGCGGGGCCGCGGCGGTCCCCAGGTCGTGACGGTCCCCCTGGCGCCCGGCGAGCGTGGCGAGCGACGTCCCGGTGATGACGTGCGTCCCCCCGGTGGACCGCCATGTGATCGCGGTCTCGATGACCTGGTAGATCTTGTTCGCCATCTCACGCCTCCAGCGCGGCGAGGAGAGCGCCGCGGAGCGGGTCGAGCGCCGCCGCAGCGTCCGCGTGCGCCTGCCGGAACACCGGGTCGGCCTCCACCTCCGCGGCCGCGGCGGCGAGGGCGGCCCGCGCGGAGACCGTGAGGGCGTCCCGCGAGACGATCGCAGCGTGGTACGCCTGGCGCTCCTGCGCCGTCGCGGCGAGGAACTCCGCCTCGGTCGCGACGCGCACCGTCCGCTCCCGCGTGTGCAGCGCCCGCAGCGCCGCATCCACGGCGGCCTGCGCGTCGCGCCACGCCTGCGACCGGCGGACGGCGCCCGCCGCCACGTCGTGCGCGGCGACCGCCTGGTGCAGCGGCGCCTCCACCACGGCGATCAGCGGGCGGCGGACCGCCCACTCCGCGGCGAGAGCGTCCTCCGCAGCACGGATCGCCTGCGCCCGCGCGCCGACGCTGTCCGCGTCCAGCACGGAGCGCCGCAGCGCGATCTTCTCGGCGTCGGTCAAGTCGGGCTCAGGCATCACTCACCCTCTTCCGGTACTTCGCCGCGATGACCGCCGCCGCCGCCGTGTCCCGCGGGATCGCCAGCCACGGGTCCGGCTGGTTCTCCGCGAGCGCGAGGGTCGTGGGGTTGACGAAGACGGCCATCAGCCCCTACTCTACCCCTAGTGGGTGGCGCTCGGGAAGCCACCACCGGCTACGCACTGACGAAGCCCTTGTTGCGCGCCCAGTCGATGAGGCTGGCGAGGGTGTCCTGCGTCTCTTCGAGCGTGTCCACGCCGACGGCGAGGGACTTGCGGCCCGATCCACCGGACGGCAGAGTCCATCCGCTCTCCTGCGTCGTCGGGGTGGCTCCGTGGAACCCGACCTTCTGGCTCGCGTCCGACCCGATCTTGCTCCCGGTGGCCGATCCAGTCTGGACGTTCGTCCCATCGGCGAGCCGGACGATGCCGTTGTCGATTTCAAGGATCGTCGTCTCTGTCCCGTCCGCCGCGTGCGCCCGAACCGTCACGCGGCCGGTTGCGTCCGCCTCGACGGAGATGGCGTCCTTCGCGCCGCCGGTGGCCGTGTCCGGCTTCCCGAAGGCGACCCGCACCCCGGGCGCGGCGACGAGGTACGACGAGGAGACCGCCGTGCCCTCGGGCGCGTAGTCCTCGTCCTCGTCGAGCATCGTGACCTCGGGCGGGAGGAGAACGACGCCCCCGTCCGCCGTGCCGCCCGCGTACCGGGTCGCGCCGCCCGGCTCCTCCGTGCGGTCGAACTGCCCGCCCTTCTGCTTGCCGTAGGCGACGATCTTGAGCGTCGCCGGAGCCGTCTTGTCGAACTCTTCCTTCGCCGGCGGCGGGATCCAGCCGTGCGCGTGGTCGGGGAGGCCGACGCCGACGGCCTGCGGGCGGGCGAACAGCTCGAGGAAGCCCGTCTCTGTCATCAGCCCGGCCTGCGTCGTCGCTCCGGATCGGTGGCTGCCCTGCGACTGCGGCGCCGTCATCGAGCCCGTCGTCGCGCCTCCCGGCTCTCCACCGGAGGAGGGCGGCGGTCCGTCGCCCCTGCCATCGTCTCCGCCGCCGCCGCGGCCTCGGAGCCCAGCGAACCGCGACACTCGGTCCCAGAATGACTCCCCTCCACCGAACGGGTCCCCTCCGCCCGTCGTCGCGCCTCCTGGGTCCCCTCCGCCTGGCGACGGCGGGCCGCCTGGGGGCGGTCCTCCTCCTCCCGGCCCGCCCCCGCCGCCTCCCCCCGTCGTCGGCCCGCCGCCGCCACCTCCCCCCGTCGTCGGCGGGCCGCCGCCACCACCCCCCGTCGGCGGCGGGCCGCCGCCACCACCCCCCGTCGGCGGCGAGCCGGTGATCGCGCCGAGGAAGACGGGCGCCCACCACTTCCACATGCCCTCGTCCCGCCGCTTCTCCTCGGCGAAGTACGGCCAGCGGTAGACGGCGGAGGCGTCGAACGAGAGGAAGACCGGGACGTAGAACGAGCCCGCGAGAGTCATGGGATACGGGACCTTCGAGAACTCCATCGGCCCGTCGTTACCGTCGTCGTCGCGGTAGAACGCTCGCGCGCTGATGTGCTCCGGCGAGATGATGTTCCCGTCGGCGTCCTCCCCGATCTTGTGCTTGTCGTCCTTCGACCCGGCATCGAACGGGCCGCCGTCGCGCACCGTCAGCCGGCAGAGCGGAGCGGTCCCGTCGGAGACGAGGGCGAGGACGTCCTTCTTTCCGGAGCGCCCGATCTGGAGAGCGAGCGCGTTCTCCTTGTTGTCCTTCAGCGAGAACTCTCCTGTCGGCTTCTTCACGACGCGGAGCGCCGCATGGATCGGAGCGGAGCGTTCCATGTCGAAACCGGAGCTGCTGTCGAGGTCCACGACGAGCGAGCCGCAGCCGACGTTGCCGCTCTTGTTCACCGCGACGATCCGGGGGTCCGTCGGGTGCCAGTACACGATCTGCGCGAGGTCGTCCGAGGACGCGACAACGAGCCCGTGCGTGCCGACCGGGAAGTCAGGCCACGGCGCCCGGCCCTTGTTCTTCGAGCCCTTCTCACCGCGCGGCGTCGCCGGGACCGCGCTCGAGTAGTCGAGGTTCTCCTTGCGGTCGCTGGTCGCGGTCGGCCGCACCTCGGCGTCGAGCTTCTCCTCCGAGACTGTCTCGGTTGGTTCGGGCTTCAGTCCCGACCCCTTGCCCCCGGCCCCTGTCTGCGAGCCACCGCCTTCTGAGCCCGGCCCCGTTGCGGCGTTCGGCGCGGGCCGCCCGTCCTGCTGCTGCGCGTTGTCTCCTGGCGTCCTGGAGTCGGAGCCGATCTCGCCGGAGAGGCCCGGCTTCTCGATCTCCTCGCCGTCGCCTTCTCCCTCCTCCCCGATGCGGACAACAGGCATCGCCTCGCGCCACGTCGGCAGCTCGCGCCCCCCGGCCGGCCAGAGGAACAGGCCCGTCACGTCGCCGAGCGTCTTGTCCGCGTAGACCCAGCGCCCTGCGATGTCGCCCGTGCGGACCTGCCGCCCGGCGATGCGGACGGCGAGGCGGCCTCCACGGTTGCGGAGCGGGACGCCGCGGTCCTTCCACGAGAAGTCCTGCGCCGGGACGATCCCCGGGCCGCGGTCGGGGAGGCGCGAGTCGCCAGTGAACGCTCCGGCCATCTGTCAGCCCCTTCCCTGGACGAGCCCGAGGACGACGCGGCGCGTCCCGGAGTCCATCACGCCGAAGATGCTCACCGGGCGCCGCGCGCCGGGGAACTCGACCCTGGTCACCATCCGGCCGTCCGGGAGCTTCGTGTGCTCGATCGACGACATCCACCCGTCCAGTTCGACCTTGCGGAGCGACGTCTCGCGCGAGCCCTCGAAGTGGTCCGCGTAGGCGCACCACGCGGCCGTTGCGTAGGCGACCGCGACGGCGTTGAGTGATGCCGCCGTGTTCCCGATGTCCACTTGCGCCGCTGCGTTGAGCGTGAGCGGTTCGATCGCGCGCGAGATGTCCTCCCCGTTCGCGACCCCGATACCGAACGCCTTTTCGATCTCCGATGCCCGGTCGTCGTTCCACGCGACGAGCGCCGCCGCGACGGCCTGCGGGACGATGATCTCCAGCCGCGGGCCGTAGGACGACGCGAGGGACTCTCGCATCCGCTGGGGGAGGAGCGGCATCACGTCGCGGGGCCGCACGACGACGCGATGAAACGCCGTCTCGTCGTTCGGATACGCGGGTACGGCCGTGAGGATGACGGCCGCCTTGTGTTGCTCCGTCAGTTGCCACGACGCCTCGGGCGACGTCTCGGAGACGGCATCGAACGTCGGGGGGCGTGACGTGTCGAGGCTCGGGTCCGCGGACGGGCCGGAGTGCGCGGGGTTCTCGCCGGGCCTGGTGCCGTCGCCTTCGATCTCGATCTTGCTCGGGAGACAGGTGTCCCGGAGTCGCACTGTGTCCACGAGGTACTCGAGCCGGAGGATGCCCTGGTCCGCGTCCTCGATCGTGACGCGGCACGCGGCTGGCTTCGTCGTGGACCCGATCCGCCCGTCCGTCGGGTAGCGCGCGACGTTGAGGACGTAGGACATGTCGGCGTCGCCGATTGCCTCTGCGTACATGCTGCGCGCGGACCCGAGGAGCGCGTAGTCCGAGTACGCGACGGCGGGCGCGCGCGTCCCGGTGGTGGGGTCGAGGAGGGCCACGCGGTAGGGCTCGATCGCTGCGATGCGGTCCATCCACCGGCGGTTGATCCGGAACGTCTGCCGGAAGTGCTGCTCCACCGCCGCGATGCGCGCCATCCAGTCGGCGTCCGGGACACGGAGCCCGTGGAGTCGCGCGCCGGTCCACGGGTCGAGGAACGGGACCATGGCCTTGCGGATCTTCCCGAGCGTCAGCGGTCCGAGCGCGGCGAGCCCGCCGCTGCCGTTCCATGCGTCGAGGGCACTCTGGAACTCGATCCACGTTCCCTGCGCGAGCGTTCGCGCGCCGTCCTGGATCTGGTAGTCCGGGACGGGGAGGACGTTCCCCATGTACCGCGCGTCCGTTGTCACGGTGCCGCTCTCCTCGAAGTCGAACCGCAGTTCGCACTTCCTCGAGAAGAGGACGTGGATCTCCTCGGGGCGGATGGCCCCGTTGTCGATCAGTTCGACGTGCCCGCCATGGACGCTCTCCGGCCGCGTCTGCTTCTCGACGTCCGCCTCTCGGCCGGAGACGCGGGAGAAGACGACGAACTGCCCCCGCGCGTTCACCTTGAGGGCCATCCCCGGAAGGCTCGCGAGCACGCGGCGGATCGCGTCGTCCGCCGAGTCCGAGAGTTCTAGGCCCTCGACGGGGACGGACGAGAGCCCGGCCCCGCCCCCGCTGACGATGTCGATGAGGTGCCCTGTCCCTGGGTCGAACACTCCGACTGGAGCGCGCTCGACGCGGCGGAAGATGTCGTCGAGGATCTCCTCCGCCGTCCACGGGCGCCCCTTGTTCAGCGAGGCCGGGTGGTAGGCAACCTCGTCCGCGAGCGGGTCGTTCTCGGGGACCTCGTCGATCTGCTTGAGCCGCTTCGAGCCGACCGTGCGCCGCACGTTGTACCGGCGGCGGATGGCGATGCGTGGGAGGACGTAGCGCCGGTCGGTGATCCGCACGCGCGCCATGTTCGGGTCGTGCCCGGGAGCGCGGCCGATGCAGACCAGCCCAGCCACCTCGATCTCGTCACCCGCCGACCCGGCGCCGGGCGAGAGCTTGAGCGGGACGGCGAGCGGGTAGCCCTTCGCGAGCGACGACGCGACGTCCGGGGAGACGTCGAACTCCCACACCGGCGCGTCCACGCCGACGCGCTCGGCCCAGCCCTCGGGCGACGAGCCGAGCGTCGGGAGACCGTTGAGGGTGCATCCGCCGCTCACGTCGAGTACCCCGCGACGCGCTCGACTGCCTGGAAGACGCTGCGCGCGCGGACGCGCGTGTACGCCGTCTCGTGATCGACGCCGAGCTCGAGGTTCTCCTTCTCGACCTGCGACGGGAGAGCGATCCACGCGAGCTGCCCGCCTCCCGAGAGGGCGCCGAGGTTCGGGAACGTGGACGTCGCCTCGGCGCAGTTCGTGGCGTGCGCCTGCGCGGCGTCGTCCCGGGAGACGAAGCGCGCGATGAGGTACTCCTCCTCGACGATGCGCTGGACGACGGCCGGCCCGGGGTAGGTGTAGTAGGCGAGCCGGGTGCCCTCCTTCCACACCGGGACGAGCACAGTCCCCTCGTCGCGCTCGTCGCGGATGACGAGGTTGTAGGAGATGCGCTCCTTCTTGTTCGACGCAACCGTGATCGTGGCCGTGATCCGGTTCTCGGCGTAGTCGAACTCGGGCCGGATGGTCGTGACGACCGCGAGCTGCCCCGCCGCGATGGCGATGGCGCGCCCGATGGCCCACTCCTTGACGGAGTTCCACTTCCCCGGCAGGTCTGTGGACACGGTGCGGTCGATCCACGCCGTCCATAGGACCGTCGTGAAGTAGAGCGGCGCCGCGTCCTTGTGCATCCATCCGGAGTTCGTCTGCTCGTCCGCGATCTGGAACTGCTGCCGGACGATCGCGGCGTCAGAGAGGCCGCTCCCGCCCTCGGTGAATAGGACCTCCTCGTACACCCGGCGGAACACCAGCGACTTGCCGTTCGTCGAGTGCGTCGCCGTCTCGTCAGCGAGCTCGAACGTGCCGCCGATGTCCGACGTGGCCGCGCTCGCGAGCGCGCCGACGGCCGCCTCGTACCGACCGCGCGCGGACTCGTTCCCGGCGGCCGTGAACTCTCCCTCGACGACGACCGTCTTCCGCCGCGCCGGTGAGAACGAGAGGTTGACGCTCGTGCGCCGGAGCCCCGCCACGTCGGCCCGGCCGCCGGGGAGGCCGATCTCGATCCGGACCGTGTACCGGCGCACCCGCCCGCCGTCTGGCTCCTCCACCTTCTCGATCGACGGCATGGCGTCGAGGCCCGTGTTCGCCTCCTGGGACAGGTCCACGAGGACCGACGCACCGAGGCGGACGCGCAGGTTCTTGTCGGGCTCCCGGAATGTTCGCTCGGCGGCGCGGCACGCGGACGCGAACGCCGTGGCCGTCGTTCCGATGCACTCGAACGTGAACCGCACCTCGGCGACGAGGAAGCCCTGACGGACGACGTGGACGTCCGTGAGGAGGTAGGTCGAGGACGTGCCCCCGACCGTCACGTCGCCGTAGGTGATCGCGTACTCGCGCGAGTAGCTCATCGTCCGCCCTCCGCGAATGCGTCACGGACGGCCGAGCCGAGGATGTCCCCGAGGGCTGCGCCCCCGAGTTCCCGGCCGATCGACTCCTTCACCATGCGGTGCCGGTCGAGCGCGTAGTTGACCGCGTAGAGCCGCCGCGCCGACGCGGCGAGCACGCCAGAGTCCACGTTGACACCCCACACCCGCTGCGTCACGGCCATCGCGCGGACCTGCTCGAAGGTCGTGTCCACGGCGGTCAGCTTCGCGCGGAGACTGTCCACGAAGCGGGCTCCCGACCGGGCTCCGGCGAGCACCTCGTCGAACATCGGCTGCGCTGCGGCTGGAACGAGCGGGCGGAGCGCTTGCATCGCTGCGGGTCCGTACCGCGCCGAGAAGTCGGCCGCCGAGAGTCCGCCGCGGATGACCGGGCCAGCCACGGGGATCGCCCCGACGAGTTCGAGGCCCAGCGCTCGCGCCGCCGTCCCCGGTCCATCAACGAACTGCCGCCCTCGCGACGTCGCCTCCCTCCCGAAGCGCCGGAACCCGCTTGCGGGCTCACCGTCGCGCTCGGCGGCCCGCTCGCCCGCGTCGCGCGCTGGCGTCGTCGCCCTCGGCCCCGTCGCCTTCTCGTCGGTCGTCCTGGCGTCGTCGGCCCGGTCCGGGCGCCGCGCCGAGTCCTCGCGCCGGCGCTTCTCCTCGGCACCCACGGCCTCCCGGCGGGCCTTCGTCTCGGCGTCGAGCCGGTCCAGCTCCTTCAGCGCGTCGTCCGTCGCGATCCGGACCGTGACCTTCGCTTCGCGGAGTTCGGTCGCCATCAGACCACCACCGTCACGGCTACCTTGTTCGAGTAGACGTTCGGCGTTCCCACGCCGTTCTCGTCGTACCCCGCGAAGACGGAGTAGCTCCACGTCCCGGAGCCGGGCGCGTTGACGACGGACGTTGCGAGGTCGCTCGCGAGTGTCACGCCGGTCCCATCGGTCACCGCGGCGGGTGCCGTGGACCCAGCCGCGCGCCGGACGACGATCTTCAGCAGGTCGAAGCGCGACGTCGGGAGGCGCCACGTCAGCGTGACGTTCCCGCCGCCGACGCTCGCCGAGAGCGCGACGACTCCCGGGAAGCGGCGTTCGATGCCGAGCCACGCCGTGAAGTAGAGTTCGCGCTGGACGACGTAGCTGTCCGCCATTTGCGTCGGCTGCCCCGCCCCCGCCGACGAGAAGACGATCCGCACCCCGGACGAAGTCGAGAGGAGCGCGATCTCGCGGAGGACGCGCTCCTCGATCTCCAGGAGTCCGCGGTTCTTCGACGAGTTCGTGCCGCCCACGAGGTTGCCGCCTAGGAGCGGCTTCTCGCCGAGCCGGTCGCCCGGGAAGACGACGGCGATCGAGACGGCGATCCTCTGCTCGACGAGTCCGGGCTCGTCGCGATGCTGCGGGTCCGCCTGCGTGTCCCCAGGGACGACGAACGCGAGCGGCGCGCCCTGGAGGAACGCCACGTCCTGCACGGGGCCTGTCGTCACGATGACGGAGGACTCCCTGAAGACGGGCGTCGTGCCGTCGTCCCACTTCGCCGCGCGGAGGATCGCGCGGATCTCGTGGAGTAGCTGCCAGAGGTTCACAGGCGCTCCCCGGCGGCGCACTCGGCCGCCCCGGCGTCCGCCGCGTCGATGATGGTCCGTCGCAGCCTGGTCTCACGGAGCGCCACGGTGAGGGCGGCGAGGAGACCGTCCACACGTTCTGCGGCGACGTCGCGCCCGGCCTCCGTCGCGAGCCTGCGTCCGAGCGGGGTCATGGCGCCCCACTCGGCGAGGGTGATCGTCCCCCCCGCCAGCAGGAAGTCGCGCAGGTCAGCGCGCACCGTCGCGGCGCGATCCAACGGCGCGTCCTCGAGCCAGAGTGCGGGGTGGCCGCTCACAGCGTCATGTCCTCTCGGAGCGCGATCCTGTAGACGAGTCCGGCGTTGTCGGGGCTCGCCTGCCAGACGCAGCCGATCCCGCTCTCCTCTTCGAGCCCGAGCGCCATCCGCGCCGTCGCCTCCGGGAGCGCCCTGGCGGCCGGGAGGTAGACGAGCGGAGCCGTTTCGACGGCGACGGGCACGAACAGTATCCGGTGGGCCGGGCGGACATGGGCGCGCGAGGACGCGGACGAGAGGTCCTGCTCCACGACGCGGGCGCCCGAGGTCGCACCCGCGGACGTCTTCGGGAAGACGGCCGAGAGCGTGTCCGCGTCGAAGTTCCGGAGGATCGCTGCGACGACGAGGCTCTCGCCGATGTAGAGCCGCTCCGCGGCGGCGCCGCCCCACTCCTCCGCAGCCACGTTGCGGGAGCGGATGACCCAGCGAGTCTCGACGCCGCGGAGGACCCCGAGGACGGCGCCCCCGAAGATCGTCGCGGCCGTGCGGAAGTCCTCCGGCGTCGGCACGCTCGCGAGCGACGTCGGGTCCTTGACCAGCAGGCCAGGGAGCCGGAGGATCGTGGCGACGTCGGAGGCCGCCATCAGGCCGCGGCCTCTCCGCCGACGAAGTGCTCGACGATGTCCGTGATCTTCGCGCCAGCCTCCTCGGTGACGCCGATGAACGGGCGCGCGAAGACCTCGGTCTCGTGGTGCGTCTTCCGGAGGAGCGGCGTCAGCTTCTCGGCGTACGGCGCCGCCTGCTTGCGGAGGCGGCCCTTTGCCGTGTAGAGCCACGAGCGGAGCGTGAGCTTGGCCGTCTCCGTGACCTCCTGCCGCGACGTCCCCCCGTAATGGTGGAGAGCGGCGTACGGAACGACGGAGCCGACCTCGACGAGCCCTGGTCCGCGGACGTTCATCGCGACGGACCGCTGGAGGGTGCGCGTCGAGAGGAGCGCCGGCCGCCGGGAGAAGTCGCCGGGGCGCGGCTTGATGCCACGGTTTGCCTTCTCGAGCACGGCCGCGACGTTGACGAACGGCTCCGCCTGGTTCGGGTACCTCTCGGGCCAGCGGACATCGCCGAGGCGCTGCTCCGTGAACGCGCGCGCGCTCTCGGACACGAGGAGGATGCCGATCATCCTCGCTGCGGGCGCGGTGTTCCGCAGGCGCGTTCGGAGCCGCCGGAGCCCCTCGGGGGTGAGGATCTCGACCGTCTTCGGCACGGGCTCACTCCTCCGTGTCCTCGCCCGCCTCGCCGGAATGCGGCGGGTCGAGCGTGTAGCCCTGCGTCCGGCGACGGTCGAAGTAGGGGCGGACGGGGGCCGTCCTGCCCTCGTCGTCAGGCGTCGGTTCGAGCGGGGACCCGGTCTCGGGCGTGAGCCGGTCCTGCCCCGTGACGCGCCCGAGTGACCGGAGGCTCTCGACCCACGAGTCCCACGCGGCCTGCGAGCCCTGCGTCCCGGCGCGGTAGCCGAGAAGCGCGATGACGCCCCGGACCCCGTATGCGACGTGCCGGGCGTCCGCGTTGTCGTACGCGACGCCGCAGCGGACTTCGATCTCGGCCGCGACGTCGTCGCAGGCGAGGCCGAGGACTGTCGTGTCCACGGACCCCGTCGTCTGGTCGTCCTGCCGCGTGAGCGCGGTTAGACGGGACGTCGAGTAGCGGGATGAGACCTCGTCGGAGAGCGCCATTCAGCCCCTCCTACGGGTCAGCCCATGTGACGGTGGCCCCTGTCGAGTGCGGGAGGTATCGGCCGAACGTGCGCCAGAGCCACCGCTGGATCTTCCCGGCGCCGCCGTCGGTGTCCGCGAACGAGAACGAGTCGTCCCGCAGGAACGGCGTGTCGCCGCCGACCACGGCGACGTAGGTCATGTCGAACCGCGTGAACGGGCCGAAGACGACGTCGTCCACCCAGGCGTGCCCCGACCCTCCGTAGCTCGAGAGTTCGATCTCGACGGTGGGGTCCTCCTCGTTCCAGTTCTCGAACCAGTTGGCCGTGCCGGGACCGATCCGCAGGATGTTCCACACGTCGTTCGTGAGCGACGCGAGGGAGACCGTCGCGCTCGACGCGCCGAGCCGGAGAGTGATCGTGCCAGTGGCCGAGGAGGCGCGCTTGACCGCGGCCTGGAGGTAGTACGGGTACCGCGGGTCCACCGTGACTGCCCGGCGGTTGAGGTTCTGCGAGACGATGGCGTTGCCCTTGAGCTTCAGTCCGGCGGGCGACGTGTCGCCGAGGAAGTCTCGGTAGAACTCACCGCTGCCGCGGCCGAGCTCGACGTTCGCGATCGTGTTGATGTCCCATCCGAAGATCGACGTCGGCGTCCCATCCGTCCCCCCGCCGAGCGTCGAGAACGAGGCGTTGTCGAGGAAGCGGTTGGACGCGCGCGCGGAGAGCGCCGAGACGGCGCCCGAGACGAGTCCGGAGCCGTCGAGTTCGAGGAGATCCTTCGCGAAGGGCTCACCCTCGAAGACGAACACCTCCTCGTGCTCCGACGCTCCGGAGTGCTCGTCGCCGATGCACCGCGCCCTCTTGGTCTCCGCGTGGACGGCGTCGATCCCGTAGCCGCGGGCGTCGGTCGTGATGCGGTGGACCGTCCCGTTGCCGACGTTCGTCCCGGCGGAGACAGCGCCGAAGGAGATGCCTCGCGACGTGACGTACCGCGCGTTCGCGATGCACCAGTCGTAGAGGTCGTCGAGCATCAGGTCGTCGGCCCGGATCGGCTTCCCGATGACCCGCATGTACGTCCGGAGGAGCGGCCGGTAGACGGCCGCCACGCCCTCGCGAGCGATGGACGACGAGAGGGCTCTCCGGTTCGCCGTGAGGGCCGCGAGCACCTCGTTCGCGTGGTCGGCGAACAGAGCGTCGGAGAGCGTGTTCTCCAGGCCGACGTAGTTGTCCGAGTTGACGTTCCCGAACTTCCGCGCTTCCTCGTGGAGATCCACGGCCGCGGACCATATCGCCTGAGTCTGGGACTCGTTCGGGAGCGTCGCCATGCCGCCTTACCCCGCCGCCGCCACGGCAGGCTCGGGGGCCGACGCGCCGCAGAGCTTGAGCATGGACCGCTCGTCCACCATCCGCTCCGGCGTTCCGGAGCGCCAGTCGTGCGGCATCCGCTCCGCGACGGGCACCATGTAGAGGTAGTGCCCCAGCGGGACGTCGTTCGCGGCGGGCCGGTACTTCGGGGCCGAGCCGAGGAAGACGCGCTCGAGGACGGTCTCCTTCCGCGGCGCCTTCGCGCGGTCGCCCGTGAACGTGCCGACGCGGATGACGATGTTCTCGACGCGCTCCTTGATGAGCCGCACCTGCGCCTCGGTGAGTTCGACGACGGTTCCGAGCGGCGCGTTGTTCTTCACGCGGCCCGCGTCGTCGAACTCCGGGGACTCGCCCCACTTCTGGAACGCGACGCCGCCCCGCGAGTCCGCGTCGAACGGCGCGTCGAGCGTTACGCCGATCCAGTACCTCCGCGAAGGCGTGGGAGCTGGGGCCTTCGCCCGCGGCTGCACCTTGATGGGCCGCAGCGCGAGGTCGTCCGACCCGCGGCGCGACCCGGACTCCACCGGGTTCGCCATGACGTGCTCCCGAGGCCGGGCGGCCTCTAGTTGTCCACCTTCACGACCTGATAGGGCAGGTAGGCCCCGACGCCGTGCCGGGACTTCCACTGGATCGACTCCTCGCCGGTCTGGCGGGCGTGGTCCGAGTTGTCGCGCGTGGCGATGCTCTCGGTGAGGTCCTGCCGCGTCTGCTCGAAGACGGCCTTGTGCTGCGAGCCGACCGCGTAGACGTACCAGTCGTTCCCGGAGAGGCGCTGCGTCGGCCAGAGCCAGATGGGGATCCCCGACTCGAGCACGGTGTTCGTGACGGCCGCGTTGCTCGTCGAAGTCACGGCACCGGCGAGCGTGCGGCCCTGGAGGAACGCCTCCCGGAAGACTTCCTCGAGCGCCGCCGAGTAGCGGATGACGAAGCCCGCGTCGAGGAAGGACCCGTCCCAGAGAGGCTGCCCCTCCGTGTCCTGGAACTGCGCGAACCGGCCGCGTGCCTGCCAGAAGTCGGCGCGGATGAGCGCGCCCGTCGTGACTCCGCCGCCCGACTCGATGTTCCCGCCCGAGAGGCCGAAGCGGTCGCCGCCTGCGCCGTTGGTGGCGGAGAACAGCGTGGCACCGTCCGGGGCGTTCGGGGTGGCCGGCAGGAGGTCGCCGGGGGTGCTCGTCTCCATCGCGACGAGGAACCGCTCCTTGAGCGTGCCCCAGTTGCGCCCGCCCGCGGAGGCGCGGTCGTAGAGCCCCTGGACCTGGTCGTCGGCGCGGTCGTCCTCGTGCCAGCCGATCGCGAGCTCGTAGTTGTAGTTCGTGATCGTGAACGCCTTGGACGCGAACGCCTTGAACGAGACCTTGTCCCCGCGCGGGTTGAGCCGCGGGTAGGGAGCCGTCTCGTAGTAGGCGTACGGCGTCTGCCGCGCGGTCGAGGGGAGGCCCAGGTCCATGACCTTCGCGAGCAGCTCGTGCTGCCGCGTTCCGGTGCCCTGGCCGTAGCCGTCGCGGAAGTGGGCCGAGAGGCCGTTCGCGAGGGTCGCGCCGGCGAGAACGGTCGGGATGGCGGGCATGGTTCAGCTCTCCTGCGTCCGCTACGGGACGAGCGTGGTCGTGGAGGCGACGCGGCCGAAGAGGTTGTGGATGTAGACGTCTGCGGTGCCGTCGCCGTAGACGCGGGTGACGTGGCCGATGAGCGCGCCGGAGGCGGCCGTCGTGAACGTGCCGTCGTCCGTCATGCGGACCTTCTCGCCGAGGTCCGCCTGGTTGACCGACGAGGATGAGAGGAGCCCGGTGACGGTGATCTTCTTGAGGATCATCGGCCCCGTGTGGACCTTCGCCGTCGGGTACGGCTGCGCGGACGTGTCGCCCGTGACGGAGTCGCCGAAGTGGAACCCGGCGAGCCGGTCTCCGGTCGTCGAGTAGGGCTGGAGGTTCCCGGTCAGCGACTCGAAGGAGCAGAGGGCGCCGTCGTAGATGACGGCACCGTCCTTCACGGTGATCGTCATCTCTTCGCCGGAACCTCCGGCGATCGTGCGGCGCGCGTTGGCGGAGAGGGCCATGTCTTGCTCCTGCGGCTACTTGGCCGCCTCCCGGACCTTGGGGTGCGCGGCGATGAACGCTGCGCGCGCGACGCGCATCGGGACCCTCGCGTTGAGGGTGTCGAACTCGGCGTTCGCCTCGCGGGCGGCGGCGAGGATCGCGGGCTTGCCGTTGTGCTTCGCGGCGAGCTCGAGGATCTCCTTCGGCTCGTCGGAGAACGTGACCTGCCCGCCCGCCTCGGCGGCGGCGAGCGTGCTCGGGCCGTCCTTCGGACCGACGCGCTCGAAGGCCGCGACGAAGCGGTCGAGCGTGTCCTTGCCGGACGCCGCGAACCGCTCGATGTCCTTCTTCGAGTCGGGGTCGATGAAGTAGCCCGCGGTGACGAGCCGCTTCTCCGCGGACGCGGCGAGAGCGAGCACGGCCTCCCGGCCCTGGTGCTGCGCCAGCGCGGCGCGTGCGGCGGCGCGCTCCCCGGCGAGGTCGGCCATCTCGGGCGTGACCGCGGCGGCGGGCTTCTCGTCGGGCTTCTTCGTCTCGGCCACGATGGACTCCTGCGGCGTTGCCGCGGCGTGCTGGGCTCCGGCCTTCGCCTTCGCCGCAGCGGCGATCTGGTAGGGCTCGACGGCGCCGGTCGGGGAGGGGGTCTCCTTCGGGAGAGCCTGTCCCTGCATCGGCGAAGTCTCGGGCGTCTGGATGCCGAGGAGCGCCGCGATCTTCACGAGGAGGTCGAGCATCTTGGCGCCGGACCCGCCGTCAGCGCCCGCCTGTGAGTCGGCGGTCTGCTTCGGCATCTCCTCGTCGTCGCCGTTGCCGTCGGCGTTCCCGAACGGGGGCTTCTTCTCGCCCTCGTCGCTCTTCCCGTCTCCGTCCCCGTCGCGCTTCTTCTTCTCGCCCTCGTCGTCCGAGGCGAGCCGGATCGCGGGCTCGGCGAACCGCCCGACGATCTCGACGCCCTTCCCCTTCTCTGCGGCTGCGGCGATGGCGGGCATCGCGACGGCCGCCGAAGGAGCCGGCGGCGCCGCGAGATCGACTTCGAGGTTCGGGAAGCGGAAGTGCGGGACGCGGTCGTCGAGGAGCGCAAGCGAGTCCACCTCGCGCGCCTCGGGGTCGAGGATCTCGACCGAGCGGTACGGGTAGCGCGACGCCGCGATCTCGCGGAAGGTCCCCTCGTCCAGTTCCTCGAGGTCGGCGAACAGCGCCGGGACGGACTCGCCCGCGAGCTCGATCCTGCCGACGCGGCGGAGCCGCATGAACCCGACGCGCGGAGTCCACTGTCCCGAGGACGGGGCCGCGTGATGGTTCAGGTGGACGGGCGGGCGGTAGCCCTCCCCAGCGCGCTGCGTCGCCTTCGTGAGAGCGGCCTTCAGCCACTCCTCGTCGATGGGCGTCGTGAGACCGCGCTCGCCCTTCGCCATCAGCCCGAGGACGGGCACGTCGAAGATGGAGTAGCGGCCGTCTGCGTTGCGCGTTGCCCTGTATGTCGGCACGCGCGGAGTTTGCCGCGCAACCCCTTGCGGCGGAAGGCTCCCGGTGTAGCATCACGCGCATGACGAGCAGCGCGCGCACCGCGAGCATCGCGGGCGAAACGACGGACCTCATCCCCGCGTTCCTCGCGGCGAAGATCGTGTGCGCGTCCTCGTGGACGCTCGCGCGCTGGGCGGAGAAGGGGCTCCTCCGGGAGTTCAGTCACCCGGAGCGGACGTGCCGCTTCTACTCGCGCGCGGAGTGCGAGAAGTTGCGCCCGCGGCCGATGGCCAAACGGCGCCCTGCGCGCGTCCCCTTGCGGACGCCTGGGCGTGCGCGCCGCTGAGTCAGCGCGACCGCGAACGACGGGAGCCACGCGATGACGGCACACGCCGCTCCGTACGCCGCTGTCCCGCGCGAAAACGTCGTCTCCCCGCCGAGCGCGATGACGGTTCCTGCCCACGCCGGTCCGACGAGGAGGGCGCCGACGCCGAAGATCAGGAGCCAGAGCGCCGTCACCATGAACCAAAGCGCGCCGGAGTGCCCGCGCGCAGACGCGACGAGCGGGACGACTACGAGCTGCGCGAGCGACGCTGCGCCGAGGATCGTGCAGGCGAGAAGGAGCGTGGTCATCGGTCTGCCCGCTGCGACGCGGCCTCCGCGCGCATGAGGCGGCGCACGATCTTCGCGGACTTCCGCTTCTCCGGGCGCCGCAGGTGCTCGCCCCACTCTCCGCATCGGCCGATCCGGCGCGCGGCGGTCTCCATGCTCGGCATCACGTCACCGGCCCCCCGCGACGCCGCCCGAAGCCCGGGTCCGGTGAGGCGTACGCCCACCGCTCCGGGTAGAAGGTCGTGACGCGGTTGTCCTTGAGGCGCCCACGCTGGCGGAGCTCGGCGCGCTGCACGAGGCGGCGATTGCACCGGCACGAGTACCCGAGCGGGGGGGTGAACCGCTGCCACACCGGGTCCCTCCGCGACGCGAGGAGCCCGTGCGCGGCGCCGTGGTTTGGCCGCGTCGCCGCGTCGAGGAGCGCCTCGAACTCGTACGCTGGGAAGAGGACGTCCGCGTCCGGGTCGTCCGTCACCTGCGCGTCGATGCCCGCGGTGTAGGCGGTCGCGAGGTTCGTGCGGAAGACGGTCTCGCCGTACGCGCGCGTCCAGCCGCCCATGTCGGCGATGACCTTCTCCGCCCGGGCGACCGTCGAGCCCTCGCCGATGAGCCGGGCGATCGTCTTCCGGGCGTGCTGCGTCAGGTTCTGTTCCGTGGACTTCGCGAGCGCGAAGGCGTAGTGCGTCGCGTAGAGCTCCTGCACGGCCTTGTAGCCGATCGCGATCCGCGGCGACCGATTGAGGATGTCGAGCACGGCCTCCCCGAACTTCACGGCTGGCATGAACAACCCGCGGAGCCACTCCCGAGCGCCGAGGACGAGAGTCCGCTCCGTCAGTTCCGGGGCGTTGCCCTGCGCGTCGGTGAGGAGGGCCACGCGGCGGCGCCCGAGGACGTCCGCGAGGATGAGCGTCTGCCCGAGGAGGCGCCAGAGCGCGTCGAAGGCTGGCGCCGTGTCGCGGGCCTCGACGTACGCCCGGACGTACCGCTCCATCGCGAGGGCCAGTTGCTCCGTCGAGCACGCGGACAACTCCTCGAGCTCGTCGATCGGATCGAGGCGCGTGGCGGTCATGGGCGGGTGCGGGGGCCGCGATGAGGAGGAGGGGAGGTGAAGGTGCGACCCCCGCGAAGCCGGAATGCTACACGGGCGGAGCGGCCGGCGCATCCGGCATCCTCGCGAGCGGCAGACGGAGGGCCTCGACGAGCCCGGGGAGGAGGAGGGCCATCTGCGGCGTCGAGACCTGCGGAAGCCAGCGGTACGCGCCTGGGTCGGCCGCCGCCCGCGCCCACCGGAACGCGATCGTCGCGAGCCAGGAGTGCCACAGGTCGGCGCAGCCAGGGTGCAGCGCCGTCGCGCGGCGGAGGACGTCGTCCCCCTCCTCGAACCCGCGCGCCGCCTGCGTCGCGTGGACGAGATCGAGCCACGACATGACGCCGTACTGGTTCATCGCGTCGATGCCGAGCGACTCGTTCGCCCACCGGATCGCTGCCTCGAATTCGCCGACGCCGCGGTATGCGTGCGCGAGGTACGCCGCCGCGTGCTGCGTCTTCTCCTCCTCCCACTCGGCGAGGAGGTCCCGGATCGTCCCTTCCGCTTTCACCGCGAGTCGCCCTGCGTAGGACGTCCGGATGTACGCCCGGACGGTCTTCACGCCGCGGACTCCGACGGGTTCGTTGTGCCGCCGGTAGCGGTAGGTCACGTCCGGCCCGATGACGCGGACGGCGAGGCGGTGGAGCACGGCGGAACCGGAGCCCACCACCGATCCGACGGCGACCGCGAGGGCGTTCGCTTCTCCTGTCGGCGCTGCGAGCGCCGCTGCCCGAACGGCCGCGCCGTCTTCGAGGACCTCGTCGGCGTCGATGATGAGGCGCCACGGAGCGGAGGTCTCCTCGAGGCCCGCATTGCGCGCGAGCGCGAACCCCTCCCAATCGAGCTCGATCCACCACGCCCCGGCCGCCGTGAGGATCGCCCTCGTCCGGTCGGTCGTCCGCGAGTCCACGACGGCAACAACCTCGTCCACCACGCCGACGAGCGAGCGCAGGCACCGGGGCAGGTACGCGGCCTCGTCCTTCACGACGAGGCAGGCTGCGAGGATCGGGTTCGGTGCCGCGTCGATCCGTGGCGTGGATGCGACCGGGTCGGCGAGCTCGCGGATTGCCTTGAGCGTCGAGCCCTTGAACGCGCGGAGCGCCCCGCGGTCGTCGGCTGCGCCCTCGCTCGCCGCGACGTCGAACGAGCCCATGTCCCGGTCCGCGTCCGTCTTCACGTCGAGGATCGGTGCGTCGTGGGGCTGGAACAACACGACGCCGCCCTCTCGGTTGAGCGCGCCACCAGCCCCAGCGAGACGCTCCCAAGCCATCTGGTCGAGCCCGCTGTCGGCCGCGTCCGGCCAGAGCTTCCAGTCGAGGTCGTCGAGTATCGCACGCGAGAACGTCCGGCCCGTGCCGATCGGCTCCCCTTGCCGGGCGCCGCGGTAGCCCGGCCAGAGGACGATCCGCTCGTCGGCCGGGCGCCAGACCCAGCAGCCGGAGACTCCGACAACGTGCGCTCCGCTGAGCACGGCGGCGAGCAGGCGGTCCACGGCGGTCAGCGAGAGGACGTCGTCCGATCCGAGGATCGTGACGGAGCCGACATCGCTCCCACGGAGCATGTCGAGACCCGCCTGCCACTTCGAGGAGAGGGGTCGGTTCTCGTGCTCCGCGACGTGCCAACCCTCCTCGAGGGCGAGAGCGACGTCCGCCGGCCGCGACGCCACGGCTACGAAGATCGACCCAGGAGGGGCAACGGCCTTCGTGTGCCGTAGGACGACGCGGGCGAGTTCTTCGCGGTGCCAGAGGCAGGTCAGGAAGGCGTGTCGCATGTCATCTCCTGAAGAGTGCGAGGACGTCGTCCGCGTTCTCTTCGATCGAGAACGCAGACTCCGCCGCGGAACGAATGAGAGCCGCTAGCCGTGGGGTTTCGATGGCCGTGAGCAGCGCGCTGGCCGCGTCAGGGATGCTGGACCAGAGCGACGCCCCGAGCCGCTCCGCTCCCTCGTGCCAGTGGACGACCGCCTCGACGCCGCAGGCCATCGCCTCGACCACGTTGTACGGGCATCCCTCGTCGGCGCTCGTCGAGAGGCACGCTGCCTTGTCGCTCCAGAAGCCCGGCATCCGGTCGGGCGGGATCTCTCCGTGCCACGTCACCCGGTCCTCGAGCCCGAGGAAGCGCGTCATGCGGACGAGGTACCGCGCGAGCGCTGGATCGCGAGTCGCCCCCGCGTGGTGCATCGTCACTCCCGCGGGCAGCGCGGCGAGCACCTGGAGAGCGAGGCCGAGTTGCTTCCTCCCGTGGATGTCCGCAACGATCCCGACGCGGGCCGTGTCCTGGTGCGGCCGGAGCACGAACCTCCCGAAGTCCACGATGCTCGGGATGACGACGGCCCGTGGCACGTCCGCGCGGAGCCGGGCACGCGCGAGGACATGCTCCGACGTCGAGACGAGCGTCAGGCGGTCGAAGCGGATCTCGCCGAAGAACGCCTCGTCCGCTTCGTAGCGGTGGAGCCGGACGACGAGCGGCTTCCGTCCGTACGCCGCGAGGGCTGCCGCGTGCCGCCCGGCCCATTCGCACCAGACGGCGTCCGCCCACTGGTCCGCAGCGATGGCCCCGTCCGCGTCGAACACCCGGACCTCGTGCTCGCGGCGGAGGATCGCCTCGATGGGCGGGATGAACCGCGCCGAGGACGCTGGACAGACGACGGCTACGCGACCCATCGGATGACCTCGAAAGCCTCCGCGTAGCGCGAGCCGGCCGCGACGCCGCGGGCCGCGAGGAGGCCGAGGATCGCCTCCTCGGAGGCGTAGGGCTTCCCGGACTGCGAGCGGTAGCACGCGAGCGCGGCGATCTTCCGCTCCGCGTGCCCCGGGTCGAGCCGGACATGTGCGCTCGCGGTGAATGTCCGGCAGTTCCAGGGGATCTCGTACCCGAGGAGCGTGACACCGCGGGAGGCCCGCCCTGCTTCCGCGTGGACCGTGGCGTGGTCCTGATGCGAGTCCGTGGACGACGGCGCGAGGATAAGGTCGGGCTCGAACTCCCGACGCGCCGTGAGGATGATGTCGAGCACGTCCTGCCGTGCCGCGCCGAACGTTCGGACGTCGAACTCGAGAACCGAGCTCTCCGCCACTCCGAGACGTTGCGCCGCCTCGGCCGCCTCGGCGCGCAACACGTCGTACGGCCACTCGCTCGGGACGGACCGCTCGCACGCGGAGAACGCGAGGACCCGGACCACGGCGCCCTCCTCAACGAACCGCGCGATCGTCCCCCCCGCTCCGAACTCCGCGTCGTCCGTGTGGGGCGCGAGGGCGAGGACGCGGCGAAAGGGGAGGTGGTTCACGCCAGCCGCTCCGCGAGCGCGATCCCGGGAAGCGCGTCCTCGATGGTCGTCGCCGTGCCGTCGCGGAGCGTCTCGTACCAGCGGTCGTGCAGGCCGATCCCGGCCGAGAAGTCGAAGGTCTCTCCGAGGACGCGGATCTCCCGGCGAAGCTCGTCTGCGGTCGCGAGCGCGTCCACGTCGAGTTCGCATTCGTTCCCCATCGGGAACGCCTGCGCCACGAGGTCGAGCGCGTGGATCGCGAGGTTGAACCAGCATCCTCCTGACCGCGCCTCGTCCCCCTTCCACGACTGGACGTACCAACTCCCGCGGCGGACGTGGTACGTCACTTCCACAAACGGCCGACCATTGACCCCCGTCGCCCACGCGAGGAACCGCCGCGCCTCCGGGTGCAGCCGCATCTGGAGCACCGAGTAGCCCGGCGCCCCGAGAAGCTGGTTTACGTCCGCGACCGATAGAGCAACCGGCTTCTCGATGATCGGGACGTGCCCGAGCTCCTGCACAGCCCGCGCATGCCCGGCGTGCAGGTCGTTCGGCGTCGCGATGACGACGTGATGCGTCTCCTTCTCGCGCGCGAGCCACGAGAGGAAGACCTCGAAGTGCCGGAAGTACCGGCAGTCCGGCGCGTAGCGGTCGAGGACACCGACTGCGTCGCTCGGATCGACCGCCGCGACGATGCGTCCCCCGATCTGCCGGATGGCCTCCATGTGCCGGGGGGCGACGAAGCCCGCGGCACCGAGGATCGCGAACGTCATGGGCTCGGCAGCGGGGGTGACGAGAGCGGGTTCGAGTTCGGTCGCTGTCATCGGCACGCCTCCTCTATCTTCTTCGCCGTCTCCTTCGGTCCGTGCCGCGCGAGGCAGTCCACGATCGACAGCCCTCCAGCCGGCATCCCTGGATAGACCGGGTGCGTGAAGCGCGCCTTTCGGAGTTCGATCCCGTCGTGCTTCCACCGCTCCGCGTTCGCGTAGTTCGCGCCGCCGTCGCCGCAGACGTACGTCGAGGCGCCAACGGCGCGGCACAGTTGCAAGCACCCCTCGTCACCCGGGAGTGCCTCCTTCCGCAGCGTCGAGGACGAGACCGTCCGCACGTTGCGGCCGAGGATGCGGCTGAGCGTCGCGATCCCGGCTGCGTTCACGGGACCGAGGCGCCCCATGACGTCGCTCGCGACCTGCTCCATCTCGCTGAGGAGCGGCCCGAGCGAGTGGCCGTACTTCTCCCGGGCGTAGCGCGCGTAGACGCGGTCACAGAGGACCGAAGCGTCGCGGCGGGTCGGGAGGATGACGTCGCGGATGAGCGCGCCGCCCTGCCCGCCGACGGGCCACGAGAGCCACTCCTGGCCGGACGGGCCAGCGATCCCGACGCGGTGCGTGTAGCTCTCGCGGGAGAACGGCACATCGTCGAGCGCGATCCAGACGTCGGCTTGAGCGAGCTTCGCGAAGAAGCCGAACCACGGCAGGACGTTCGGCTGATGGATCGCGACGCGCATCTCTCCTCCGGCGGGCCTCCGCCCGCGTGCGGAATGCTACAACACAGTGGCGACGCCCCACCAGACTCCGCCGACGTGGTCGCTCCGTCGCACGATCGCGACGGGCGAGAGCGGCGCGTCCACCGTCGAGAGGAGCGCGTCGAGGTCTGGCGGATCCCCCTGCGCGGCTGTGAGGCCGAAGACGAGCCAGCGAGAGGAGAGGCGCGCGAACAACGGGAGCGCCTCGAGCACGCGGGGCACGCCGTTCGTCCACGGGTCGAGGACGACGAGGTCGGCCTTCGCTCCCGAGTCCGCGATCAGGCGCGCGATCTCGAAGGCGTCACCGTGGACGAACTTCCACGTCTTTGGGTACAGCGGCGCCATCTCGTCCAGCCGGTGGTCGTCCGCGTCGATGACGGAGACGCGCATCCCCGCGCGTTCCATGTGGACCGCGGAGTTGCGGCCGAGGAAGCCCGCGCCGAAGAAGTCGAACGCCGTACGGGCGTCGAGGACGCAGGAGGGGAAGGTCGCCGGGTCTGCGTCGGCGCGGACCTCGTCGAGGGTCATGCGGCGTCCGTTGGCGCGATCTCGTCCGCCGCGGCGAGAAGGGCCTCGGGGATCGGGAACCACTCGACGTCAGGCTCTCCCTCGTCGTCGAGATCCTCGTCGTCGATCATGTCCTGCTCATCCACCGGCCCACTCCGGGCGTCCGCCGACGCTCTTGATCCACGCGGCGAAGATCCGCGGGTGGATGTACGCCGCGCGCGCGACCGCGGGCGTGTTGTTCAGGCGCTTCGCGACGACCGCGCTCGCCGCCCGGATTCTAGCAAGGATCAGCTTCGCGGCGGCCTTCTCCGAGGCGGGCAGCGGAGGCGGCGGAGCCTCGACGCCACGCATCGCCTTCGCGGCCTCATGGGTCGCCACAACGGTCCGGAAATCCTTGAGTTTGACGCCCTTCGGGGCCTCTGAACGGGCGAACTCTAGGGCTCGAGGAGCGAACAGCGGCTCGCTCTCGCCGCCGCGCGCCGCTGCCTCCTCCTTGTACCGCCGCAGCGACTCGACGATCGTCGAGTCCGAGACTGTCCCGACGTTGCGCTTCCCCGCCTTTCCAACGTAGTCGAGGCGCGCGCCGTCCCCGTCGATCGTGACGTGCTGCGCGCGGAGAGTCGAGACGCCGAACCGTCCGCGCGCCGTCGAACCAGCCTCGCCTCCGGGCCTCAAGCCGGTGTGCGCGATCACGGCGGCGATCGTCGCGCCCTGATGCTCGGGGCTCGCGTGCTCCGTCGTGGACAGTCGCTGGCCGAGTGCCGCCCGGACCTTGTGGACGCGCGGCTCGAACTGCTCGACGCGCGCCCACTTCTTCGCCGCGTTGCGCGCGTGGAACTCCGGCGTATAGGCGTGCTGCGTCTTCCCGCCCGCGTCGCGCCACGTCATCACGGCACGCGCATGGACATCCTCGCCCTCGAGCGCGTGGACCTTGACGGACGCCGCGGCGACGTCCGCGGCCGGGAACTTCGTGACGCCGAGCGCATGGAGGCGCGCCTGTGTCTCCGGTGGGAGTTGCGTCCCGGGGGCGCGCTTCACGGTGGCGCTCTGCGGTGGTGTGGCTGGCTTCTCCGGTTCGGCGGAGTCGTCGTTCTTCCCACTCTCCTCGCCCTCCCCCTTCGGCGCGAACTCACCTCCGCTCTTGCGCGGATGCTGTTCCTCGCGGAACTCGAGACGGAGACTGCTGGCGCCTGAGGCCGCAGCGTGCATCGCGCGATCCTGCGGCCGTTCGTCCTCCGCTCCGTACGGACGCCCGCTGAGAGTCCCGTCGCCCTGGTCCCCGCCCGGCTCCGCTCCGTCGCCGCCAAGTCCGCCCGGCATCCCCGGCATCCCCGGCATCCCCGGCTGCGCCTGCGGCTGCTGCTTGATGACCGGCTCGCCCGGGTTCGGCTTGCGGAGGCCGGCGCGGCGGTAGAACTCCTCTTCGGCGATCGGGGCGCCGGAGCGGAGCACCTTCTCGGCGAGGTCAGCGAACTCGTTGGGATCTTCCTTCGAGACCTGCGTCGAGCGCATCCGCGGAGTCGCGGCGGCCGAGAGCCCGACGTAGCGGAGGTTCGCCTGGTTCAGCCGGACGAACCGCCCGATCAGGTCGCGGGTGAACGCCTCGTCGAGACACCGCCGGTCGAACTGGACGAGCGCGTCCGTGGACGACTGCTCGACCTTCGCCCGGGCGTTGCTGCCGACGTCACCGCCGCCTCCGGTCGGGAGGACCGAGCCGAGGATGAGCTGCGTGACACCGCGATCGAGGTATTCGAGGAGCTCGCGGACCATCGTGTGCCCCGTGCCGCTCGGCCAGAGGACCTCGACCTCGTCCTCCTTGCCGAAGACGAGCGCGTGCCGCGCGCGCATCTTCTCGATCGCGTCGAGCCACGCCCGCTTGTGCGCGTTGAGCGCCTTGCCCGTGCTCGCGTTCGCGCGGTTGTCCACCTTCGCGACGGTGAGCCCCTGCGCCCACCGCTCGACGCCCTGCAACCCCTCCCGGAGGAGGATGCCGCGGGCGTAGTGGTAGTAGTAGATCGCGCCGAGGATGCCGCGTCCGTAGCCGAGTCGCGCCTCCTCGTCGTCGTACACGAGGCGGACGAGTTGCATCGGGTCGATCGGTACCCACTCGCGCTGCGCGATCGACCAGAGCTCGGTCCTGACGTGGAGCGCCTTCGTTCCGTCCTCGCGCGGGAGTTGCATCGGGACGAACTGCACGCGGCGCCGGTCGATCTCCTTGATCCCGGTCGGAACCCACCACGGGAGGATCGGCTGGCCGGGGAGGAGCGCCTTCCAGACGCGCTTCCCTTCGACGAACCCGTACCACCTGCCGAGCATGACGTGCTTCGACGCGGCGTAGCGGACGGCGGGGAAGTTCCCGAGGTAGGTCAGCGCGCGCTCGAACGTGTCCGCGAGCCGAGCATCGAGCGGCGTCGGACCGCCCGGCTCGATGATCGGGTCCTGCGTCGCGACGACGTGGAGCCGCTGCTCGATCGCGTGCTTGATGACCGGGTCGCGCTGCATCTTCTCCCAGATCTCGGGGTCGTTCGAGAGGCCCCAGTCCGGGTCCGGGATCCAGGTCCCGAGCTGCCACGCCGCAGAGAGCGCGTAGACGTACTGCCGGGAGTTCGGGGATCGGTTGATGAGAGGGATGGTCACGCGCGGGGGAGGCTACCCCTACCCGTCGCGGTCCGCAAGGGGTCGGCTACCAGACCGGGGGCACGCGCACCAGCGTCTCGGCGCGCCAGTCGTGGTCCTCGGAGTCCTCCGGCTCGTCGTCGGGAGGAGGCTTCGGCTCCTCGACGAGCGGCGCTGGCGCGGAGAGGACGGACACCGCGAGCGCGAGCGCGTCGCCGTGGTCGGGGGACCGTCCGATCCGATCCTTGATCTTCTCCTTCGGCTCGAGGGCGATCCGGCCGTCGGACTTCTGCTCGTACTTCGGGGCGCAGAGGTCCGAGCGCAGGATGTCCAGCGTGTCCGCGTCGAGGCCCGCGAGCGACGCGCCTCCGCGGAGCCATTCGCGCAGGCCCCACCAGAGTTCCATCCGCCGGTTCGTGAAGCGCTCCTCGTTGCGCCAGTCGCGCGGCGACGAGCCGAAGTTCACCGCGTCCACGCCCCAGCCCTGTTCGTGCAGCCGGTCCACCACCCCGCCGCCGAGGCCCGTGTCATCGACCGCGATCCGCCATGCGCTGTCGAGCCACAGCCCGGACTCCCGCGCGAGAGCGATCAGGCGGCCGGCGGTCTTCATGGTGTCCTGCCCGGCCCACGACTCGGCGTGGAGGACGCAGCCACGGCGGACGACGTAGATCACGGTCTCGTCGGTCCCGAAGCGGGCCACGTCGCAGCCGATCGCCGGGAGGTCATCCGCGACGGGCTCCGGCGCGATGGCGGCAATCGCGCGCTCCACGTCGGCGATACTGATGAGCGTGTCCACGGACGAGGTCGGGAAGAGGCCGAGGACGCGCGACTGGTAGACCGGCGAATCCTCACCCCACTTCTCCCGCATGTCGTCCACGAACGACCGCTCGACGCCCCACCCGGCCCCCGTCGCGCCCGGCTGCAAGTTTGGGCAGTCGAACGCGCTAATGCGGATGACGCGCCAGTTCTTCGACTTGCAGTTGCGCTCGAAGTCGGTTCCGACGTTCACGGGGTTCGCGATGGCGAGCACGCGCGACGTGCTTTCTGTCAGTAGGCCGTCAATCGCGTTCCACACGGCGCGGTCAATACCGTCCGCCTCGTCGATTACGGTGAGCATGTTCGGCGAGTGGTAGCCCTGAAACTTCGTCGCGTTGTCCGACCCCTTGTCGGCTGTTGTCGCGAAACCGAGCGCAAACCAATCCGGCTCGATCTTCCACGACATACCGTACACGCGCCCTAAGTCGAGAGTACCTCCGAGGCGCCTCTCCATCGCGGCGTGCATGGCGTTGATCTCGCCCCATAGGAGCGTCTCGACCGCGCGCTGCGTCGGCGCCGTGGTAATGACCTTCGACGGCTGGTAACAGACGATCTGGTGGATCACAGCGACCGCGGCGACCTTTGTCTTGCCGCTCGCGTGGCAGGACGGGACGGCTACGCGGCGGTGCGAGCGGAGTGCGCGGAGGATCTCAACCTGCTTCGACCACAGGTCCACACCGAGCATCTCCCGCGCGAACACCTCCGGCCTCGCCCGCCACTCGACGATCTTGCGCGCGAGCTCGCCGAACACTACTCGGCCGGCGGGGCGTCGGCCTTCGCCGCCTCCGCCTCGACATCGACGTGCTTCAGCGCGCGGAGCGCGGCACCGAGAGAGACGTTCCCGTTGGCCTGCGCCTGCGCGTTGACCTGGGTGTTGACCTGGACGGCGGCAGCGGACTGCGACGCTCCACGCTGGGCCACGGCGCCAACCATCTCGAGGATTTCACGGGAGGCGGCGAGCCGCGTTCGCGCGGCCTGCGCGTCGATGACGACTTCCTCCTCGTCGCCGCGAATGAGGACCTTGCCCATCCCGAAGTTGCCGTCAGCGATGGACACGATCGCATCGAACGCTCGAGGTGCGACCTCGGCCGCCCGCCGCTTCACCTTCGCGGAAGCGAACTCCGTCTCGAATGCTCCCATGCGGAGGTAGAAGCGCGCGAGGGTGCGCTGAACGGCATTCACCGGAACACGCTTGGCGCCGCGGTATCGCGACAATCCGTACCGCTTGTTCCGGCATACCCTCTCCCACGCGGCGTATTCATCCTCTCCGCGCTTCATTCGAGCGTCGAGGTCGCGGAGCCGGAGGTAGTCGATTGCCCGAGGTGTGCTTCCGCGGGCGCCCGTGCGCGGGGGGGCGAGGGACATGGTCCCGGAGTCCACCGGGAGCGCCGCGGGCACAGGCCCCTACACGAGCGCCCCTCGCGGGGCGGGCTGGTGGCCGGAGCGATCGGGCGTCATCGCGGGGGACCCTACCACGCCGCCTCGGTGGTGTCAACCCCGCGTTTCCGGATCGCGTCCTGGATCGCGGCGAGGTGTTCAGCCGCGCGGCCGCTCGGTGGGGCGGCGACGACCTCGCAGACGGAGCAGGGCAGCGGCCCGCCGTGGCGCGGGCAGGGTGTCGTTCGGCCGTTGCCGTTGGCCGAAAGCGCGCGAGCCGGGGGCGCACCAACGACCCCAGGCGGCTCGCGCGCGCTTTCTGTTATCTGATGAAGCTCTCTAGGGGGGGGGATAGAGCCTGCAAACGGGCCAGTTTTCTCCGCCAACGGGCCAGTGCTGGCACCATACGGTGCCAGTGCGTCGGTTGGCGGTTGGCACCGTATGGTGCCAGTCTCGGGGGGGGCGTAGCGGAGGGGAGCGGCGGGTCGGCGGAAGGGGAAGGAGCGTT
>Ga0137431_1000184_pt1 | contig 28642 bp, 22 predicted proteins | sample EasRivERMZT800_2_FD_104646 | JGI IMG/M metagenome (GOLD analysis project Ga0137431, IMG submission 104646) | Soil microbial communities from meander-bound floodplain in the East River, Colorado, USA - East River MetaG ERMZT800_2 | ecosystem: Environmental > Terrestrial > Soil > Floodplain ... | reverse complement strand
CCCAATTAGCAGAACCCTGCCATAATTTTTCTCTTTTACAGCAAAAGCCGAAAAAATCAGGATAAAAACAAAAATGTTATCAATGCTCAGGCTCCACTCCATCAGGTAAGCGCTTAGGTATTCAAGCGCAATGATCTCTCCCTTTTCAAGCCACATAAAAATAAAAAATGCCAATGCCAGGCCTACCCAAAAAAAAGTTTGATACAAAGCCTGCCTGATAGTAACTTTTTGACCCTTTCTACTTAAAAGACCAAGATCGAAGATCAACGCAAGCAATAAAACAATTCCGAAAACAAGATAAGCTACCTGGTCTGTTGTCATGATTTATAAGTAGTAAAATTAAAAAACAAAGATAGCTGAATGAGTGTGGGCGACTGGAACAAACTTCCTCAAGATAACCGGCAATAAAATGTACTTTGCTTTTCTACAATGCATACTTTCTTTTTCTTATTTGCTGGTAAATAAAACCGGTAATGATTATTAACACGACTGGCAAACCGATATTGATGAATTGCCAGATGGCCCTGTTATCCTCCACCTTTTTTGTGTCCAGTAACCGCAGGACAATGTCTTTATTGCGGGTTTCAATGATGGAGGGGTTATTAACCAGGTATTCGAGGCAATTGAGTAAAAATTCACGGTTAGCAAACTGGTATTCATACTGCGACCCTATAGTATAAAGGTTTACGCCCATTGCAAGAGGGCCCTCGGTTGCTGACACATCATTGAGCGCCATATCACCATCTCCAATTATGATCATCTTGTTATCATCAGAAATATCTCTGAATGGAGTGCCGTAGGAAACAAGTGTATCTTTTTGGCTTTGAGAAATCCGATTGCGATATAGTGACGTGAATTTTCCTTCAAGTAATACAGCAACCGGAATATTGGCCTGTTTAAATTTTTCATCTAGGGGAGCGTTGCGGTTTTCATTCAGGCTGATCAATGCCGGCGTACTGATGACACGGGAGTTAGGTGAAGAAGATAGTAAAACGGTCTTGGCAATTCCCGGTGTCGTAATCGTATCCATAGAATTTACAAAACGGCCGGCTACCAGTCCAAGACTTTTATTGATGGTGTGATTGCCTTTCCCTTCAAACAATGGATAGTAATTCCAGTGTAAAAACTCAAACTGCGGATTTTCATTGGAACCGCCTACTGCAAATGGCAGAAAATCACATTGAAGGTCCATAACAAGAGAAGGGTTGATACGGACACCATAACGGAAAAGCAGATCAGTAAGATTCAGGTTCCTGTCATAGGCAATGATCTCTGGCTTAAAACGTAAACTATCCTGTTCGGCAATAAGATTATCAATATAGAGCAGCAATTTTCCACCCCGCATAACAAACTGATCAATTTTCAATTTTTCATTTTCAGAAAATTGCAAAGAAGGCTTTACTACAATCAAAACTTTAAATGTATCAGGATTGAGCGGTTGTCGGTTTATATTCAAAATAGCCAGCCGGTAATCTTTCTGCAAGGCTTGCTGCAACCCGAAAGTCCTTGCATCGGTGGGTTCACCGTTGCCAAAAGAATAGGCGATAAAAGGTTGTTGCGGACTTGTCAATCCATCCAAAGCTTTCGCAAACTGGTATTCCATCAAAGCCTCGGCGCTGTTCATCTCCACGGGTGTGATCATCCTTTTGCCCCCGCTGTACAAGTTTACCAATGATTGTTTTCCTTTGTACGACATTAATGCCACCGGGTACACCCTTTTATTTTCCTGGCCTGCTTTTACCTGTACGGTGAGATTGATAGCATTAGCGCCGAGATTAATCAGCGAATCTTCAAAAGTTCTGGCACTGCCCGGCATAATATCCAAAGGGGAAATAAACCGGTAGTGAACTTTTGATCCATTCCTGTCTTTTAATAATTGCAAAAACTCGCTGGTGCTGTTTGCCAGCTTGCGGAAGCCGGCAGGAAAGTCACCTTTTAAAAAAACATCAATCTGTACATTATCATCGAGGGCCAGCAACAGATTTCTTGTGGCTTTGCTAAGAGTATATCTCTTTTCCTTTGTAAGATCAACACGGGTATGAACAACAGAAGCAATAAAGTTGATGGCAAGTAAAATTATCAGCAACAGCAGCCATCCGAATCTTGAAGTAAGGATTTTATTGAAAAGGTTCTTCATTTTTTTGTTTTAACCAGCTATTCAGTTACGTATGCCATGCCTCTTTCTTTCCCGGGTGTTGCTATAACAGGTATGGCATACGTCAACGTTTTAATAAATTACGATCGGTAATGACCAGGAACAAAAAGATCACACTCAGAAAATAAACAATATCCCTGGTATCAACCACACCACGGCTAATGCTCCTGTAATGAAAATCTATTCCGAGCATTTCAATATAATAATCAGCCCCGCCTTCAAATAATGGAAGCTGGCTTATAGCATTAAATCCGTAGTAAAGCAAGGCGCAGACAATAAGGCTGACAATAAACGCAACCACTGCATTATTAGTAAAACTGCTGATACATACACCTATTGCGGTAAAAACGGCTGCTAAAAAAAACAAACCAATATAAGAGCCGATGGCTGCCCCGGTATCAATTCCCTCGCCGGAAGAAAGGGCCTGTATGGAAAAGAAATAGATAATCGTAGGCAGCAAAGCGATCAGCACAACAATAAGACATCCCAGGTATTTGCCAACAACAATCTGCCACCGGCCGAGTGGTCTTGTTTGCAGTATTTCAAATGTTCCTCCTTTAAACTCGTCAGCAAAACTGCGCATGGAAATAGCCGGGATAAGTAGCAATAGTATCCAGGGCGCCAACTGAAAAAAACGATCCAGGGTGGCATAGCCAAAATCAAGTATATTATCACTCCCCTTAAAAAAAAACAACATCAATCCATTGACCAAAAGGAAAACGATAATGGCGATATAGCCTGTAAGACTGCTGAAGAATTGACGTAGCTCTTTTTTACAGATAGACCACATAAAGGTTGCAAAATAACGGAAAAACACTAAGGACGCGAATTAACGCTAATTAACGCTGATGATGTTGAAAGCGGGATAAGTTCCGCAAATTGACAAAAAGCTTCGAAGAACATACAATAAGCAAAAAACCTTCCTGCATTTGCGGGAAGGCTTGACTCAATCTTTAAAAAAATTAGACTGCAAAACTTTCACCACATCCGCAAGTGCGGCTGGCGTTTGGATTATTAAAGTAAAAGCCTTTTCCATTCAGGCCGTCTGAAAATTCAAGCGTGGTATTTACCAGGTACAAGAGACTCTTCAGGTCTGTGACTACTTTGATACCATTACTTTCAAACACCTGGTCTGTTGGTTTTTGTATATTGTCAAAATCCATTTTATAGCTAAGTCCCGAACAACCACCTCCTACTACGTTTACGCGCAGGAAATAACCAGGATCGTCGGCGTGCCCTGCATCTGCCATTAACTTCATGATCCTGTCCTTTGCCTTTTCGCTTACATAAATCCCATTATCCAATATTGCATTCATAAGTAATAATATTTTTACTATCAAATATCAAACACAGTTTTGAGTGGTTTGTTCACTGCAGGACCTGCTAAACCATTTTTTAAGTTACTATTTTGATTCTTCGGCTAACAACTTAATTTTTAGATTTCCTCTTTATAAAGCGGGTTCATTTCTCTTAATTTACTCACCGCGGCGCCAACCTGTTCGATAGTATAATCAATTTCTTCCTCTGTTGTATAACGTCCCAAACCAAACCGAATTGTGCTATGAGCCAGCTCATCATCGAGGCCTAAAGCTTTTAGTACATAAGAGGGCTCAATGGAAGCCGATGTGCAGGCAGAACCGGTTGACAAGGCGATATTTTTATTCAGGCCCATCATCAATCCTTCGCCTTCAGCATATTTGAATGATATGTTGGTCACATGGGGAAGCCTGTGATCCTTGTCCCCATTTAAATAAGTCTCGTCGATTTTCAACAACCCGTTTTGTAGCTTATCCCGCAGCCGCGAAACTCTTGCAGCTTCTTCCGTGATTTCGTTGCGGCAAATCTCACAGGCTTTTCCAAAACCAACGATACCGGGCACATTTAGCGTTCCGCTTCGCATCCCCTTTTCATGACCACCACCATGTATCTGGGCAGCGAGCTTTACTCTTGGATTTTTCCGGCGCACATACAAAGCACCTATTCCCTTTGGACCATACATTTTATGCGCGGAAAAAGCCATCAGGTCAATGCCTGTCTTGTTTACATCAACTGGAATTTTACCAACAGCCTGTGTAGCATCGGTAAAAATAAGTACCCCGTTTTTCTTCGCTATTTCACAGATCTCTTTCATCGGCATAACAGTTCCAATTTCGTTATTGGCATACATAACCGCAATAAGGATAGTATGGGTCTTAATGGCTGCTTCCAATTCTGACAGACTGATCAAACCATTGTTCTGCACTTCGAGATAGGTTACCTCTCCACCATTGCTTTCAATATAACTACAGGTGTCCATTACCGCCTTATGTTCAATATTGCTGGTAATAATGTGATTACCCTTGCCGGAATACATTTCGAATACTCCTTTAAGAGCCAGGTTATCTGCCTCGGTAGCACCGGAAGTAAAAATGATCTCTTTTGGTTCAGCGACTATTAGCTTAGCTACCTGTTCCCTTGCATAATCAACTGCTTCCTCAGCTTCCCAGCCAAAAGAGTGATGACGGCTGGCAGCATTGCCAAACGTTTTGGTAAAATAAGGCATCATGGCTTCCACTACCCTGGGGTCGCAGGGGGTAGTAGCATTATGGTCAAGATAGATCGGAAATTTTAGCATACACTTACACTCAATTATCAGGTTTCTGGCCGGTTCACAAGTGCTCACTTCGCCGGTTTTTGGCAAAAAAATTAACTCGATAAATGAAATACAAAATTAACTCAAAAGCTTCGATGCCGCAGTTTAATTTAAGACCAACTATTAATTTTACAAAAATTGAAACAGCGCGGCAGAGCTATATAAAATCCTGGTAATCATCAAAAAAATTTCGTGCTGATTCTTATCAAAGCAACGAACTTAAATAACGATCCATGCAAAAAGTAGAACACATCGGCATTGCCGTAAAAAGCCTCGCGACGGCAGTCCCCTTATTTGAAAAGCTCCTTAACAACAAATGTTATAAAACGGAAAAAGTAGACACTGAACAAGTAAACACGGCTTTTTTAAAAACAGGAGAAACAAAGATTGAATTACTTGAAAGCACTGCTCCGGGTGGAATTATTGCGCGTTTCATTGAAAAAAAGGGCGAAGGCATCCATCATATTGCTTTCGAGGTGGCAGACATAGAAGCTGAAATAGAAAGATTGAAAATGGAAGGATTTGTTTTTCTTAACGATGAGCCCAAAGCCGGGGCTGACAATAAATTGGTTAGTTTTTTACACCCCAGTCATACAAACGGTGTCCTGATTGAACTATGCATGGAAAAAAAGTAAAATTTCTTTTATCAGGCCGTTTTGCTTACATCGTTTCTTTCTTCAACCTGTGTATCCGAATTGATAATCCCTAATCTTTCAACGGCTGACTGGGCAGCAATTTGTGAAGCATCCTTTTTATTAAAGGCTTTCCCCTCTGCAATATTTTTCCCATCCAGCACGGCCGCAACGGTAAACAATCGTCGGCCATTTTCTAACTGTTCATTTACGGTTTCAAATTCCAGCATTTTGCCATTTTTATTTGCCCAGCCGTACAATTTGTTTTTATGGTTGATTTCCAGGTTCTCGAGATCATCCATAAACATGTGGGGAAGCAGAATATATTCCTGCACCCATTTAGCTGTTTTCTTATATCCAAGATCGAGGTACACAGCTCCTACCATGGCTTCGAGTGTATTGCCAAATATCTGGCTCACTTTTAAAGAGCTGTCCATTTTGTTGTATAAGGTAATTTTTTTTAAACCCATTCTCACGGCAATTTCATTTAGCTGCTGGCGATTCACCATTTTGCTCCGCATCTCGGTTAAATAACCTTCTTCTTTGTAAGGATAACGTTTGAAAAGATAATCCGCCACCAGGGCGCTTAACACGGCATCGCCTAAATATTCCAGCCGTTCATTGTTTTCGTCAGCTCCTTCCCGTACTGAACGGTGGGTCAATGCTGTCTTATAAAGAGAAATGGTTTTGGGGGCAAACCCTAAAATATTGGTAAGCTCTTTTTTAAAAGTTGAGCCCGAATGTTTCTTAAAAAGGTTAGTGATAAAATCCACAGAATTCAATCTACGAAAAAAAGTTTAAACGACTAAACAGCCAGGGGCTTTAAGCCCTACAGTATGCAAATTTCTTTCCAGTATTCACACCGCTGGCGATTTTGATGGTCCAACTTGGAAAAAAACAAATTCGGGTTCGTTGCCGCCCTGACCGGACAATAGATAACCCACTGATAACTTAATTTTTATACTTTTTTACAATGACACAGGCATTATGGCCGCCAAAACCAAAAGTATTACTTAAAGCGGCATGCACTGGTCGCTTTTGGGCTGTGTTAAAAGTGAAATTCAGCTTCGGATCGAGTTCAGGGTCATCAGTAAAGTGATTGATTGTGGGCGGAACGATATCATTTACTACGGAAAGAATGCACGCAATTGCTTCAATGACCCCGGCGGCCCCCAGGCAATGCCCGGTCATACTTTTGGTTGCGCTTATGTTCAATTTATATGCATGTTCACCAAAAACGTCCATGATTGCTTTTGTTTCGGCAATATCTCCAAGCGGGGTCGAAGTCCCATGCGTGTTGATGTAGTCAATGTTTTCAGGCTTCATTCCGGCATCATTCAATGCAACCATCATTACATTTTTAGCCCCCAGTCCTTCCGGGTGTGGAGCTGTTATATGGTGCGCATCGGCAGTAGCTCCGGTCCCTACACATTCGCAATAGATTTTCGCCCCCCGTGCCCTGGCATGTTCCAATTCTTCTATTATCAGTACTCCCGCGGCTTCGCCCATTACAAAGCCATCGCGGTCTTTATCATAGGGCCGGCTGGCTGTTTTTGGGTCGTCATTTCTTTCGCTCATTGCCTTCATGGCATTGAACCCTCCAACACCTGCTTCACTGATCACTGCTTCGCTTCCTCCCGTTACAATTATATCGGCCTTACCCAGGCTTATTAACGTGATGGCATCAATAAGGGCATTGGTGCTGCTGGCGCAGGCACTCACCACGGCATAGTTTGGTCCCCGTAAATTGTGCCGCATGCTTATCTGGCCTGCGGCAATGTCTAATATCATCTTAGGTATGAAAAAGGGATTGAAACGTGGTGTACCATCGCCCCTCGCGAATTCTGTCACTTCATTTTGAAAAGTGATCAACCCTCCTATTCCACTTGCAAATACGACACCGATACGGTCAGGATTAATATTTTCCTTGTTTAAGCCCGCATCACTCATTGCCTGGTCGCTGGCAACAAGTGCAAACTGGGTAAAACGATCAATTTTTCTTGCCTCTTTCTTATCGAGAAATTGGGTGGGGTCAAAATTTTTTACTTCACACGCAAACTTTGTGCGAAACTTACTGGCATCAAACTGAGTAATCATATCAGCTCCGGATACCCCATTGACTAAACCAGTCCAATAATCATTTACTGAATTGCCCAATGGCGTAAGAGCTCCTATACCTGTAACAACTACTCTTTTTAATTCCATACTTTTTTTTTCAGATATTGTTCTCCAAGATAAAACCGCCTTCCGTCCGATACTTCATCATGTTGAGTATATCAGATTCGGAAGGCGGATCTTCTTATAACCTGCCTTGCGGCGGCAGGATTACCATTATGCGTTCCCAAAGAACGAAATGAAATGCATCAGGTGCATTATTTGGCATGCTCTTCCAGGTACGAAACGGCCTGACCTACGGTGGTGATAGTTTCAGCCTGCTCATCGGGAATAGAAATATTGAATTCCTTTTCAAACTCCATAATTAATTCTACGGTGTCTAATGAATCGGCACCCAGATCATTGGTGAAGGAAGCTTCATTGGTAACCTCTGCTTCGTCAACACCTAATTTGTCAACGATGATCTTTTTAACTCTTGATGCAATGTCTGACATGTCTTTGTAGTTTAGTTATTGGGTGCAAAAATATACTTTTTGAGTAAACCAACATCCTAAACCCTTTTTTTTCCGATTTTGCCTTAATCAACTGAAAGCAAATTGATAAGAGCAGTTATTTTCTTATTGCAATGAAATAATAAAGATGTTCCGTTGGCTGTATTACAAGTTCTTTGTAAATTGAAAACCTTCACCACCGCATTAATTTTAAATGGCGCTTAAAATCATTGATTATGGCAGCCCTGAATACCAACAAATGGTAAAACTTCGGGATGCGGTTCTGCGCAAACCACTTGGTCTCATTTTTACTCGGGAAGATCTCGAGTCGGAAAAAGATAATATTCTGATCGCTGCTTTTGAAGAGGAACGTATGTTGGGTTGCTGCATGCTGGTGGAGGAAAGTCCTGGTGTGGTCCGCCTACGCCAGATGGCTGTATTAAATGCATTGCAAGGTAAAGGTATTGGGCGGGCCCTGATGAATTTTGCGGAAAACATAGCGAGGGACAGGGGTTATAAAATAGTAAGAATGCATGCCCGCAATAATTCTATTGGCTTTTATGAAAAAGTTGGTTATAAAAAAAAGGGCGACGAATTTATTGAGATCACCATCCCCCATTATGTAATGGAAAAGCTGTTGTAGCAAAATTCCTGTTGCTTATTTCTATTTCCTCTTTGCTTTTTCTTTTAACAACTGTCTCAACTCATACACTTCATCTTTATCCCTGCAACCGCTTTTGGGCACCAAAAAAAAAGAGCGGCTGTCGAAATAAAGATGAAAAAAATGCGGGCTTTCAATAAAATGACTTAATGCAGTCCATTGCCAGGACCGTGAACCTCTTTCGTGTTGAAGTGAAAACCCCTCCTGCTCAAAGCTCATGATAAACTGGTGTCGAAATGTTTCAGCTCGCCGGTACACCATCATCGGCAGGATAAACCAAAAACTAATCATAAGGATAACCCATAAAAGTGATCCCACCAGGAAAGCAAATGGTGTGACCTTTTTCATTGCATACAAGATTAATGAACCTAATGCAAAAACATTTACCAGGATGATCATGATCCGGATTTCAGGCCGGCTGATAAAATGATAGCGAAGGGCCTGCAATACCTGTCCTTTTTCATATCCAAAATGTATAGTCATAACCTGGTTGCTGGTATGCAAACATACAATTAAGCTCCTGCGTTTTATTCTTTTCGGAATATATCAGCTCATTGAATTTTACCGGGCAGAAAAGCTGTAAAAATAAAACCTTCTGCAGGCGCAGAAGGTCAAGTGTTAGAAACAGGTTAGCTATTTATTTATTCATCATTTGTTTAGCCTCTATGCTCAAGGTGGCGTGGGGCACCGCACGCAGGCGGGCTTTATCGATAAGCTTTCCGGTGATACGGCAAATACCATAAGTCTTGTTTTCGATCCGCATAATTGCTTTTTCCAGGTGATCAATAAAAGTGATCTGTCGGCTCGCCATTTGACTCAGTTGTTCCCTTTCCATACTAACGCTGCCATCTTCCATTGTCATGTAGCGGGCTTCGTCCATATCACCGCCTTCATCGCGGCGGGTTATGAGTCCCTGCAGGTAGGCAAGTTCCTTCTTTGCAGCATCCAATTTCTTATTGATAATTTCTCTGAATTCAACCAGATCAGTGTCTGAGTATCTCATTGAAGGTCCATTTTGTTCGTGCATAGGGCTATCTAATACAGATTTTGTGAAATCGGGTTCATATTTTACAGCGGACTTAGCCGTTGTTTTTGGAATTACAATTTTGCCAACTTTTGGCGGCTCTTTTTTAATAACCGGTTTTGCTCCGGCTTTGATCGAAACCAGCGAGCTAAGGCTTTGTGCATCTGCTTTTTTGGCCGGTGGTTTTGGAGCTGGTTCATGGGCGGCGTGTTTGGGTTCCGGTTTAGCAGCTATTGGCTTGCTCACCGGTTTTACTTTTTTGGCTGCAGGGTTGGCCGCCTTATGAGCAACCGGCTTAGCCGGCCTGGCCTTTTTTTTAGGTGCATGTTTTAAATGAGCTGGCTTTTTTGCTGCGGGTTTGGCCGCCTTATGAGAGGCTGGTTTAGCTGCCGGCCTAGCCGCCTTTTTGTGGGCTGACTTTTTAGGAGCCGGTTTCTTCTTATTAGCCATAAAAATTACCCTTTTTTTGAAACAATCACATTTAGCGAAACATCGTTAAGTTCAATCTCCGTACCATCTTGTAATTCAGGTACTATTTCCAGCTTATCAGCCAGAATTTCGGCGCAAATATAGGTATTAAACATTGCCAAAGATTCTTTCAATCCATTTGGAGCAGCAACAATAACATTTATCCTGTCGGTAAGTTCAAATCCGCTGTCCTTACGTATTTTCTGAATACGGTTCACAAATTCCCTTGCGTTTCCTTCAGCTTGTAACTCAGGCGTAATGGTCACATCCAGCGCCACAGTCAGGGATCCTTTTCCTGCCACCGTCCATCCGGGAATATCTTCGCTGGTGATCTCCACTTCGGTAATCTGCAACATTACGGGTTCGCCATCAATTGACAAATTAAATTGCCCTTCTTTTTCCAGCTGCGCAATATCCGTTTGTGAGAATTGGGCTAAGGCCGCCGATACTGCCTTCATTTTTGTGCCCATTTTTTTACCCAGTGCAACAAAATTGGGTTTGATTTTTTTTTGGATAAAGTTGTTGTCAGAACCCAGGTATTCGATCTCTTTGACGTTTACTTCTGCTTTTATCAGGTCTTCCACCCGTTGCAATTGTTCCTTCATTGCAGTATTTACAACCGGTATCAAAACCTTTTGCAGCGGCTGGCGCACTTTGATGTTTACTTTTTTGCGAAGTGATAATATCAGTGACGACGCATCCTGGGCTAATTGCATCCTTTCCTCTAGGGGAAGATCAATTGCAGCTTCGTTCACCACAGGAAAATCCACATGATGCACTGATTCAGCCTTAAAACGACCTGTTACCGCATTCACGTTTTGAAAAACTGAATCGCTGAAAAAAGGTGATATTGGCGCTACAAGTCTTGCTATAGTTTCCAGGCATTCATACAGGGTTTGATATGCACAGATTTTATCACGCTCATACTCTCCTTTCCAGAATCGACGCCTGCAAAGCCTGACATACCAGTTGCTCAAATGTTCATCTACAAAATCTTCAATAGCGCGGCCCGCCTGCGTTGGCTCGTAATCGTCCATGTATTCATTCACCTTCTTTACCAGGCTGTTTAACTCCGAAAGTATCCATCGGTCTATTTCGGGTTTTTCATCCAGAGGAATATAATCCTCTTCAAAAGCAAAGCCATCTACATTGGCATATAAGGCAAAAAATTGGTAAGTATTATAAAAGGTGCCGAAGAATTTGCGCTGCACTTCCTGGATACCTGCAATATCAAATTTAAGGTTATCCCAGGGCGAAGCGTTGGTGATCAGATACCAGCGGGTAGCATCCGCCCCATAAGTTTCAATCGTCGAAAATGGATCCACTACATTGCCGAGCCGTTTGCTCATTTTGTTTCCATTCTTATCCAGAACCAGGCCATTACTCACTACCGTCTTGAAAGCAACCGAATCAAACACCAATGCAGCAATAGCATGGAGTGTATAAAACCAGCCACGGGTTTGATCCACCCCTTCACAAATGAAATCGGCGGGAAAAGCCCCATCCCAGCCTTCCCCGAAGGGGAAGGGGTGACCTTCTTTCAACTTCCTATAATCTAAACCCCATTGAGCATAGGGCATGGCACCGCTGTCGAACCAAACATCGATAAGGTCAGGAACCCTTTTCATTGGCTTGCCCGACTTGCCTACCAATATCATTTCATCAACATAGGGTTTATGTAAGTCGAGGATCTCGTCATGCAAGTATTGCTTGTTGACGTGGCTGCCTAATACCTTATTTGCTTCGCGAATACCCTGGTTCAACTCTTCAATACTGCCAATGCAAATTTCTTCATCGCCTTCTTCTGTTTTCCAGATGGGCAATGGCGTTCCCCAATAACGGCTCCGGCTGAGGTTCCAGTCCACCATATTTTCCAACCAGTTGCCAAATCTCCCTTCACCGGTTGACCTGGGCTTCCAGTTAACCGTTTTATTCAACTCAACCATTCTATCCTTAATAGCCGTGGTTTTAATGAACCATGCATCCAACGGGTAATAAAGAACTGGCTTATCTGTTCTCCAGCAATGGGGATAATTATGCTCATATTTCTCTACCTTAAAAGCCCGATTTTCCTTTTTCAATTTAACAGCTATGTCAACATTCACATCAACATAATTGGGATCGTCTTTATAATCCTTTACATAGCGGTTACTGAATTCGCCAAGCCCATCAACAAATTTTCCCTGGCGGTCTACCATGGTCAAAATGCCAATTTCATATTTCTTACCGATTTTAAAGTCATCAGCACCAAAAGCCGGGGCTGTATGAACGATGCCCGTACCGTCTTCGGTGGTTACAAAATCACCCAGTAAAACACGGAAAGGTTTGGCGTTGGGAGTTTGGCCTTTAATTTCTTCAATTGAGTTAGCATCGTATGGAAGCAACTGTTCATATTGTATTCCCTCTAAAGCCGCTCCTTTGAATTCAGTTATTATTTTCCAGGGAATGATTTTACTTCCTGATGAATAGGTTTTGAAATCCCCATTCTCCCCTTCCTGTTTGAAATACTTATTGACAAGAGCTTTAGCTAATATTACATTAATTGGGTTATGTAAATAAGGATTGAATGTTTCTACCAGTACATAATCAATACTTGACCCAACGGTCAGTCCCAGGTTTGATGGAAGCGTCCATGGAGTGGTAGTCCAGGCTAACAAGAATACGTCATCGCCCGCGGCTGCATCAAATAAGAATTGTGATTTTTCATTCTTAACGGCCTTAAACATCGCTACTGCACTCGTATCCTTTACATCCTTGTACGTTCCCGGCATATTCAGCTCATGTGAGCTCAGCCCCGTTCCCGCTGCAGGCGAATAAGGTTGTATACTTACGCTTTCATATAACCAACCCTTTTTATACAATTCACTCAGCAGCCACCACAAAGTTTCGATGTATTCATTTTTGAAAGTGATATACGGGTCATCGAGGTCAACCCAATAACCCATCTTGCGGGTGATATCGTCCCACTTATCCTTGTACCTCAATACCGCTTCACGGCATTTCTGATTGTATTCTTCTACCGAAATCTTCTTTCCAATGTCTTCTTTGGTAATGCCTAATTCTTTTTCCACGCCCAGTTCGATTGGCAGTCCATGCGTATCCCAGCCACCCTTTCTTTTTACCTGGAAACCTTTCATGGTTTTGTAACGGCAAACAAGGTCTTTCAAAGTCCGAGAAATAACGTGATGAATACCGGGCAATCCGTTGGCACTAGGCGGACCTTCGTAAAATACAAATGGAGTAGCTCCCTCCCGCAGGGACACACTTTTTTCAAAAGCCTGTTTTTCAGTCCATTTTGCCAGTATTTCCCGTTCAAAAACTGGCAGATTTAAACCACTAAATTCTTTGTATTTAGCCCTCATAGCCATTCTAAAAAGTCTGCGAAGTTACGGAAATATATGCCGGTTTCAGGTTGGCATGAAACAAAAAGTCTCCCTGGCGGGAGACTTTTCAATCAATCCAAAATGCCCCAGGAATGAATAGGCACTTTCCACATTTGATTGTTTATGTTTTCTTGATTATTGAATAAGTTCGCGAAAAAGGAAGATTGTAATTCGGTAACCGTCTCTTCCCGCATCCGTTCTAATTCACGCAACTCACGAAGACTTAGCAATAGCTTAATGCTCACAGGGTGGGGGTAAGATGATACAACGAAATGTGTCCTTAGTTCCTTCGATTGTTCATTCATATTTTTATTAAGCCGGCGCCGGAAATGATCAAACTCTTCCGCATTTACAGTAAACAAAAAATTTCCAAATCCAAAATGGATGTTTTCGCACTCGTTGCAGCAAACCACATACCCGATATTATTATGCTGAAATAATCTCTGATAGCTGCACATGAATCGTTTTTGTAAAGATCAATGATTAGTTTTCTTTGTTTTCGGATTAGGAAACCAATCCGACGGAAAGAGGAAACTTACCCTGTTATGACAGAACGAATAAAGGCAGCCATATCAGACTGCCTTCTCTTACCATTTTAAAACTTCATTACAATTTAGCGCCTACGCTGATAAAGAATGTTCTTCCATCAGCGGGCAGAGCTCCTGGACCAGGATAACCGCCAGCACGACGGGTGAAATAACGTTCATCAAATAAATTATTGATCCCCGCTTTTACGTTCAATCCTTTTGAAAATTTATACGTGGCTGTCAAATCAGTGACGGCGTAAGAAGGAATTAGTCCCGTTTGCGCATTACTGCTTACCGCGACCGTATTATTGGCATCGCTGAATGCTTCATCTACATAGCTCAGCTGACCAGTCAATAAAAATCCCCTATACCCGGCAGAAATACCTGCACGGATAATATTTTCAGGCGCATTCTCTACCTTTTTTCCTTTTGTGTTGGCGTCTTTATGATCATCGCTATATTTTGCATTGGTATATCCATATGAAGAGAAAACAATAAGATCAAATTTTGATATTTCGGCAAAAGCTCTCACAGGGTTAAACTCCACATATCCTTCAAATCCTTTGCTGGTGCTGTTACCCACATTTGTTACCAGGCGGTAGGAGGGTGTTCCTGCAACAGTGACAGTTCCAATGCGGTCATTGTATTGCAAATAAAACCCGCTGATATCAAACTGAAGAAAGTCTTTCACCTTACCGCGATAGCCGAGGTCAGCATTATATCCCTTTGAATCTTTCAGGTTTGGATCTATCACATCGGTTGATGGGGGAGCCTGCAGGTTAGCAAACTGTATAGGGCGATAAGCCTGTGTGATGTTCGCATAAAATTCCGTTCCGCTTGTAACATGATACTCTGTGCCGATACCGGCCAATAAAAAACTACGGCTTCGCTTAACGTTTTGCAACAAAATTTCATCGCCAGCGGGTGTATAACCATCTCGCCCGGTAGCGTTTCCTTCCAGCCATTCATAACGGATTCCGGGTACAATTAATATTTTATCGGTAAGCCGAAAAATATTTTCGGCAAATATGGCTGCATTCTGTGATTTGAAGTCTATATCTCTGGGATATTCGCCGATAATGTCAATATCGTAATCAGAACCTGTAGTTCCCTTGCCATTGGCATAACGATACGTAGTACCCGTATACAGACGGATACCGCCGGAGAAGGTGTTATCCATTTTGCCAATGTTATAATCGGTAATGAATCGGCTTTCCAAAGCATAGTTACGATAATGGTCAACCTGGACAGTGCGGTTGTTGTATTCCAATGTAGCAGGATTGATACTGTCTTTTACAGTAATAGGCTGCAAATACCCCACGCTGTTACGATCACCAATAGTAGCGAACAGTTTCGTGTTGAGTCTTGTCCTTTTATTGAATGCGTAATTTGCAATTAACGCCGGTGTCGTCCATTTAATATCAAACCAGTTACGGCTGCGAAAACTTTGCTGCGCATCCGTCTCGATCTGTTCATCCGTTAATCCACCGGGCTGCTGGCTGCGGATATGCGAATGCATTAGCTCAGCCGTCAATGAAAACTTTGAAGTAATCCGGTACGTAAAGGTTCCATAACCAGCGTTAGTATAATAGCGGCTGTTCTGTCTCCAGCCATCACCATTGCGATGATCGAAGAACGCATAATAATGCATTTTTTGCGTGTTTCCACCAATAGCATTATAAGAGTTAAACAATGAATGGCTGCCCGCGGTCTGTTGGGTCTCAAATTCAAAAGGCTTGTTTATGTCACTTCCATTGCGGAGGATATAGTTTACCATACCACCAAACTGCGGTCCATATTGCAACGATCCCTGCCCTCTTACAATCTCAATTCGCTGCACACCCTGTAACTGGGGGTTATAATAAGCCTCTGGATACCCAAACGGATCGGCTGCGATATCATATCCATTCTGTCGGGTATTGAACTCCCAGCTACGATTAGGGCTTAAACCCCTTGCTGCTATTCCTATTTGGATACCGCTTGGGTCACTTTCCCATATCTGGATGCCCGGTACTTTTGCCAAAACCTGGCGCATGGTATTTGTCACTACATTCCCCTGCACATTATCTAACACTATCAGTGCATTTTTCTTGCCGGCATAGATGGAAGTCCCCACTACTTCAGGCATCTGGTGATAATCTGACTTGCTCTGGCGACCTACCACCGTTATTTCAGGCAGGTATTTGTGTTCTGGTTTTGTAGAGTCATCATTAACATTCCGCGTGTCGCTATCCTGGGCATACAGTAATCCGGTTGAAAGCAGTAAGCTGGTAATCATCAATAGTCTACTCAACATTCTATGTATTTAATGCGTCAAAGTTGGCTGCAAACCTCTACCACTGTCTTCGCAATTGGGAAAAATGGTTTACGCAAGCCGGAATCTGACAAGATCCTGACAATTAAAAAGGCCATCTTCTAAAAAGACGGCCTTTGCATATAAATCGTTTGCGTATACCTATTCTACTATTAAAATCCCTTTTGCCATTACACGAATCTCCTTCTGAGGCTTTGTAATAGCAGCAATTTCTTCTTTTGATTTTTTGGCATCTTCGGCATAGTGTTGCAATTCCGCTACCGATACCGTTTTTGTTTTCACTTCACCATCAATTACTACGGTTTTTCCTTTAGCAGCTACAGGAAGAAAGAAACTATAATCTTTCATCTTTACAGTGGCCGTCATACTGTCATTTACCTGCAGTTTAAGCCAGCAGCCTTTTTTAGGACAAACCTCCAATACTTTTGCTTTGACCTTTGTGTTGACGACGTCTGATTCTCCAAGGTTTTTTGCAACATCCGAAAGAGGAACGGCACCTTCCGCGGTAATTTTTTCTCCATACCATTCGCCTGGTCTCGCATCGCCGGCCGGCGGCTGGGCCGATGCAGCCAGAGCCAGCACCATAACAACAGCACTTAATAAGATTGTCTTCATGTTAAATAATTTGGATCAGTTGACAAAGATAATTTTTCCCTTAAAAACTTTACCATAATAAAGGCCTTTAATTGTGGCTAAAGCGTTAATTATCCTGTCCCGGTGCCTATTATGTCACCCATTTCACTTTTTCATCCAGCGGGCTGCGCCTGGCATTTGAAGATGGAACAGCAATATGACCTATATAGAAGAACCCGAGCAGCCGGTCCTGTTCGCCGAGATCAAAAAATGATTTTGCTTTTGGATTATATGTAACACCCCCTGTTGTCCAGTATCCTCCCAAGCCATAAGCCGCCAATGATAAATACATATTTTGAACCGAGCAGGCTACAGCTGCTATGTCTTCGACTTCAGGAATGTTTTTGATCGTGGTGCGTTTCATGCCGATTGCAATAATATGCGAAGCTTTCAATGGGTTTTGCTGCAGCTTGATATATGTGGCTTCTTTAAAATTATCACCTGCGTCCTGTTTATACAATTCACTTTGAAAGGCAGCCAGCTTTTTTAGCCCATCGCCGGTAAATACCGTGAATTGCCAGGGTTCTGCCTGGCCATGATTGGGAGCCCAGGTGGCATTGATCAATATTTCTTTTATAATATCATCCGCTACTTTTTTTCCCGCATCAAGCTGGTCGGGAAAAACAGAACGCCGGCTTCGCGCCAGCTGATTGAAAAAATCGGCATTGTTCATTCAGCATATTATTCAGTCTGCAAAAATAAGTTTCTGCAAGGAAGGCTGAAGTGAATTGTTTTTTTCATTTTAAATCAACAATAAAAATTTACGGTGATAAATTCTCCTAATTTATTATGAAAGAAAGTCATTTTGGTTATCCCGGTACTGGACCGGACAAAAGCCCGTTGATTAATCGCAAAGATGTTTTTGAAATTGGCTGGTCTTTCCATTTATAGTCGAAGCATATTTAGTATGCCGGAGTTTTCCCTGAATTATTTTATTTTTTTTCCTTCATATACGATATAGTCGGAAACAAAAAAATCTATGCACATTCTGTGAAAAACTATCAAAGGGTATTTCTATGATTTGATGTTACATTCGTTTGAGTTCTTAATAAAAAATTAATATCGGCGCAAGCAGTGAGTTCATCCACCAATACTGCCTGTATAAAACGGAACCGTGTGAAAATCACGGGCTGACGGGCAACTGTAAAGCCACCTGGACTAATATTATAATAAAGAGGTTTATTCATCTTTGTCAATTTTCACCCCGACCCTGCCTTGCCGGCAGCAAGAGCCATCAGGAGCGGGCGGGAAACTCATTGTCCTGACCCTGCCCGGCGACCCGCCGTTGTTAAGTTTATTGTTGGGAACCTAACCGCATAATGGTGGCGGCAGTGATTGGTTATCTGGTTTCATTTCAGAGAATGATAGATTTCCCGCTATTTGTCGTGCCTCTTTGATAACCCTGAAATTTGATATACTATGTATGACGCACAAGAAATTTTATTGAAAGAAAACAAAGACCGTTTTGTTATTCTCCCCATCAATTATCCGCTCATATGGGAAAAATATAAAAAACATGAAGCCAGCTTTTGGACTGCCGAAGAAATAGACCTGGGCGATGATATCAAAGACTGGAATGGGCTTAACGACGGTGAACGGCATTTCATTTCGCATGTGCTTGCTTTTTTTGCGGCAAGCGATGGAATAGTGAATGAAAACCTGGCGGTAAACTTTATGAGCGAGGTGCAATTGCCGGAAGCCCGCTGCTTTTATGGGTTCCAGATCATGATGGAAAATATCCATTCCGAAACTTACGCTTTGTTAATTGACACCTATGTAAAAGACCCCAAAGAAAAGGATCGTCTTTTTCATGCCATTGGTACCGTGCCAGCCGTGAAGAATAAAGCAGAATGGGCTCTTCGCTGGATACAAAATGGAAGTTTTGCTGAAAGACTGGTGGCTTTTGCCGCTGTAGAAGGAATATTCTTCAGTGGAAGTTTCTGCTCCATTTTCTGGATGAAAAAAAGGGGGCTGATGCCGGGTCTTACTTTTAGCAATGAACTGATCAGCCGCGATGAAGGGCTACATTGCGAATTTGCCTGCCTGTTGTACAGTATGCTTAAGAACAAACTGACCGAGAAAGAAGTACATGCAATTATAGCCGATGCTGTTGCGATCGAAAAAGAATTTATCACCGATGCATTACCAGTTGACCTGATTGGAATGAACGCCAAGTTGATGCAGCAATACATAGAATTCGTTGCTGACCGCTGGCTGGTTGAACTGGGTTATTCCAAAATATTCAAAGCCACCAATCCATTTGATTTTATGGAACTCATCTCACTGCAGGGGAAAACAAATTTCTTTGAAAAGCGGGTGGGTGAATACCAGAAATCAGGAGTAATGAATGAAGTTGGTTCCAAGGCTTTTTCTATGGATGAAGACTTTTAGTCAATGGTGAATGGTCAATAGTCAATAAGACTGTTTCCATTCACCACTCACAATTCACCATTCACTTTTCACTACTACTAACCCTCTAAATATATAAAGAAATGTATGTAATCAAACGCAGCGGCAAGCAGGAAGCCGTGCATTTTGACAAGATCACATCCCGGGTAATGAAACTCAGTTATGGACTTTCTTTAAAATCGGCTGACATCATTGAGATCGCTAAAAAAGTAATAATCGGTATTTATAATGGTGTGCCAACAACTGAGCTGGATAACCTGGCGGCGGAAACAGCAGCGTCTTTTACCACCAAACATCCCGATTTTGCCGTACTGGCTGCAAGAATAGCCGTAAGCAACCTGCATAAGAACACTACCAAATCTTTTTCTGAAACCTCCAGTTTACTTTACAACTACGTTGATAGCAAAACGGGAGAACGGGCTCCTTTGCTGGCCGATGAGGTATATGAGATCATTCAGCAAAATGCTGACCGGTTGAATGCATCCATCATTTATGAACGGGATTATCATTTTGATTTCTTTGGTTTCAAAACACTGGAAAAATCATACCTGCTAAAAGTAAATGGCAGGATAGTAGAACGTCCCCAGCATTTATTTATGCGTGTAGCGATCGGTATTCATAAAAATGATATAGATGCAGCAATAGAGACGTATAATTTAATGAGTGAGAAGTGGTTTATTCATGCCACTCCTACATTGTTCAATGCCGGTACTCTCAAACCGCAGATGAGCAGCTGTTTTCTGTTAAGCATGAAAGAAGACAGCATAGAAGGCATTTATGAAACATTGAAAAATTCCGCATTGATTTCACAAGCTGCCGGCGGCATTGGCCTGAATATTCACAATATCCGGTCTACCGGTAGCTACATTAAAGGAACCAACGGCACCAGCAATGGCATCATTCCTATGCTTCGGGTGTTTAACGATACTGCACGTTATGTTGACCAGGGCGGTGGTAAACGAAAAGGGGCATTTGCAATTTATTTGGAACCCTGGCATCCGGACGTTTTTGAATTTTTGGAGCTAAGAAAAAATCATGGTAAGGAAGAAATGAGAGCCAGGGACCTGTTCCTTGCTTTGTGGGTTTGCGACCTGTTTATGAAACGGGTGGAAACTGATGGCCAATGGAGCTTATTCTGTCCTAATGAAGCAAAAAATCTTCATACCACACATGGCGATGAGTTTGAAGCTTTGTATGAGAAGTATGAAAATGAAGGCAAGGCAAAAAAGACCATTCCGGCCCGCGACCTCTGGAACGCTATCCTCGAAGCGCAGATAGAAACCGGAAATCCTTACATGCTCTATAAAGATTCCGCCAATAAAAAATCAAACCAGAATAATTTAGGTACTATCCGGTGCAGCAACCTTTGTACCGAGATCATCGAATACAGCGACGATAAAGAAATAGCTGTTTGTAACCTGGCTTCTATTTCCCTGCCGCGTTTTGTAGAAGGTAATAACTTCAATTTTGATAAGCTGCTGGAAGTAACGCAGACCATCACTAAAAATTTGAACAAGATCATTGATAATAATTATTACCCGCTGGAAGAAACAAAGCGCAGCAATTTCCGTCATCGCCCCATCGGCATAGGTGTGCAGGGGCTCGCCGATGTATTTATGTTGTTAGGGTTGCCTTTTGAAAGCGATATGGCAAGGATACTGAATAAAAATATTTTTGAGACAATTTACTATGCCGCCTTAACAGCATCTAATCGGCTTGCCAGGGAAAAAGGCACGTATGAAACTTATGAAGGCTGTCCCTTATCGAAAGGTATTTTCCAGTTTGATATGTGGAATGTACAGCCAAGCGACCGCTACAACTGGGATGAGCTGCGAGCAGAAATAAAAAAACACGGGGTCCGGAACTCATTATTGCTTGCACCTATGCCCACTGCCTCCACTTCGCAGATATTAGGAAACAATGAATGCTTCGAGCCCTATACATCCAATATTTATAACCGCCGCGTATTAAGTGGTGAGTTTGTTGTAGTAAATAAACACCTGCTTAAGGACCTGATGAATCTTGGATTGTGGAACGATAATATGAAGCAACGAATCATCGCCGCCAACGGATCGGTGCAAAATATTGACGAGATACCGTCAAACCTGAAAGAGATTTATAAAACCGTATGGGAAATAAAGCAGCGTACGCTCATTGATATGTCTGCCGATCGCGGCGCTTTCATTTGCCAGTCCCAATCACTTAATCTTTTTGTAGAACAGCCAAACTTTGCGAAGCTGAGCTCCATGCATTTCTACACCTGGAAAAAAGGCCTGAAAACAGGCATGTACTACCTGAGAACAAAGGCTGCAACCGACGCGGTAAAGTTCACAGTTGATTCGTCCATGATCAAACAAAAAATACCGGCAACCGAAAAAATACAAGTCATAGAAGAGATATCCTGTTCCCTGGATAACCCGGACGGCTGCCTTAGCTGCGGATCATAAGTTTTCTGGCGACGGTTTTTACATATAAGGGACGGAATTCTTTCCGTTCCTTTTTTATTTTGAAAAAAGTTTAAACCTCTTAAACAAATAGTTTTTATTGTTAACTTGTAGCATTAAACAAATATTATGTTATCAAAATCCATACAGGAAGCATTGAATAGCCAGGTACAAATGGAAGCTGAATCATCACAGGCTTACCTGGCAATGGCTTCGTGGGCCGAGATACAACCGGGTTTACAGGGTGTAACTGATTTTTTCTATAAGCAATCAGATGAAGAAAGAGTGCATATGTTAAAACTGATCCGTTTTGTTAACGAGCGGGGAGGATTTGCTATCGTACCGGCCCTGGCACAACCGATCATTACTTTTAAATCCCTCAAGTTTGTATTTGATGAGTTCCTGAGTCATGAGCTGAAAGTGAGTAACAGCATTAATGACCTCGTGCATTTATCCCTTACTGAAAAAGATTATGCCACACACAATTTCCTTCAGTGGTATGTAAATGAACAAATGGAAGAAGAACATACGGCCCGCACATTGAATGATAAACTGGAATTGGTGGGTGATGACAAAGGAGGATTGTATTTGTTTGACAGGGATATTATGATTTATCGGGGTACGGCGGAAAGAGGGAAGAAATAAATTGAATTTTGAATTTCTAATTTTAAGCAGGCGGGAAAAGAATTCCTGCCTTTATATTTTATTGATTGTTTTTGGATCTATTAAAATTTCATTCGCTGTATCCTCACGGCATTCAAAATAGCCAACAAAGCTACACCCACATCGGCAAATACGGCTTCCCATATTGTTGCAATACCCGCTGCTCCTAACGCCAGGACGATCAGTTTTACACGTTTTCCATAACCTTCAATTAATAAATGAAAAATGATAAAATCCCCGTTGCTATTAAAACGCCGCCTGATATTAGCCCCGCATTGTGTTCCCATTTGTGCCAGTTTAATTTTAACAGACCTTTGTAAGCAAACCTTATCCACAAAAGCATACCAGCAATGCTTACAATTGAGTACATCAAAGCTATTATTGCAAGCACCCACCAGCCCTTTGTACCAGCGAGTAAAAAATAAGCCTCAATTTCAAGGCACGGTGATAGAAACATAGCTAAGACCAAAGCCGCAATGATCTTATTTTTTGGTCTTCCGGCTATTTCCTGTTTTTGCAAATGAAAATGATGATGCACATAATGTTGTCTTATAAAATAAAAACCGATCAGTATTAAAATTGATGGCGCAATAATTCGGGTAAAGCCCTCAATAGTGTCGCTCAATTCAATCCCGATTATTCCGATAAAAATACCGATGATGACGGTGCTTATAACATGAGCAAGGCCAGCAATAAAAGTCACTTTTTCAGTCTCGCTTAAATTCCAATTCTCTCTTTTTCCGATAGCCAGAACCGGTAGCCAATGACTAGGTATCACAGCATGTAACAAGCTAATTATAAGACTACCTATGACAATTGAGTACATAATCCTTTAAGTTAATCTTCGTGCCCTTCCGTATTGATCATTTTTGCGGAAACAAAGAATGCTCCTTTTACCACAATCGTTGCGTCTTTAGGGATTTCTTTTAATAAGGTAATTTCTGTATAACCCACATCGGTGGAACCTTTTGCTACCGGCACCCTTTCAAATAATATTCCTTTTTCTTCCTGGTTGGCTGATTCTTTGATATCATTCTTTATGCTGTCTTTACCATCACCAGAACGTTCCTCTCCTTTATGTTTATCAACAAGAACAAAAATATAATCCTGCCCATTTACAGTCACAATAGCATCATTGGGAACTGCTGGCACTGTTACCTGGTTCAGGCTGATAACAGCCGTTACATTCATTCCATCAATTAAATCGGTTTTATTCCCTTCCACCATTGCATGAACGGCTACCGCTTTGCTCTCTCCTTCAAATGAGGACCCCAACGAGAAAATCTTTGCATCATATTCTTTACCGGGGTTGTTGGTGATAGTGAAGTGAATGGTTTGATTGTTTTTTAGATTTGGCAGATCCTTTTCATACACAAATAAATCAAGGTGCAACCGGCTGTTATCTACTATTTCCGCTACCGGTGTTGTTACATCCACATACCTGCCGAGTTCTACCTTCACACTGCTAACCACGCCGCTGATAGGGCTGGTAATAGCCAGTACTGATACCAGTTTACCATTGGATAGCTTTTCAGGATTAATTCCCATCAACCGTATTTGCTGCTCCAGTGTAGATTTAGCTGTTCTTAAAGTCCGTAATTCTGTTTCTGCTGTCTGTAAATTCTTTAATGCCCCGGCATTACCTGCATTCAGTTCTTTTTGTCTTTTAACTTCCAGTTCAGCTAAACCAATTTTAGCTGATACGTTCAGATAATCGCTTTGTGCCTGGATAAATTCAGGGTTGGCAACCGTAGCAATGGTTTGCCCCTTTCTCACATAATTACCAGGCTGCACAAGCAATGATTTAATAACACCACTATACAATGAGTTTATGCTGGCCTTGTTCTGGTTAGGTACTTTTAATACGCCATTGGTTTTAAGGGCTGAGGTCAATTGCTTTTCCTCAATAGTGCCTAACACGATGCCAATACTTTTTATCTGCTCTTCTGTAAGTGTGGCCGCATTGGGGCTCTCATGTTCATCCGTCTGTCCTCCTTCTTCTGTTTTAGCACCTTCAGCATTATTCTTAGCTCCGCAGGAAAGAAGGGAGACGAGGCTAAAAAAAACAATTGTTATAATTAAAAACTTCTTCATCTATGTTTTTTTTATTGATTGATGTGATAATTGTATTGAATAACTGACTGGTTGAAGGTATTCAGACTATCGAGATAATTTTTCTGGATTTCTATAGCCTGCCTAAGAAACAGCGACAGTTCGACAAAACTTATCTCGCCTGCACGGTAACCCAATGAAGCAGCCTTAATAATTTCGTCCGCCTGTTTCATACCCGTAGTTTCATAAAATAACAACATGCTTCTGTTCTTCTCCACTTCCTGCTGCATCTGCAGTAGCCGGGTGTCAAAAACCTGTCTGTTATAATCATATTGCTTTTGCTGCACAGCCATATCTGCCTCCGCTACTTTCCTCTTATTCTTAGCTGCACCAGCATTAAAAAGAGGAAAAGCTGCTGTAACTGAGAACCCGGTGAAAGGATCTTCGGCACCCCATAAATGCTGAGTGAAAAAACGCCCCGAAAACTCAGGTTTATTTTCATTCTTAATAACCCCTATTCCGGCGTTGGCAATATTGATATTTTGTGATTGCAATGCCAGTACTGGGTGAAGACTATCAGCGACCAAAACCGGAATCTCCAATTTTTTCAATGGCACCATTTCGGGCAACATATATTCATTTGTATTAAGATATTGCATTAATGATTGTTGCTGGATCTGAATTTCCGTTCCGATTTGCAGCAGCAATGCCTGTAATTCTTTCACCCGTACGTTTGCTGCTATAGTATCCAGTCCCGGGCTGTCGCCCGTCTTTACCTTTAATTTTGTTGCATCACTGAGCGAATTATAAATACTGTCTAACCTGTGGTAGAGTTGCCGCTTATCCTGCAAATACCAAAGCTGATAATAGATCATCCTTACGTCCCTTTTTATATCAGCATCAATAACAGCTGCATTAACCTGGTAGTATTTCAAATATTCCTCATAGAGATTTTTTTGAGATTTGTTCAAACCCGGCCAGGCAATGCCTTGTGATATACCAATTTTTAAAATGCCGGTCTTGTCAGATTGTCTTATATCTTCATTTTCTGCAAACACACCTGTTTTGAATAATGCCGTGGCTGTTTTTATTTGTGCCTTCCCCTTATTTACCTGCTGGTTATTTACTTCGTATTGCAGGTTATTTTTCGCTAAAATAATTGCTTCATCAATACTTATTCTTTTTCCCTGGAGTTGCTGAGCCTGTACGCTGCCCGATATTGTCAGTAAAGAAATGCATGCTATTAGGATTGCAACAGGTTTCACTTGAATATTTCTTTTTGATGAAAAAATAATGTAGAGCAAAGGCAATACTACCAATGTAAGAAAAGTGGCTGTGATCAGCCCGCCAATAACCACAGTAGCCAGCGGCTTTTGCACTTCTGCACCTGCACCATGTGAAAGAGCCATGGGTAAGAAGCCTAATGATGCCACAGTAGCCGTCATTAATACAGGGCGTAAACGGATTTTTGTCCCTTCCAATATTCTTTGAATTACATCGGTCATCCCGTCTTTCTTTAACTGGTTAAATGTGCTGATTAAAACAATACCGTTTAATACTGCCACCCCAAACAAGGCAATAAATCCAATTCCTGCCGAAATACTAAAGGACATACCCCTAACCAATAATGCAAATACACCTCCTATTGCACTCATCGGAATGGCAGTAAAAATGAGTGTTGTTTCGCCAACTGAATGGAAGGTCAGATAGAGCATGAAGAAAATAAGCAGCAATGCCAGTGGCACCACAATCATTAAACGGGCAGATGCTTTTTGTAAATTTTCAAACGTACCACCATAAGTATAATAATATCCCGGCGGCAGCTTTACTTTACTGTTTAATTTTTGCTGGGTTTCCTTCACTACACTTGCCACATCCCGTCCTCTTACATTGAAACTTACATAAATTCTGCGTTTGCCTGCCTCACGGCTTATCTGGGCAGGGCCCGTTTGAAAAGAAATGGTTGCTACCTGCGATAATGGAATCTGGTTCCCGTTACTCATCGGCACATATAAATTGCTCACATCATCCAGCGAAGTGCGGTGGCTGCTATCGAGTCTCAGCACCAAATCAAATTTTCTTTCATTTTCATAAACAGCTCCGGCCACTTCCCCCGCAAAAGCAGTGCTGATAACATGGTTTACATCCTCAATATTTAATCCATAACCTGCAAGCCTTGCCCTGTCGTATTGAATGGTGATTTGCGGTAACCCGCTTACTCGTTCTACCAGTGGTTGTGTAATTCCTTCAATGCGACGGGCAACTTTGGCCACCTTATCTGCATAGGCCAGCAGGGTATCTAAATTTTCTCCAAAGATCTTGATTGCCACGTCCTGCCTTATACCGGTCATTAATTCATTAAAACGCATTTGTATAGGTTGACTGGGTTCAGCAATTACGCCGGGGATAGTGGAGAGCTTATCTCCCATTATATCTGCCAGTTCATAAAAATCGTCAGTAGTCTTCCATTCATTTTTATCTTTCAATATCACCATCACGTCGCCATTGTTGACTGGCATTGGATCCGTAGCTATATCAGCGCTGCCGATTTTACTAACTATCATTTTTACTTCGGGATATTTTCTTAACATTCTTTCTGCTTGCATCACAGTTTCTGTTGTTTGAGACAAAGAAGTTCCCTGTGGTAAAGTAAATTCAATAGCATAGTCACCTTCTTCCAGTGTGGGTATAAACTCACCGCCCAAATTTTTAAAAATAATAATTGAAATAATTAATAAAGCAATAGCAATGCCTATTACTATATATTTTATTTTGATGGCTCCTTTGATCAATGGCGAATATAACCGCTGAAAAAAATCCATCATCTTATCCGAAAATGTTTTTTTGTGGCTGATTTTTTTGGGGAGAAATAAAGCACTCATCATAGGAATGTAAGTGAGTGATAATAACAATGCACCCAATATAGCGAAACCAACTGTCTCTGCCATTGGACGAAACATTTTTCCTTCAACGCCCTGTAAAGAAAGAATAGGCAGATATACAATAAGAATGATAATCTGTCCGAATGCTGCAGAACTCATCATGCGCCTGGCGCTGCCTCCTACGGCATTGTCCATTTGCAATTGGGTTAATTTACCCGGTTTTTTTGTGGCGGATAGGAAATGTAAAGTAGCTTCGACAATGATTACTGCGCCATCCACAATCAACCCAAAATCTATCGCACCCAAACTCATCAGGTTGGCGCTTACACCAAACAAATTCATAAGTGCAAGTGCAAATAACAGTGATAAAGGAATAGCTGAAGCCACTATCAAACCTGCACGAAAGTTTCCCAAAAACAGCACCAATACCAATATTACAATCAAAGCACCTTCAATGAGGTTTGTCTTTACCGTCTTAATGGCCCTGTTAATCAAATCGGTTCTGTCTAAAAAAGGCTCTATGATCACATCCTCTGGCAATGATTTTTCCACGGTCTTCATTCGTTCTTTTACAAGGTTCACTACTGAAGCGCTATTTGCACCTTTCATCATTAATACAATACCGCCGACTACCTCCTTTTCACCATTATATGTTATAGCCCCGTATCGGGGCGGCGAACCAAATTGCACCTTTGCTACATCTCTTATTAAAACAGGGATGTTATTACCCTGATGCTTAATCACGATATTTTCAATATCTGCGAAAGATTTTACCAACCCAACAGCACGAATAAAATAAGCGTTGGGTTTTTTATCAATATAAGCCCCACCTGTATTTTCATTGTTCTTTTGAAGAGCTGTGAAAATTTCAGGAATGGTCACATTCATGGCTTTTAAACGATCAGGATTTACTGCCACTTCATATTGCTTACTAATGCCCCCAAAGCCTGTTATTTCAGCCACGCCCTGTATGCCAGTCAACTGCCGGGCAACAATCCAATCCTGCATAGTCCGCAAATCCATTGCAGAATATTTTTGTTCACTTCCTTTTTTCGGATGGATAACGTATTGATAAATTTCTCCCAGGCCTGTAGTAACTGGAGCAAGTTGGGGTATGCCAACTCCTTTGGGGATTTGTTGTTCTGCTTCCTTTAGTT
>Ga0137431_1000182_pt1 | contig 28943 bp, 40 predicted proteins | sample EasRivERMZT800_2_FD_104646 | JGI IMG/M metagenome (GOLD analysis project Ga0137431, IMG submission 104646) | Soil microbial communities from meander-bound floodplain in the East River, Colorado, USA - East River MetaG ERMZT800_2 | ecosystem: Environmental > Terrestrial > Soil > Floodplain ... | reverse complement strand
TACCTGGGTGCCCTGCTCCTCGGCGGCCTCCGGGGCATGGCCACAGTGCGGCGGGCCGCCTCATGACCCGCAAGGGGCCACCGACGCGCAGCTGGGGCCTGTGCGCACTCCAGCTACTGGCCCTGCCCCTGCTGGTCGTGTGTGCCGCCGCCGGCCGGATGGTCACCACCCTCCGGGGTGCCCGGTGACCCGGCCCGCCGTGGAGGTCCGGGAGGAGCACAACCGGCTCTACGCCTACCGGTCCTCGGACGGAGGGCAACTCCGGGCCTACGCCCTGCGTAACGAGGGTGACGCCCTCGCCGACCACGGCGACGACCTGTGGCGGATCTACCGGGCCGACCACCCCGGCAGGCCCGTCGCCACCGTGGCCGACACGGGCAGAGCGCTCGCCACCGTGCACACCGCCGCACTCGCGTGGGCCACCGGCCACCGTCCCACCCGGGACGAGGTACGCCGCCACCACCCGCTGTGCGTGCTCTGCCGCACCAACCCGCAGGTAGCCAGACACCTATGCCAGCGCTGCTACCAGCACGCCGGCAGGGCCAGACGCTCCACCACAGCCACCACCACGTCCGCGACCCCCGCCACCGCCGCCGGGTCGAGCGCGGACCAGCCGCCCGGCTAGGGGCGGCCCGGGTTGGTGGGCCCCGCCGTAATCGGGGCCCACCAACCCCCCCAGACCCCGGCCCAACGACGGGCCGGACCAACCCGACGCGACCGCGTACGGGACCGCACCAGCAGAGAGGCCCGACATGGGCGAGGACATCACTCCGGTCGACCCGGACGAGGTCATCGAGGACGAGATCACCGAGGACGACGAGGTCAGCGGCGGCGTGCTCGACGCCGGCCCCGCCGACGCCTAACACCCGCCGGCCCGGCGGACCCTGCACCGCCGGGCCACCCCAGACGCAGATGTGGCCGCGACCCGTGCCGGTCGCGGCCACCCCCAGACAACCAACCCAGATTGGAGATCCTGATGGACCAGAGTACTACCCGCCGGACGCCGCGTGACGTGTGGCTGACAGTGGGCCTCGCCATCGCGGAGGGCCTGCCCGCCCCCCGCGCGGTCGAGCTGCTGGAGAGCCGCATCGTGCGGGTCTCCGTCGAGACCCACGCCGACGCGGCAGCCTGGGCCACCCGCCTCGGACTGGCCGGGACGCTCCGCACCCAGATCCTCGTCAGTAGCGAGCTGTTGCACAACTACTACGGGCAGCGGGAGGGCTGGTCGTGGACCGTCCGGTCGGTCGAGCGACCGTCCACAGTGGACAAAATTGTGGACCCTGACGCCGCCCAGATCCTCCGCGCCGCCCTCGCCGAGGGCACGTCATGACCGCCCCGTACACGCTCATCCCCCCCACGCACAACTGGCAGGAGGACGCCCTCCTCCTCGCCACACACCTCCTCGCCGCCGCCGACGCCAGCCGGGCCGAGCGCGCCGCCCTGTCCCTGCTGTACCGGGACCCCGGCATGGTGTGGTACCGCCTGGGGCTGACCTACCTGACCACAGAGGGTGACCACCTGGACTGGGCCCTGGTGTCCACGCGGGCGGAGCGCCGCCTCATCGTGGCGCCGCCGCTGGCCGCCCGGGAGCGCGCCCTGCTCCTCCTGGCCTGCTCCATGGCGTCCCGCCACTGTCCTGTGCGCCTGGGTGAGGTCCTGCTCGACCTGGACCAGGCGGACCACGTCGCGTTTCGCGACGCCGTGCGGTACTGGGCGGCCCGGCGATGACGCCCGGACTGTGCATGGCGTCTACGGCTGCTGGTGACCAGTGCCCGTACGTCGGGCGGCGGGTCATCACGGTGGCCGCCTACCCCCCCGATCCGGGTGTGCGGCCTGCATCACGCCTCCCTGGCCTGGCAGTACCCCGCCCGGACAGTCCTGATAGCCGGACAGTCCTGATAGGAGAGATGAGGTGACCACAGTGGACCCTGTTGTTGTCGCTGTCGCGGTGGCCGTCGCTGTCGCGGCAACGGCCCTGCTGCTGCCGGTGCTGTTTGTGGCCGCGGTGGCTCGCGCGGAGCGGCGCGAGCGGCGCGAGCGGCGCGAGCGGCGGGCGCGGCTGGTCCGGCAGCTGTCGGACCGGCACCGCCGTGAGTCCATGGAGGCGGACCCCCGTGACTGACACCACGCTGTACAGCCCGGAGCACGCCGCGGTGGCGGACACCATCGCCGCCGGCATCACCGTGGTCCGTGGCGGAGTGTGCACCACCGTTGGCGGTGGGCCGGTGTGCGTGTGGTGCTGGGAGCCAGCCGGCACCTGCACCCTCACCGGCGGCCACGACGCCTGCGAGGGCATCGACGACTACCACCTGGACCAGGCGGAGCTAGCCACCGCCCCCCACATCGGATTGAAACAGAGGAGTCTCACCAATGCCTAGATCAACTCCAGGTTGCCTACCCGGTGTGGCCACCCTGGCCCGCGCTGTCCGGGCGGCGGACCTATACACCGGCGCCCTCCTCCTCGGCGGTCCACGTGCCGTCGCGTCCGCGTGGCGGATGCGTCACCACCCCGCGGACGCGACCACCCCCTTCCTCCGCTAAAACGACCGACGAGGAGATGCCCGATGATCACGCCAATACATCTCGCCAAGGGCGCGCACTACGGTAACTGCACGGACCCTGAGCGCTGCCTGATGGAGTGGTACAACTGGCTCTCACGCCAGGTCCACACAGACAGCTGCCCACCGGACGTCTCGCCAGTGCTGCACGAGTTTGGACTCGCGCTCAATGACCTGCTCCCAGACGCTCAACGCCAAGAGTTGGTGCGCTACCTGCCCCTGGGCGCCAAACCGTCCCCACTCGCCGGCTCCCGAGGCGATGGCCTGGACGAGCAGCGCGGTTACCTCGTGTTGGACTGGTTGATCCGCGCGTACACCCCGGCATGGCTGGACCTGGCCGGCCTGGCCGCGGAGGCGACCGCTCTCCGGGACCTACGCCGGATCGTGACCCTGGCGGCGGCCCAGGCGGCCGTCCCAGTCGTCCGGACCGCCGGGGACGCCGCCTGGGACGCCGCCAGGAACGCCGCCGGGGACGCCGCCGGGGACGCCGCCGGGGACGCCGCCTGGGCCGCCGCCGGGGCCGCCGCCGGGGACGCCGCCGGGGACGCCGCCTGGGCCGCCGCCGGGGACGCCGCCTGGGCCGCCGCCTGGGCCGCCGCCGGGGCCGCCGCCGGGGACGCCGCCGGGGACGCCGCCAGGAACGCCGCCGGGGACGCCGCCTGGGCCGCCGCCAGGAACGCCGCCTGGGCCGCCGCCGGGGACGCCGCCGGGGACGCCGCCAGGAACGCCGCCAGGGACGCCGCCAGGGACGCGCTTCAACCCGCGGTGGATGCGCTCCAGGCGTCCGCCATCCTGCTCTTCGGGCAGATGGTCGCACCGTCCGGACGCGGTTGATGAGCACTTTGGAAAGACGCTGTGGGGCAACGCAGCCGCTATCTGCGCCCTGTCCCTGGCACGCCGCAACTACGTAGAGGAGGGCAGTGATGCTGCCTGAGATAACGCTCCACAGCCCGGGGCACGCCCTCCGCGCCGCGGAGGTCATCACCATGGCCATCAACGGCGGGGTGTGCACCGTCCGCGATGGTGACCTGATCTGCGTGTGGTGCTGGGAGATAGCCACTACCTGCACCCTCACGGGCGGGCACGCCCGCTGTGAGGGTGAGGCCGACCGGGCGGGGCTGCTGTTGGAGACCCTCTCCGCGCCCGTCATTGGCACCCCGTTCCGGGTTGGTGCCTGATGCCGCCCCTACCTGAGGTCGCGGAGACACGCCTCTACTACCTGGCCTGCCTCGCGCTGCTCGCCCTGGCCGCCATCAGCGCCGCGGGTTGGGCCGCCGCCCGGCGGGCGGCGGCGATCGAGCGCCGCCGCCGCCGCCGGGCTGAGCGTGCGCTCAGCCACGCCGGGCACGCATACCCGCCCCCACACGCCCCACGCATGGCCGAACAGACCATGGTGATGCCCGCGGCCGTACCGGCGCCGCCCGCGGGCCACCGACGCGGCCAGTCCGCGGCCACCGTGGACGGTGGGCGATGACTGGATATCTGCTGGCCAGCGCCGTGATGGCCAGCGGCGTGATGGCCGCCGCGGTGATGTTTGGCCAGCCGCGGCGGGCGCCATACCGGCCACGCCACAGCTGGGCACTCATGCAGGCTGAGGTAGCGCTGCTTGAGGCCACATTGGATGGCCTCAAGCAGCGGGGCCGTACGCGCCCGGCGAAGACCGCCCTGCTCCAGTGGTGGACTCCGCCACTGGTGATTGGACAGCCGCGGGACACCCAGGAGTCCCATGTCCTGGCCGGGATTGCGGCATGATCCTGGACCTGGCGGTCCAGACGTGCGGCGGAGATGAGTCTCCTCCCGCCCTTGAGGGGAGGTGCGTGCGGCACTCCCGCGGGAGTGCCGCACGCACCCTCACCACCGTCAGCCAACCATCCCGTCACCCCCGCCTGGCACCACTGCCCGGACTGCGGGCGCCACATGGCCTGGGGTGTTGCCCACTACTGTCCAGAGAGGACACTCTGATGGCGCTCATCACCCGCCCACCAACCGGCCGCGTGCCCTGGCCCCTCATCCTCATAGAGGGGCCCGAAAAAGTTGGCAAGAGTTGGGCCTGCGCACAGCTGTCCGCCAGCCCGCGCGTTGGCCAGACGTACTGGCTAGACCTGGGGGAGGGCGCCGCGGATGAGTACGGCGCCATCCCCGGGGCCCGGTACCTAGTGGTGGAGCACAACGGCACGTACGGCGCCATCCTGGGCGCGGTGGAGGAGATCAAGGCGCTGGCCGCCTTGGCGGCCAGCGCAGGCGAACCACCAGTGGTGCTGGTCATTGACTCCATGACGGCGGAGTGGGATCTGCTCAAGGGCGTTGCGGACGCGCGTGCCCGGAAGCGGTTGGCCAGCAAGGGGCGGGCCATCACCGCAGACGCCGAGCCACAGATCAGCATGGATATATGGAACACCGTCAACGGATGGCACCGCCGCCTGATGACCACCCTGATGACATTTCCGGGCGTGGCGTGCATGACCGCCCGGGGCAAAGAGGTTGCCGCGCTGGATGCTAACGGCCGCCCAATAGAGGGCAGCAGAGAGTACAGAGTGGAGGGTCAGAAGCACTTGGCGCATGACGCCAGTGTCTGGCTGCGCCTGTCCCGGGACCACGCTCCGTTGGTAGTTGGCGCCCGGTCCGTGCACGCCGGCATCCGGTCGGGCGTGGACAGACCACGCCAACTGCCAGAAATGACGTTGGACAACGTCATTTTTGACGTGCTGCGGTGTGACCCGTCCGGCGCGCACGTGCGTCAGCTGGTGCAGCCGCAGGTTGCCCCGGAGGATCTGGCGGACCCAGCGCCGACGTCTGGTGGCCCTGTTAGTGGCTCCGGGCCTGGGCTGATGCGCCCGGCCCAGCGCAGCAAACTGTTCGCCCTGCTGACGCAGGCCGGTCTTGCGGAGGACCGGGAGGCTGGGCTCCGCTACCTCAATGAGGTCATCGCCCCGGCCGTTATCACCACCACGAAAGAGTTGACGGCGGCCCAGGCGTCCAAAATTATTGACCGTTTGGAGCGGTACCTCCAGCAGATCCAGCAGCCCGAGGTTGTGGCGGCATGAGCCATACCCCAACGGCTGAGCAGGCCGCAATCATTGACTCATTTGAGTTTGGCTCAGACCTGGTGGTGCAGGCTGGGGCCGGCACCGGTAAGACCAGCACGCTAAAAATGTTGGCCGCCGCCACCAGCCAGCGCGGGGTATACATTGCTTACAACCGCGCCATCGCGGCGGATGCTGAGCGGTCATTTCCACGCACCGTAACGTGCAAAACGGCGCACGGCCTGGCCTACGGCGCGGTGGGCAAACGGTTTGCCCGCCGCCTCAACGGGCCCAGGCTGCCCGCCCAGCGCCAGGCGCAGATCCTGGGCATCAGTGAGCCGGTCAAGGTCGGCCCGCTGACATTGTCGCCGCAGCAGCTGGCGCGACTGGCGGGGGAGACCATCACCCGCTGGTGCTACAGCGCGGATGACCAGGTCGGCCGGCTCCACGTGCCCTTGGTGCCGGGCCTGGACCGGCACGGCCAGCGGGAGCTAGCCGGGTACCTGGTACCTGTGGCCCAGCGGGCCTGGGATGAGGATTTGTCCCGCGTGGACGGTTTGCTCAGGTACCAGCATGACCATTACCTCAAGGCATGGATCCTAACCCGTCCCCAGCTGCCCTGTGACTACGTGCTGCTGGATGAGGCGCAGGACTCCAACGGTGCGGTAGCCGGCCTGGTGTCCGGGCAGAACGCCCAGAAAATTTTGGTGGGGGACCAATCCCAGGCCATCTACGGGTGGCGCGGGGCGACGGACGCCATGGAGCACGCGCCAGGCAAACGGCTGACACTGAGCCAGAGTTTTCGGTTCGGCCCGGCCATTGCGGATGAGGCCAACAAGTGGTTGTCGATCCTGGTGGCATCGTTGCGGTTGCGCGGTTATGACCGGGTTGAGTCCGCACTGTACCCGCTGGACACTCCGGACGCGGTGCTGTGCCGCTCCAACGCCGGGGCGGTCACTGAGGTCATAGCCGCCCTAACCGCCGGCCGCAAACCCGCCCTGGTAGGCGGGGGGCAGGAGATCCGGGCGCTGGCTGAGGCCGCGCGGGATCTCCGGTCCGGGCGGGGTACGGCGCATCCTGAGCTGTTCGCGTTCTCCACGTGGGCGCAGGTGTGCGCCCACGTGGAGAACGACCCAAGTGCGGGTGACTTGGCCGCACTTGTGCGGCTGATCGAGCGCCACGGGCCGGGCCGCATCATCCAGCTGGTGGATCAGCTGGCGGGTGAGGATCACGCGGATGTGGTGATCAGCACCGCCCACAAGAGCAAGGGGCGGGAGTGGGGCACGGTCCGGATCGCGGCAGATTTCCGCGAGCCGCGGCCGGACGATGAGGGCCGCGTCCAGTTGGACGCGGGTGAGTGCATGCTGGCCTATGTGGCGGTGACCCGTGCTCAGCGGGTGTTGGACCGGGACGGCCTGGCGTGGGTGGACCGTCACGCGAGGCGCCCGGTAGCCACCACCACCGCTACCGCCCCAGAACCGGAGCGGCCATACGTTGAGCCGTGCGGCTGGCTGGATATAGCCAACCACACCCCCCCGACTGACCCGCCCTACCAGCCCGGAGACCGGGTACTCCACCCGGACCATGGACTGTGTTGGGTGGACCGGGTGGAGCCGGCAGAGGCTCTGCCGGGATGGATGGTCCGGATCCGGGAGGCCCCGGAGGATGAGGACCCATATCAAATGGCATGGGTGCATGCCCTGGCGCTGATACCTGACCCGGAGACACCACCACCACCACCACCACCCGCCCCGGCGCCGCATTGTTGCCGGTGCGGCTCCGCGCGTTGCCTGTGCGGTGCGGCGGAGCGGCGCAGGTGGTTGGCGCTCTCCACGGCCACCACCGCTCAGGCTGTGGAGGACGCCGTACGGGCCTACGCCGGGGCGTTGGCGGGCGCGTCGTGACCGCCATCCCGACCTCCAGGCCGTAGGGGCCTGGTGGGCATGGAGGAGGAGCGGGGACACTAGTGAGCACTGAGGACATGGTTGACATTCTGGTGCGTGGGCCGGGGTGTGTGGCATGAGGCTCCCCCTGGACGTCCGCACTACTGGGGACGTGGCCGCGCCGTGGCCGGTGCTGCCGGACGCGGGGGACGCGCACCGGCTGACGTACACGCGGGTCGACACCAACCACACGGAGGACCCCGCGCGCACCCCCTACGGTGCGGCCAGGGCCGTGGTGGCCGCACCTCAATGCCAGCCCGCCGCAACGGCGCGGTGGGTGGCCATCGCTGCCAGCACGGCGGACCTGCTGGGCCTGGCGGCCTGCCCCACGTGCTGGCCGGCCCCGCTGGGCCAGTGGGAGTTGCGACCGCCCGCGCCCGGGCTGACGGCCGCCACCCGCGCCGTGCTGCGGGCCTCCGCGCACGGGGAGGTGATATCCAGCGCGCAGCAGTCTGTGTGGGATACCGGGGACTCCAGGTCGTCCCACCGGCACCGCGTTGTGGCGGAGGAGGCAACCAGCCTGGTAGCGGCTGAGCTGGCCGCGTGGGAGGCCACGGACGGCATTACGCGCCTGACCCCAACCGCTGCGGGGTGGGAGGCCCTGGACTGGGTGCCCAGCCAGGGCGAGTGGGTGCCCTCCGCCCAGATGGTGTGCCTGGAGTGCCGCGCGGGCATGTCCACGGGGGATGCCGGCGCGGACGCCCCGCCGCTGTGCGGGGACTGCCTCGCGCGGGTCGAGCCCGCGCCGGGTGCTGTGGTGTGGGTCGCGGCGGCGAGGGCCGGCATAGAGGCGCACCGTTACCTCGGGGCGGGCCGGTCCACCCGTTGCCGCCGGTCTACCCGGACCGGCCAGACGCTGGCCGCCACTGACGCCAAGGACCGCCTGGGTGCCAGGTGGTGCCGCAAGTGCTGGGCCGGCTGATGCGGCCTACCAGTGGCCGGGGGTGTGGCACTAAAACCCCGCCACCCCAACAAATCGGCCGCGCTGGCCAGCCTGGCCTACCGGCAGGGTGTTGGACGCACGCCCGGACTGCGACGGCGCTGCGGACGCTCTTCCGGCCCGCCGAGCTGGCCGCCCTGCACGCGGCGCTCGTGGAGGCGTGGTGCGACGGCCCGGACGGGCCCATACGTGAGAACGCCCCGGCCGGCGCCCGGATCCTGGTCGAGGTCCTCCACGCGGCATGGGAGGAGTGATGCGCATAATGAGCACCCAGCCAGCGCTTCTGCCGCCGATGCACCGGGTAGCAGCATCGACGCTGCCGAGCCGGGCCCGACCCACCACCTGCCTCGGCCCAGGCGTCGACCCGATTCCGTCCACTCCGGACGTGATGGACCCCACGGCCGGGGCGTGGGTCCGGGAGCACGCCCTCACCGCGTATCACCGTCGTGAGGGGTCGCTGTTGCGCCTCTGCTCATGCCAGTACGGCATCTGCGGCGCCTGTGAACGGGGGCGTTGCGATCAGTGCCTCCAGGTCCAGCTCCTGGGCCGGCCCGACAGTCCAGGCACATACCTGACGGATCGCCGTGGCCTGGTGCGCGGTCTGGTTTGGCCGGCCGGCCGGCCGTGCCGGTACGCCTGTCCGTGCCGATGCCCCAAGACGGCATCGGCGCCGCTGGTCGTGGCGCCGGTGCCGGAGCAGCTGGACCTTTTCGACCTGTTGTCGGAAGACCACCGCGAGGCTCTGGGCACCGCATCCCCCACACCCACAAAGACCAGTACTCAACGGAGGGACTGACCGTGAGCGCCAAGCTCAGCGAGGACGTCACGCTACCGGCCGCCCGGCCGGCGGAGTGATGGGCGCCTCCAACGTGGCGGCGGTGTACGTGAGGTACGCCGGCAAGGTTCCGCCGCTGTCCATGCAGGTGCTCGCCTATATGGCGCTGGTCTCTTTGGACTCGGACCCGTGGCCGTGGTTCGGCCAAGGCCACGCCGCGCTGGCCGAGCATGCCCTGGGCCGGCCGTCGCCCATCGGCGACGACGACCTGCGGGCTGTCCGCCGGGCCATCACGCCACTCGTCAAGGTGGGAGCCATCCATGTTGATCGACGCGGGGCTGTCCGCCGGGCCGGGCCGAGCACGACCCGCTACCGGCTCGACGTAGGACAGATTTCGTCCGGCGTGACGCCTACTCAAGATCCGCCACATAGGACGGAATCCGACCCTGACGTAGGACGGAAAGTGGCAGCACATAGGACGGAATCCGTCCCGGACGTAGGACGGAAAGTGTCCGCCATAGGAACCAAGAGGAACCAGGAAGAGCGAGAAGAGGAAGAAAAACTTGGTCTGGGTACGGACCTAACGGTTTCGCGCGCGAGCGCCGATGATCAGGCGCCGGAGATGGTCGAGACAGGCGAGCCCGACCCGCCACGCCTGGACACGCCCGACCTACGGGCGACCACTACCACGCCGTCGCCGACGAGATGCGAGCACGGCATCAAGATCAGGCGCCGGCCCGACGGCTCATCATCGTGCGCCATCTGCCGTCGGGCCGTCGGCCCGTCCCGCCCACCCAGCGGCCCACCACCCGACATCCCGGCCGACCGCTCGTCCACCGTCGTCCCGTTCCGAAGGAGAGCCGCGTGACCATCCTGGCCGTCACGACCTGCCCGCAGTGCCGTCGGCCGGTGCGGCTCCGGTGCTGACGCCCAGGCTCACCCGGGTCCACGTCTACCGCACCCCGGGACATCCTCAAGAGGGAGACGTCATGACCGCTGCAAGCCCCCCAGGAGCCACGCTGACGGCCCAGCAGCCCCAAACCGGCACACGGACACCACAGCGCAAATCCAACCCGCCACAGACCCGCACAGGCCGCCACGCAAACGCCGTCACCGTCTCCACCGGCCGCGGCACAACTACCCACAAGCGCCTCATACTGCGCCATACCGCCTGCGGCCTAGACCTGGGCGGGTACCGCGTGGTACCCGCCGCGATCGCGATCCACGGCCGCACCACCTGGTGCGGTCTTTGCTGGCCAACCCCCAAGGAGCAGTCATGATCATCAATCTGGATGTGGAGGACCGGCAGGGATGAGTGGCCCGCACGCATGTGACCGTTGCGGACACCCCGGCACGGACAACGCCTACGTCTGCGCCACCTGCGCGTCCAAAGCGGAGGCGGACCTCCACCACGCCGCCACCACAGCCGGAGAGGCCATGACCACCATCGCCCGCCTGGACGTCATGGCCCCCACCCAGGGCGGGAGCCCGCCCGGCCAGCACCCCCTACCCATCAACCTGGACGCCTCACAACACCACCACGCCGCCATCACGGAGCTGCTCACCTGGGCGCGGCACGTGGCGGACGCCACATGCACAGCCCTGCCAACACACAACCCGCAGGAGCACTACCTCGCCACCCTGACCAAGTGGCTCGCCGGCCGCCTGGAATGGCTACGCGCGCGCCCAGAGGCGGCAGAGGCCATGGACGGCATCACCACCGCCTGCCGCGCCATCGTCCGGGTGGTGGACCGCCGCCCAGACCGTTGGTACGCCGGAGTATGCGGCGCCAACACCATGACCGGCCGGTGCGAGGAGGAGCTCCGCCCCGTGGCCGGAGCCCAGACCATCCGGTGCGAGTGCGGGGCTCAGCATGACGCCGCGGCCCGCCGGGCATGGCTCTTGGACCTGCTAGCAGAGGAGTGGCTACCCGCCGTACAGTGCGCCCACGTGCTGGCTCGGCTGGGCCAACCAGTCCCCGTCAACACCATCTACAGTTGGGCGCGCCGGTCCCAGCTACTGGCACACCCCAACTCGCCCCCCGCCCGACCCCACTACCGCGTAGGGTCCATCATGGAGTTGGCTGATAGCGCGCGCGTGGGCAAACGCTTGACACCCGTGTGACTGCAAGGGCACAATGTCAGCGGACCCAGTGTGTCTAGACCACTGGGTCCGCTGGCTACCCTCGGCCGGCTATGGCAAATAGGGTAGTGGGCGTTTTGGCCGGTTTCTCCCCTAAAAAATGAAACCGGCCACCCCCCAAACTCCGCCTGTCCCCAGATGACCCGTACGCGCCCGGAGGTGCCCCAAATGCCGGCACCCATCCCCCCCGCCGTGCGCGCCGCCATCCTGGCGGACATCAAGGCCGGGACCTTGAGCAGGGCAAAAATAGCCGCCACGCACGGCGTCAGCCGCGCCAGCGTCACCAACATAGCCACCACCGCCGGCGTGACGGACCCCTTTGACCGGACGGCCACGCAAAAGGCCACACAGGTGGCCGCTGTGGACGCCCGCGCCGCGCGCGCGCGGCTGTGCGCGGACCTGATGCTAGACGCCCTGCGGCTACGGGAGCGCGCGTGGGCACCCTACCCCGTGGTGACCAACACCGCTGACGGGCCGGAGATAACCATGCTCCCCCAGCCGCCCCTACGGGACGTCCAGGCCGCATACACCGCGCTCGGCATCGCTATCGACAAAGCGCTCAAAGTGGACGCATACGATCGCGTTGACGAGTCACTGTCCGGTTTGGACGCCTGGCTACAGGCCATGACCGGCCGGTGATCCAGCCGCTCACCGGCAAAGCCGCCCAGTCCGTCGCGATGGCCACGGCCAGGTGGAACATCTGGGAAGGCGCCGTACGGTCATCCAAAACGGTGGCGAGCATCCTGCGGTGGATGACGTACGTGCGCACGGGCCCGGCCGGCAACCTGGCCATGATCGGCAAAACCGAGCGCACGCTCAAACGTAACGTCATTGACCCCATGGTGGACATGGTGGGCGTGCGGCGCTGCCGCTACCTGGCCGGCAACGGTGAGGTGCACCTGTTCGGCAGGCGCGTCTACATCGCCGGAGCCAATGACGCCAAGGCCGTCACCAAAATCCAGGGGCTGACCCTGGCCGGTGCGTACGGGGACGAGATAGCCACCTGGCCAGAGGACCTCTGGGACATGCTCGGCACCCGCCTGTCCGTTGCGGGAGCGCAGTTTTTTGGCACATGCAACCCGGCCAGCCCCGTCCACTGGCTCAAACGCAACTGGCTGGACCGCGCCGCGCTGTGGCTCCAACGCGACGGGTCCACATCGGTCGGCCGGGATGAACCCGTTGACCTGCACCGGTTCTCGTTCGTACTGGACGACAACCCTTGGTTGCCGCCCGACTTCGTGGCCGCGCTGAAACGGCAGTACGTGGGCCTGTTCTATCGCAGGTACATCAGCGGGGACTGGGTCCCCGCTGAAGGTGCCGTATTCGACATGTTTGCGGCCAAGCACGTTGTGGCTGAGCCGCCGGCCATCACCCGCTGGATCAGCATGGGCGTGGACCACGGCACCCGCAACCCGCTCCACGCGGTCATCCTGGGCCTGGGCGTGGACAACCGGCTCCACATCACCAGGGAGTGGCGCTGGGACAGTGCCCAGAAACGCCGTCAACTGTCTGACGTGGAGTACTCACGGGAGCTGCGGCAGTGGCTCACCACCGTGCCCATCCCGGGCACAACCCTCACCGGCGTAGCACCAGAGCGGGTAGTCGTGGACCCCTCCGCGACCGGCTTCCGCGTCCAGTTACACCATGACGGCGTGCCCACCGTAGTGGCGGACAACGCTGTACTACCAGGCATCCGCACTCTGTCCAGCCTGTTCGCGTTGGGCCTACTGGACGTCCATGAGTCCTGCGTCGAGCTGCTATTGGAGATCCCGGGCTACTGCTGGGATGACAAGGCGGCGGCGAAAGGGGAAGACGTGCCGCTCAAAGTAGCTGATCACGGCGTGGACGCGATGCGGTACGCCACCCACTCAACCCGGGCCATGTGGCGCCCGGCGCTCCACCATGACCTGCACCTAGCAGCCTGACCCGATAAGCTGAAAGGACCAAAACCATTATGGGCTCCAAGAAGCACGATCCAAGCCGGCAGGATCATTGTCAGATCGCCGGGCATCAGTGGGTGCTCGAGCGGGGCAGTTCGACTAAGTACGTGTGCGGTACCTGCGGCGCACGTAGAGGTTGAGGCGCCCGTCCCTTGGTGGCGAGGACGCGCCGATCAAGGCGGCATTCCGGTGTAGTCACAAACAACCCATAAAGGAAGAGGACCAACCGTGCCACAAACCCCGAGCCTCGGCCGCGTCGTCATCGCCCACGTCGCCGAGCCAGCCATGAACAACGGCTCCATCGAGGCGCCCGCGATCATCACCCGCGTCTTCGGCCAGCACCCCGCAGGCGGTTGGATCGTCAACCTGCGCGTCCTCCTCGACGCCTTCACAACGCCGCTGCACCTGACGTCGGTGCGGCTGCTGGACGAGGCGCCCGAGGGCCAGACCCACACCTGCTGGTGGCCACCGCGCGTCTAGCCTCCCCTGTTTCCGCCGCCGAGAGAGGTAGCCGATCATGCCGCTGCCTGACGGCGGAAACACGCCTTGGCCCCCAGAGCACTGCGCACCCATCAACCAGCAGTACGCCACGTGGGCGGCGTGGTGGACCGGGGACGTGGACCAGCTCGCCGCCGTGTACGGCGGGGGAGGCAACGGCGGCACTGGACGCGACACGACGGGGTTCTTCGCGTCGGAGTCGGGCGGGTTCAGGGCCAACGTTGGCCGTGTGGTCGGTGCGGTGCGGCGCTGGTTCTGGGGATCTAGGGCCTCAACCACCCAGCAACGCACCCGCCTGCACGTCCCGCTCGCCGGTGACATCGCGTCGGCCTCCGCGGACCTGCTGTTCTCCGAGCCACCCACGTTTGAGGTGGGAGGCGACCGGCCCGCCACGCCGGCCGGCGACACGCCAGCAGACCCGACACAGGTCCGGCTAGACGAACTGATAGACGGCGGCACCACCTACGCCATCCTGTTGGAGGCGGCCGAGATCTGCGCCGCCATGGGTGGGGTGTACCTGCGGGTGGTGTGGGACCCCAAGACTAGGCCGGGCCGGCCCTGGATCACCGCCGCGCAGCCGGACGTGGCTGTGCCTGAGTGGGCATGGGGGCAGCTCACCGCCGTCACGTTCTGGCGGGAACTGTCGCGCAAGGGCAGGCTGGTCGTCCGGCACCTGGAGCGGCATGAGCCGGGCCGCATCATCCACGGCGTGTACCAGGGCTATGAGGACCAGCTCGGCACACCCATCCCGCTCACGGACGCCCCGGAGACGGCCGGCCTAGCTGATGAGCGGCTAGTGGACGGCAACACCATCCTCACCGGCGCCCAGGACCGCCTGACCGTGGTGTATGTGCCCAACATGCGGCCCAACCGGGTGTGGCGCAACAACCCGCACGCCGCCTACCTCGGCCGCTCCGACTACAGCGGTGTCGAGCCGCTCATGGACGCGCTCGACCTCGTGTGGTCGTCCTGGGTCAGGGATGTGGACCTCGGCAAGGCGCGCCTGGTGGTGCCACGGGAGTACATGACCTCCCACGGCAAAGGCCAAGGCGCCAGCGTCGACCTGGACCAGGAGATTTACGAGCCGATCAACGCCATGGCGCCGGAGACCGGCGGGGCAGAGATCACACAGGTCCAGTTCAACATCCGCGTCGCCGAGCACCAGTCCACCGTGGACTCCCTCAAGGGCCAGATCGTAGGCTCGGCGGGCTACTCGCCCCAGACGTTCGGCCTCGTCGACACTGTGGCGATCACCGCGACCGAGGTGGCGGCCAAGGAGCGCCGCTCCCTCATCACGAGGGACCGCAAGGCCCAGTACTGGCGCCCCGAACTGGCCGCCATTGTGGAGACACTGCTGTGGGTGGACAAGGCCCAGTTCGGCAGCGGCATCGTGCCGCAGCCTGTTGACGTGGAGTTCGCGGACGCGGTCAGCGTGGACCCGTTGGCGCAGGCGCAGACCCTCCAAGCCCTCCATGTCGCCGAGGCCATCAGCATCGAAGAAAAGGTGCGCACCCTCCATCCAGACTGGACTGATGTCCAAGTGGCGGAGGAGGTTGGCCGCATCAAACAGGACTTTGGGATTGGGCCGCTCCAGGACCCATCCACATTCACCGGCCTGACGCCAACAGAACAGGCAGATCCGTTGGCGCCACCGGTGTCTGAGCCAACAGGAGTTGGCACCAGCAAGCCGTACGGCTGATGCCCGCAGACCGCTCCCTCGCGGAGGACCTCGCCCAGCCCCTGCTGGAAATCTACAGTGGACTAGAGGCCCGTCTCACGGCGGACATGGCCCGCCGCCTACGGGCGGACCTCGGCCGGGACGACTGGGCGGAGCGCAAAGCCCAAGCGGCGGGGGAGATCGCCAACCTGATCCGCCGGCTGTTGGCCAAACTCGCCGCAGACCTGGACGGGCGGGTGGCGCAACAGCTCACCCTCGCCTACGCGCGAGGAGGGCACAACGCCCTCAACGAGCTGACCAACCTGGCGCTACGCCCCGGACGGCACGAGGGCCTACCGTCCGCCGCCGAGGCCATGATGCGGGCCCCTGACGTGCAGCTCGGCGAGATGCGCCGCATCGCCGCAGGCCACCACAGCAACGTGATCCGCGGGTTGAACAACCTGCGGTCCAGCTACCCGGGCGCTGACTCCGTCATGCGCATGACGTGGTCCCTGTCCTCACGCCTCAAGGGCACGCACCTGCCGGTGCTGCGGTGGTCCGAGGACGCCTACCGGCAGACCATCGCGGCGGCGGCCCTGCCTGACGTGCTGCTCGGCGTCGCGACCCGCCGCCGCGCCTCACAGGTCGCGTGGGAGGACCTGCTCTCCAAGGGCATCACCGGGTTTGTCGACAACGCGGACCGCCGGTGGAACCTGGCGACCTATGTGGAGATGGCCACCCGCACCGGGGTCGCGCAGGCCGCTGTTGAGGGCCACATGGACCGGTTGGAGGGCGCGGGCATAGACCTGGTCATTGTCTCCAACGCGCACATGGAGTGCCACCGCTGCCTACTGCCCGGCACGATTGTGTCCGGGCCGGAACCGACGTGGCGTAGCCGAGCGGAGCACGCTGGCGACATAGTCCGGATCACCACAGCCAGTGGAAAGCACCTCGCGGGAACGCCAAACCACCCTGTGTTGACTCCCAACGGATGGCGTCGCCTGGACCAGATCAGCCCAGGCGACCAGGTCGTCAGCGACACCGGACAGCAGATCGTACCGGGTGTCATGCCAGACGACGTACAAGTGCCAACCGTCGTCGAAAAGGCGGGCGAAACGCGGGCCCCACTGCTTCTTCCGGGCCCATCCCGTTGTCACCTCGACAGCGACTCGGCCGATGGTGAAGTCCACGCAAAACTCCCCGACGGCTACCTGCTGTCGGTACTCGATGCCCCGGATATCGAGCCACTGCGCGAGCTGCTCCTCGTACTGCGAATCGGAACCTCCCCGCAGTTCCTTGGCCTGTGCGATCTTCTGCTTGTGCTCAGGGCTGAGCGGGACACCACGGGTTGCCTCATGTGCTGGCGTGAGCATGCCGGCACGCTGCTCGGGGGTGGCGTCCTGCCACCGCTTGAGCATGACCTCGGATACGGACGCCGAGCGCTTCTCATGCGTCAGCTCGGCCTGGTGGGCGACGATGCCGTGGGAGCGCGGCCGGGCCTGGACCCCGGTGCGCCGCAGGTAGTCGCTCACGCTCCGGCTGCTGATGCCGAAGATGGGGGCGAGCTGTTTCGTGCCCTCACCGGCCCGGTAGCGGCGGATGAGTTCGGCGGTCTGCGCGACGTCAAGCGCCCGCGATCGCTCGCCCTGGCTGACGGGCCGTTCGCCGCGCGAGGACAAGATCTCGACGGCCCTGCGATGGCCGATGCCATAGGCTGTCCGGAGCTGCTTCAGGGTTTCGCCGGCACGGTATCTCTGGACGAAGTCGTCGGCGTCCACGTCGAGCACTACTCGGGGCATGTGTGGGACCTCTCAACTGCGCCAGGGTGGTTTCTGGCGAACGGGATCGTCACGCATAATTGTAGACCCTGGGAAGGCAAGGTCCTCACCCGCACCGGGCCCCCGGGCGCCCGGGACGTGGAGGTGGAGCACTCCACAGAGGACGGCCGCATGGTCACCGTCCACATAGCTGGCAGCGTGGACGAGGCCATCGGCAAGGGACTGATGCACCCGCAGTGCTTTCCCGGCCACGTGCTGGTCTCAGCGCCGTCTGGCATACGTGCCGCGGATGCCCGTTGGTACGAGGGTGACCTTGTCGTCGTCCACACAGCCGCCGGACACGAACTGCCCGTCACCCCAAATCACCCGGTACTGACGCCGGAAGGTTGGGTCGCTGCGGGACTGCTCCAGATAGGACAGGACGTCCTGAGCTACAGCGTCAACCACCAGCGGATGATGCCCTTTGACGCCAGTATGCGTCCAGGCGACGAGCAGGTTCCAACCCCGATCGGCGAGGTCTTTGACGCGCTGCGGCAGGCGGGCCCGGTGCCGCCCATGCGCGTGCCAGCCGCCCCCGAACAGTTCCACGGCGACGGGTGCTGCGGCGATGTCGAGGTTGTACTTGCTCACGGCCTGCTGGGCGGTGGCGTAGACACCCAACTCGGCGAGAGCCTCGATAATGACCGACTCTTCGAGGGTGGCCCCGGCTTGGCTCCGCTGCTTGCCGATGGCTCGCCGTTCGAGGTCCTCGATGGGCCGTTCCATCCCGCGCACAGCCTCGTGGGCGGCGGCCGTCTGCGCTCGGCGCTCTTCCTCGCTCATAAGAGCCCACTTGCGCCGTTCAGCCTCGCTGCGGTCGGTGCGGTAACCACGTCGCAGCAACGCGGCGCTGATGGTTGGCTGGGCACGTCCTACGCTGGCGGCGATATCGCCTTGCGGCACGCCGTCGAGATGCAGCCGAATGGCCTCTTCGACCCAACCGTCCATCTTCAAAGGTCGGGCCCGGCGAGCCTCGGCAGTCGTGCGCATAACGCCAGCCTCGCGCAGGCGCTTATCGATCCAAGCGGGGCTGATGTTGAGGGCGGGCGCCATCTTGCGAGACGACTCGCCAGCGAGGTAACGGCGGATCAGGTCATCAAGATCGATGTCCGGGACTTTGCGGGGCATGTCTACAATCTCCAGTCCGGTGCCGGGTGGTATGTGGCACAAGGGATTGTAGTACACAACTGCAGGCACAGCCTGAGCGCCTACCTGCCCGGCCTGACCAGGCCCATCACCAACACGGAGGATCCGGAGGGTGAGGACGCCAGGGAGCACCTCCGCGCGCTGGAGCGGGAGATCCGGCGGGCCAAGGTCGCCCGCGACGCACTCATTGACCCGACCGAAAAGGCCCACCACGCGGCCAAGGTTGCCGAGCTGCAAGAGCAGATCCGCGTGCACGTGGCCGAATTTGAACACCTGGGCCTGTTCCGGAAACCGTGGCGCGAGCAGCCCGACTTGGGCAACAGCGAGCCTCCGGGCGTCGGCGAGCCCGAGAGGAAGCCCAGGCCGACCCCGCCGACGATGCCGGACCCGACAGATCAGCCGGTGGTGGTGCAGGAGGACACCCGCACCCAACCAGCAGGACACGACCTACCCAAGCCGCTGGCGCCAACCGGCCCGCCGCCCCCGGAGATCGAGGTGCGGCAGGCCGACGCCGCCCAGAACGCGGACGCGCTCACCGCCGCCCCGGCCCGGATCGGCACCAAGAAAGACCCGCTACCGGGGGCGGTCGGCCTGACGCCGGCCCAACAGCGGGAGGCGTACCGGGGGCTCCTGGACTACAAGGGACCGTCCTACGTAGCCATCAACGGATGGCTACGCGGCGGCATGCGGGAGCGGTTCAGCGCGGCTGAAATTGAGGCCGCCCGCCCGGACGCCGAGCGGCGCATCGCGGCGATCGACCTGGGGATGCTCGCGTCGCCCCTGGCCCGGGATGTGATGGTCTACCGTGGAGTTTTCGCCGCACGGGACCTGTTCGGCGACCGCGCGACCGGTGACCTGACCGGCCATGAGTGGGTAGAGCAGTCCTACGTGTCCACCTCCGCCATGGAGAGCCTAGGCCGCCAGTTCGCCCGCAACAATCCGTCCGGCGGTGTGCTGCTGCGCATCCTCGTCCCCCGCGGTGTCCATGGGGTGACCCTGTCCGCCTATGGCGGCAAGGAGGGCGAGCTGCTGCTACAGCGTGGCCTACGGCTGCGGGTGGCGGTGGACCGGGGCATTGTGGACGGTGTCCGTGTGCTGGAGGTTGAGGTCCTGCCATGACTGACCCGTCATTCACGCTGGACGATCTGATCGGTCTGGCCGAGCGGACCCGGATAGCCGCACTGAATGATCTTGAGCGGCTGGGCGAGCGGATGGCGGGCGGCTACTCCCCGCCCGTGCTGCGCGAGCCGGACAACCGGCCTGGTTGCTCACGCCATGGCGTGAGCAACCGGACCCCTGGGTCGCCGCCTGACCCCCCCCCACCACCAGCAGGCCCATGCGGGCCTGCTTCCTGACGCCCGGATTGACGCCGGGCCCAAGCGTGCCCATGGAGGCCCGTCATGACAGCACCAACCCCACCCGCTGACCCTGGCACCGCAGGCGCGGTACCGCAGCCAGCGCCACAACCCGCGCCACAACCGGCACCGCCCACCTACGTGCCGCCACCGGGCATGGCCCCGCCAGCGGCACCAACCGGGCCGGTGTACGCACCACCCGTACCGCTGCCGCCGGCCCCACCGGCTGATGTGGATAGCGACAAGGACCCGCTCAAACTGCCTGCCTGGGCACAAAAACAGCTGGCGGACTTGCGGGACGAAAACGCCAAAAGGCGCATTGAGGCCCGCACGGCGGTGGTCAACCAGCACGCACAGTTGGCCGCGCAGCAGCTGGGCGCCAACCCGCACGCGCTGCTCGGCTCGACCGCGTTCGCGGCCCTGGCTGCCGGGCTCAACCCGCATGACGCGGAGTTTCCCGCCGCGCTCACGGCCGCGATCAACCAGGTGGTGGCCGCCAACCCGTGGATGACCGCCACGTCAGCCGCATCGCCAGCCACAGCCGTTCCAGTGCCAGCACCGCCCACGTCTGGGGCGGAGTTCGCCGCCGGACAGCAGGCGGGGCAACCCATAACAGAGGCCCAGCTGGCCACCATGACGCCCGCGCAGATCCAGCAGGCGTACTCGGAGGGCCGGCTCAAGCACCTAATGTAGACGGCCGTACCTGCGGCCGGAGAGGAAAGTAATGGCATTTACCCGTTTCCGGCCACAGATCTGGTCCGGGCTGTTGCTCGCGGCCACAGAGACCAGGTTGGTCTATGGCAGCCCAGCCGTGGTCAACAGGGATTATGAGGGTGAGATCGCGGACGCCGGCGACGTCGTCAAGATCACGTCCATCTCGGACCCCACCATTGGCACCTACACCCCCAACTCCACCGTCATCACGCCGGAGGAGTTGACGGACGCACAGCGCAACCTGGTCATTGATCAGGCCAAATACTTTGCGTACAAAGTGGACGACATCGACCAGGCGCAGGCCAAGGGCAACGTCATGCCGCAGGCCACCGCCCGCGGCGGCTACCAGTTCGCGAAGACGGCGGACACCTTCATCGCCAGCTTGTACACCGGGGTGGACGCGGCGAACGCCCTCGGCACCATCGCGGTGACCACCGGCGCCATCGCCTACACCACCCTCCGCCGGCTGGCCCTGCTCCTGGACGAGGCAGACGTGCCGGAGGACCAGCGGTACGCCGTCGCCCGGCCGTGGTTCTGGTCACTCCTGTTGGAGGAGACCAAGCTTGTCGATGCGTCTGCCCGTGGCGACGCAGGCCAGACGCTGCGCACCGGCTGGGTAGGGCACATCCCGACCCTCGGGCTCACGTGCTGGAAGAGCAACCAGGCGCCTCTGGTGACCGGTGACGACTACGTGGTCCAGGCCGGCGTGCCGCAAGCCATCACGTTCGCGCAGCAGATCAACAAGCTGGTGCCCTACCGGCCGGAGTCCAGCTTTTCGGATGCGGTCAAGGGCCTGCACGTGTACGGCGCGAAGCTGGTCCGTCCGTCCTTTGTGGCCACCGCCTACGCCAGCAAGACCTGATAGAGAGGGCATGACCCATGGCACGCACAGCAGTGGCCTACTCGGAGCTGGTGGCCAACAGCAACCTCGCGGACCCGGCAGGGACCGCCCTGGACGCCACCAATGATCATGTGATCAACGCGGCCGAGCCGGAGCGCACCGTACTGCGGGTGACCAACACCAACGGCTCCGACCGGGTAGTCACGATCGTGGCGGGCGACAACCCGCCCGCCCTCGCCGCAGGGCTCGGCAACAAGGACGTGACCGTGGCGGCCACGTCCGGGGTCCAGTGGATCGGACCGTTCGAATCCGGTCGATACATCCAGTCGGACGGCACCATGCTGATCGACGTCGCGGCCAGCATGACCGGCACGATCACCGCGTTCAAGCTCCCCCGGACGGTCTGAATGGGCGCGAAGGGTACGGGCTGGTACCGGCTGGAGAACGGCTTGGTCCAGGAGATGGACCTGCCGTTGCCGGAGGTCTACCACACCCGCGTGGCCAGGGGGGAGATCGTCCGGGTCGACCCGGACGGGTCGCCGTGGCAGGACTCGGCGCCAGCGACCCCGACGCCGGAGCCGACCGAGGCTGACGCGCTGGCCGCCGACCTGGCCGACGTCCGGGCAGACCTGGACCTGGTCACGAAACAGCGGGATGCGCTGATTGTTGACCTCGCGGCGGCTCGCGGCGAGCTGACCGAGGCGCTCCGGCAGCTGGACGAGGCGACCAGGCCGGCGCCCAAACCGGCCAAGGCCACCACCGCCAAGGGTGGTGGCTGATGGCCCGCGGGCGGTACGTCACCGCCCTACGCGACCGCAGCGGACTGTTACGCCCTGGGGTTCCGGTGTCCGTGTACCTGGCGGGCACCAACACCCTCGCGTCCCTGTACCGGGACTCCACGGGACTGGTCGCGGAGGCCAACCCGACCATCAGCGATGTGGCGTCCGCGCAGGTGGACTGGTACGCCGCCCCCGGACTGTATGACCTCAAGCTGGCGGATGGCACCGTGTTGGCTGAGTCGGTGGTGGTGGCGGACACCGTGGACGCCACCACGGTCGTGGCGTCGTTCTACCTCTCGGGCGCCCTGTCCGTCGCCGCGCACGCCCTCAAGGTTCCGGCCCCGTATGCGGCCACCATCACGGGTGTGCGCCTCGCGGTCGGCACGGCACCCGTGGGTGCGGCGATCCTGGTGGACGTCAACAAGGCGGGCACGACCATTTACACGACGCAGGGCAACCGTCCCACCATCGCGGACGGGGCGACGTCCGGCGGGCCAGGCACCGCCCCCGACGTCACCGCCGTGGCCGCCGGGGACCTCCTCTCCGTGGACGTGGACCAGGTCGGCTCCGGCACGGCAGGGTCCAACCTGACCGTGCAGGTGCTCGGGACGAGGGCGTGATCGCATGGCGACATCGGCAGCGGTGGCCGTGGATGATGACCCGGTCGTCGCCCTGGCGGCCGGCAATGGCATCCGGCGTGATGTGGCGGTCTACAACGGCGGACCCAACACCGTCTACATAGGCGGGGCGGCCGTCACCTCGGCCGCCGGCTACCCCATCGCCAGCGGCGCCGACCTGGTGTACCCGCTCGGGGAGGCGGAGACCCTGTACGGGGTGTGCGCCACTGGGGAGACGGCGGCCCTGCGGGTGCTGGGGTCCAACACGTGACGGGCATGCAGGTCCACCGTCCGGGCACTGTGGATGATCCTGGTGCGGCGGCTTACGGGCTGGCCATGTCCACGTTGGACCCGGCCCAGATCGCGGCGGAGTTCGGCATCGCGTCGGGGGTGGCGGTGTGGGCGCTATGCCGGTGCGCCAGGTCCGCCACCATCACCACTCTCGGCGTGTGGGTCACGACGGCCGGCACGGCCCCGGGGACCGGTGTCAACAACCTGGGCATCTACTCGGAGGCCGGGGTGCGCCTGGCCCTCACGGCGGACATGGCGACGGAGTTCGCCGTCGCCGGATGGAAAGAGGGCGTGCTGGCCGCGAGCGTCAACCTGGTGGCGGGCACGAACTACTACCTGCACATGCTGACCCACATGACAGGTGACCCCAAGATCGGCTACGGGCCGAACCTGGGGTTCAGCGCGCGGTCCCCGATCAACGGCCATTACTCCACGTTGTACATCGCCGCCCAGGCGACCAGCCCGGCCAGTTTCAACCCGGCCACGGCCACCCAGTCCGGCGCCGTCTGGTACGCCGGAGCGAGATAGGAGCATCCACCAATGTCACTAAATAGTAAAATCGTGACGTCCATCGTCGCCAGCCTCACCAACCCGCTGGACCTGGCCACCGGCACGACTCCGCTCACTGTGGACAAGCGCATCAACCTCGCGTCCGGCACCGGATCCGACCAGGCTGACAGGATCTTCCACGACCGCCGCACCATCACCGCGTCTGCCACGGACTCGCTTGACCTGGCCGGCGTCCTCACGGACGCGTTCGGCGCCACGCTCACGTTTGTGAAGCTCAAGGGGCTGTACGTCAGCGCCGCGTCGGCGAACACCAACAATGTCAACGTCACCAGGCCTGCGGTCAACGGCGTGCCGTGGCTCCTCGCCGCCGGTGACGGCGTACCCGTCCTGCCGGGCGGGCAGATGCTGTGGGTGGCGCCCGGAGCCGGCGTCACCGTCACCGCGGCGACGGGCGACCTGATCGACATCGTCAACTCGGGCGCCGGCACCAGCGTCACGTACGACATCGTGATCCTGGGCACGTCCGCGTAGCCATGGCGTACGCGACGGTGGCCGACTGGCCCAGCACGTCGCCAGTCCCGGCCGACCTGCAACGCCGCCTCGACAGGGCCTCCCTGCTCGTCGACGAGATGCTCCTGACCGCCGTGTACGACGTCGACGACAGTGGCAACCCGACCGACGCCGCCGACATCGTGGCGTTGCGTGAGGCGACGTTGGCGCAGGCCGAGTACGCCGCCGCCGGGGGCGACCCGTTGAGCGTCGGCGCGGCGCAGTACCAGTCCATGTCGATCGGGTCGGTCAGCCTGACCCGCGGCCAGACGGGCAAGGGCGGGTCCACCCCGGGCCGGTACAGCCCGGTGGCTCAGGGCATCCTGCAACGCCGTGGCCTGCTGCCGTTGGCCCCGTACGCCTACTAGGAGCGTCACGTGGACCTGCCCGCCATGCTGCTGCAGCATGAGGTGACCGTGGAGCCCTGGGAGGGCACCAACGGATACGGAGTGGCCACATACGGTGTGCCGCGCACGGTGGCATGCTGGTTGGACCACAGGCGCCGCCTGGTCCGCGCGGCCACCGGAGACGAGGTTGTCAGCGAGTCCACAATGTACGCCCAGCTGGGCCTGGTGGCGCCTCCGGAGTCCAGGGTCATGCTGCCCGACGGGAGGGTGGCCACCGTGATCCAGGCGCTGACGCATGACGGCGGCGAGTTGCCCGTGCCGTCCCATGTGGAGCTAGTACTCACCTAGATTGGAGTTGGAGCAGTGGAAAAGAAGTCAGACCCGCAGCCGAAGCCGGACCCGAAGCCGGACCCGAAGCCGTCACGGGACTCCCGCACCACGGACAACGGAGACGGCACCCAGACCCGTAGTTGCGACGGCTAGGACGCCGTGGCGCAGCAGGGTGGTGACCTGAGATGGCTGGGGGACGAGGTCTCCCAGGCCGTCCAGACCGCCGTCATCCGGGGCCTGAAAATTGGGGCGGAGCACATCCTCCAGGAGTCCCGCACCCTGGTGCCGTTGGATGAGGGGACCCTGGAGCGGTCCGGCACGGTGGTGATGGATGAGAGCGAGTTGGAGGCGCTCATCCTGTATGACACCCCCTATGCCGTTGAGCAGCATGAGGATCTGTGGTTTGAGCACGCACCGGGACGCTCCGCAAAATATCTGGAGGGCCCAATGCATTATGAGTTTGAGGCTGCTATGGCGCTCGTGGCCGCCCAGGTGCGCCGCGCCACGAGGAGCGGGTGATGGGCTGGACAACCGGCCTGATCACGGGGCTGGCTGAGCTTCTCGCCACGTCCGGGGTTGGGGTGTGGCGCCCAGACGGCGGCTACGACGCCGCCGACGTCGCGATTGTGGCGGGCCCCAGCCTGCCGCAGGCGCCGGACCAGGTCATCTGCCTCACCCCGTACGTGCTGCCCGGTGACCTGCCGGGCATGACGGAGACCACGGTGGGTGTGCAGGTGCGGTGCCGCGGCACCGCCGATCCGCGCGTGGCGGAGGACCTGGCTGACGCTGTGCGCGACCAGCTGCACGGACTGTCCGGTGTGGACCTGGGCGGCGTGCCCGTGTCCCAGATGTGGCGCCAGTCCGGCACACCCATAGGGCCGGATGGCAACCACCGGGCGCTACGGCTGGACAACTACTACGTCCAGGCCAACCGGGCCTCCATACACACTACTGACTGAGGAGTCAAAATGCCTGCGCCTGATGTGTCCGCGCTAGCCCGCAAATTCAAGCTCCAGGTGGACATCAGTGGCACCTGGACCACGGTGGGGGCTCTGCAAGAGTTCAAGGCGTCTCTGGAGGCGGATCTCCAGGAGGACGGCGTGTATGACGATGAGGGCTGGGGCTCATCCACCAAGACCGGCTTGGCCTGGAAGGTGGAGGGCACCGTGGTCCGGCGCTACAGCGCCGCGAATGACACGGTGTATGACCCCGGGCAGCAACAGCTGTTGCTGCACGCGGAATTGTTCGGCGCCGCTGGTGTTGCCCACGTGCGGTGGTATGACCGCAACGGCAGCGCGGAGGCGTATGAGGGGTACGCGGAGGTTACCTGGACCCACGGCGGCGGAGACCGGACCGCGCTGGAGACCGCCCAGTTCGTGTTGACGGGCAAGGGCGCCCGGTTCACGGTCGCGAACCCCGCGCAATAGACCATGGCGAATTTCAAGGATCTTGACGAGCTTCTCGACGACACGCTCAAGCTCCTCATTGGTGGAGTGACATACGTCGTTCCGGCGCCGTCCGCCGAACGGGGGCTGTACTGCCAGCGGGTCCTGGCCGCCGGCGTCAGCGTCGCCGCCGGGGAGGAACCCACCGGCCCGCCGCCCGTACTGGATGACGGCCAGGAGCTGGACCTCTACAGCCGTTGCCTGGGCACCGCATATGACCAGATGGTGGCGGACAACGTCTCCTGGCCCCGCATCCGCCACGCGGGCATCACCGCGTTTTTGTGGATCGCGTCCGGTGAGGACCTCGCCGCCGCGTGGTGGAGGGGGGACCCAAACGCGTTGAGCCCCAACCGGGAGGCGCGCCGCGCGACATCAGCCAGTACGGGCGCGGCGAGCAAAATCCGGCCACGGGCCTCTACGAGTGGTACGAAATCCCGGACGACGTCTGGCGCGCCGAAACCGGCCAAAACCGCCAAGTCGCGTGGCGCGACATCCTGACCCACTGGTCCCTTGTGGAGGCTGACCTCCATGAGCGCTACGGGCTGGACGTTGACCAACCCGGCTTGCTGAAGACCCGCACCTGGCGGTGGCTGCGGGTCCGCATAGTGGGCCTGCTGGAGACCGGTGAGACCCGCATCGCCCGCGCGCTCACACCACATAGGAGGTGACCCTGCCATGGCACTTGATGTGGGTGAGCTGGTAGGCCACCTCAAACTGAATTCCAGGCACTTTGACACCGGCCTCAAACGCGGTGAGCAGCAGTTCGGCGCGTTTGGTGACAGGCTGACGAAAAACGCCGTCGCGATCGGCGCCGCCGCCGCCGTTGCCCTCGGCGGCGCGCTGCTGGGCGCCATGTCCACACAGGACATCGGTGCCTCGATCGGTGCCCAGATAGGACAGACAGACCCGGCCGCCATCGCCGCCGCGGGGAAGACGGCCGGCCGCATCTACGCGGACAATTTCGGCACCAGCATGCAGTCAGTAGGGGACGCGCTCGCCAAGGTCATGCGCTCACAAACCCTTGTGCCGCAAGGGACAGACGCGGAGATAGACGCCGTCACCAAGTCTGTGTTGACGCTGACGGACGTGTTCAAACAGGACCTCAACGAGACCGTCCAAGCGGCGGAACAGTTGGTGCGTAACGGTTTGGCGCCCAACGCCACGGCCGCGTTTGACCTCATCACCGCAGGCATCCAGGGTGGCGTTGACAAATCTGAGGACCTGTTGGACGTGCTCAATGAGTACCCCACGGTGCTGCGGGATCTGGGCCTCAACGGGCAACAGTCATTGGGGCTGATATCCCAGGGCCTACAGGCCGGCGCCCGCGACGCGGACACCGTCGCTGACGCGCTCAAAGAGTTCGCGATCCGTGGCCAGGACGCGAGCACTGGGTCCGCGGCCGGGTTCAAAACGCTCGGTATCAACGCCAAGAAGGCGACGGCGGATGTGGCCGCGGGTGGTCCACGGTCCGCCGCCGCCCTGGATCTGGTGCTGGACCGGTTGCGTGCCATGACGGATCCGGTGCAGCGCAACGCCGCCGCCGTGGCCCTGTTCGGCACCAAGGCGGAGGACCTTGGGGATTCACTGTTCTCGCTGGACTTGACCACCTCCACTGACGCGTTGGGTGATTTTGAGGGAGCCACCAAACGCGCGGCGGACGCCGTAGGGGAGACCGCCACCGGGCGTCTGGAGGCGTTCAAACGGGGCCTTGAGACCGCCTTTGTGGACACTGTTGGCGGAAAAGTGTTGCCCGCGGTCATGGATCTCACCGGCTGGCTGAGTGGGCAACTGGGACCCGCCATCCAGGCCGTCACGGGATGGATGGCGGACAACAAGGACACGGTTGGTTTGGTCGCTACCGTGTTGGGGAGCCTCGCCGCGGTAATCCTGGTCGTCGCCGCCGCCGTCAAGGTTTGGGCGGTGGTGCAGGCCATCCTCAACGCCGCGTTGTGGGCCAACCCCATTGGCCTGGTGGTGCTCGCCATCGTTGCCCTGGTCGCCGGCGTTATTTACGCCTGGACCCATTTTGAGGGTTTCAGGAAAGTCGTGATGGGTGTGCTGCACACCGTTGGCGCGGCTGCCACATGGCTGTGGGATAACGCCATCAAACCGGCGTTTGAGGGTATCAAATCCGGCATAGGCGCCGTGGTGGACGCCGTGGTATGGCTGTGGGAAAACGCCGTCAAGCCAAAATTTGAGCTCATCGGGTCGATCATTGATTCGGTGGGAAATTTCGTTAAATCAATGGCCGCATTGTGGCTGTGGCTAGGCAACCTGATCATTCGGCCGGTGATTGAGGCTATTGGCGCGGTTGTTGGGTGGCTGTGGGATGTCGCCATCAGGCCAGCGTTTGAGGGCATCAAACTGGCCATTGGGCTGGTTGGGGACGTCATTGGTTGGCTATGGAGAATAGCATCTGACAATTTTGAGAAAATAATGTCTGTGGTCCGCAAGGTCGGGGACGTTTTCGGCTCCATATTCGGCGCCATTGGCGGGTTTGTCAGCAGCGCCTTTGACAAGGCCGTTGATGTCGCCAAGGGTGCCATCAACGGCCTTATCGGCCTGGTCAACAAGGCCGCCGGATTCCTCAATGAGAATCTAATTGACAAGTTGAACAAAATTCCGGGCGTGAGTTTTAGGCATATCCCCACCATTCCCGCGTTGGCCGCGGGCGGTGTGGTGCAGGCCACGCCGGGCGGCCGGCTGGCCCGGCTGGGTGAGGGTGG